>FWWL01002933.1_pt1 | contig 33110 bp, 20 predicted proteins | sample 2228331 | NCBI WGS metagenome assembly FWWL01 (sample SAMEA103939775, study PRJEB20133) | metagenome
CCGATGGCGATACATCGACCGCGCGCGGCGAAGTGACGCTGCAGCCCGATTCCGAGCCTACTGGCGGGACCCGCCAGGCGTCAGTCGACGACGACGGCCTGGCAGGTGGCAACGCTCTGTCCATCGCGGGCGATCTTGCCGCCAATACCGGTGACGATCCTGTCGATACGAGCGAGGCCAGCTTCACCGGCTTCCTCGCATTCGATGTCGGCAACGACACCCCCGCAACGGTCGCCTTCAGCGCCGCGCTGAATGGTGCCACGTCCTCGATCGGCCAGGAAACGGTCACCTACACCGTGGCCGGCAACCTGCTGACCGCGACGGTGACCGGCGGGGCGCGCAATGGAACATCGCTGTTCACCGTCGAGATCGTCGATCCGGCGAGCGGCAAGTATGTCGTCACCCTGCTGGACAACGTGCTCCAGAGCGCCGGCCTGCAGGAGAACGATGCAACCGTGAACCTGGCGTTCACGGTCACCGACAGCAACGGGGATGTCGCGGCTACACAACTGGCCGTGACCTTCGACGATGATGCGCCTACCGCCAAGGACAATGCCAATGCGGTGACCGAGGGCGGAAATACCGCGGGCAACGTCATCAGTGACGACAACGGCAGCGGGGTCGATGCTCCCGGGGCGGACGGACTGGCCACACCTGCGGCAGTCGTCCAGATTGCCAGCGTCAACGACACGATCACCGACAGCTCGATCGACCTGGCCGGAAACCTGGTTATCGAAACGAAGCTCGGCACGCTGACGGTCAATTCGGCGACTGGCGCGTACACGTATGAATCCAAGGTGGATTCCACGAATTCCGACGTGTCGGACGTCTTCACCTACATCATCCGCGATGGCGACGGCGACGAAAGCACCGCCACCCTGACGATCGACGTCGACAATGTCGCAGGCACTGTCTTCGACAACGACGCACTGGTCTTCGAAAAGGGGCTGACGACCGGGTCGGGCGAACTCGCCGACGGCGATGCGGCCAACAACAGCGATCCGAGCGAGGTTGACGCCTCCGGCCAGATCACGGTCACCGGTGCGGCGGGCACGCTGGTCTACACCTTGCTCAGCCCGGCGGGCGGCACTTACGGGACGCTCGTGCTCGACAGCAACACGGGCAAGTATACCTACACGCTTGCCACGCGCGTCGACGGCGACAGCCTGCTGCCGAACCAGGGCGGCAACAATGGCACCAACACGGTCAGCGGCTTCGAAAACTTCAATTACGAGGTGCGCGACACTCTCGGCAATCTCGTCGGTGACGGAACCATCCGCGTCCAGATCGTCGACGATGTTCCCACGGCCCGCGATGATGCGGCCCTGACCATCGCCGAGGATGCAAGCGCGCCGGCTGCGCTGACCGGCAACGTCATGGCCAACGACACGGTTGGCGCAGATGGCGCGAAAGTAACGTCGTTCACTGTCAATGGCGTGATGACTTCCGTACCGCAGGACGGGTCGACCGCGACATATTCGAATGCCAACGGCGTTTACCGGATGGATATGAGCGGGAACTGGAGCTTCGATCCCAACCCGAATCTCAACCAGACTTCCGGGCCGATCGCTGCCGGCTTCAGCTACACCATCACCGACGGCGACGGCGACCTCTCGAGCGCCACGCAGCCGATCACGATCACGGACGGAGCCGGCCCCTTGGCGGGCCTGGGCGTGACGCTAGCACTCGACGATCAGAATCTTGCCGATGGCCGCACGCCCGGCAATCCCGACGGCGATAGCGACACGATTGCCTTCACTCCCGGTTCGGATGCCATCGCATCGATCGTGTTCGACAACGGTCCGGCCGCGCTCGCCAATCTCGATGGCGGCCTGACGTGGGTGCGGGTAAGCGATACCCAGATCACCGGTTCCGACGGTGCGCGCCTGATCGTGACGCTGACGCTTTCGGTCACGAACAATGTCGCAACGGTCACAGCAACCCTCAACGACAACTTCGACGATCATCCGGGCATCGATGCGGACGACCTCGTCGATCTCGGCGATGTCGATGTCGTTGCCACGGATATCGACGGCGATACTGCGCGTGCGACCGTCAGCGTGACCGTTTCGGACGACCTGCCGTCCGTGTCTGCTTCGACGCCTGTCGCCGGCGCCCTCACGGTGGACGAAACCGACTTCGGCACGGATGACACCGCAGATTTCTCGGGATTGTTCACTCCCGACTACAACGCTGACAATCCCGGCACGATCGGGGGATACAAGCTCGGCGTGAACGCCGGTGCGACGGGCCTGATCGATACTGCGAGCGGCCAGGCCGTGGTTCTGGTGCTCAATAACGGCGTCGTCGAAGGGCGCACCGCGGGCAGCAACCTGCTGGTATTTACTGTATCCGTCGATCCGGCCGGTGTCGTCGAACTCGACCAGTCGCGGGCCGTGAAGCACGCCGATACGGCGAGCAACAACGAGCCCATCGGTTTCGCTGCCGCCAACCTCATCACCCTGTCTGCGACGGTCACTGACAGTGACGACGACACGGCGACCGCCGTCGCCAATATTGCCGGCAGCATGACCTTCCTCGACGATGGCCCGGCGCTCAGCAATGTGACGCTCGGCGCGGGCGTCGATGTCGACGAAAGTGATGGCTTCCCGACCAGCGACACGTCTCTGGCTCCGGTGATCTCCTACACGGCGAACTTCGGTGCCGACGGCAACAACGGGACGACGTTCGCTCTGTCGGTGACCAATGCGGCAAGCGGTCTCGCGACAGCCGCGGGCGACTTCCCGATCACGCTGGTGCAAACCAATGCCACCACCATCACCGGCACCTACGACGACGGTACTGGCACGAAGACCGCTTTCACCGTCGTCATCAACGCCGATGGCACGGTCAAGTTGACGCAGAACGTGGCGCTGGAACATCTGGTCGACGGCCCCAAGGGTCCGGCGCATGACGACACGCTGAACCTTGCCGGCAAGATCAGCGCCAGTGTGACGATCAAGGACGGGGATAACGACACCGATAGCGCATCGGTGCAGATCGGCGGCGCGCTCGTCTTCTACGACGACGGTCCGTCGGTGGTCCTGAGCGGGATCAATCCCGACCTGCAGGTTTCCGATGCCACCCTGGCGACCGATGCAACCCTCGCGTTCGCCGGCGCATTCACGTTTGCCGGGGGCAACGACGGTTCGGCCGGTACGAGCTACGCACTTGCCGTGACCGGCGGCCAGCCGTCCGGCATCGTCGACACGCTGACCGGCAATGCGGTCTTCCTGTTCCTCGAAGCGGGTGTGGTCGTCGGGCGCGAAGGCGCCGATGCTGGCGCTGCGGCGACGGGGCAGAAGGTCTTCACCGTCTCGGTCGATGCCAGCGGCAACGTCAAGCTGGACCAGCTGCGGGCCGTCGATCATTCGGCCTCGACGCTCGACGGTGCCAACGCGACGCTGTCGGCGGACAACCTGGTCCGCTTGACCGCAACGATCACCGACCGCGACGGCGATACCGACAGCGCCACGCTGAATATCGGTAGCGACCTCCTGTTTGCCGACGATGTCCCGACATCCGAGCCGACACTTGTTGCCTATCTCGACGATGATGCCCTCGGCGGAAATGCGAACGGGCCGGGAGACCAGTCGCCGGATACGCTGAACCTGACCGGTACGCTCGTCGATCCGGCTGAAGGGTTCGGCAACGACGGCGGTACGGTCGCATTCGACCTCGGCAGCACTCTGCCCGCCGGCTTCCGCCTGGCCGACGATCCGGCGAGCGACGGTGTCCTGATCCAGCAGGAGCAGGGCGCGGGCAACTGGGTCACTGTCGTCACCGTAACGCTCAACGGTGCGACCGGCGCCTACACTGTCAGCCAGCAGAACAATGTCTGGCACGTAGACAATGGGCTGGACAACGAAAACGAGGTCACCTTCACGCTCGGCGCGACGCTGACGGATGGCGACAACGATACGGCGACCACTTCGCTGACCATCGTGGTCGACGACGACACGCCAGCGATCAGCGGCGGACAGGTGAGCCGTATCCTGACAGTCGATGAAGACGGGCTTGCCGGAGGTATCGCCAACAACGGCACGAACGACGCGACCGGAGAAGCTCTTGGCGTCACTACGTCGGTAACGGGCGACTTCCTGGCCGGGGCCGACGATCCGCTCACCTACGCCTTTGATACGGCGCTAGCAAACCTGCTGCCTGCGCTGACTTCGGGCGGGGTTGCCGTATCCTATGTCGTGACCGCGAATTCGATCGTCGCGACTGCGGGCGCGAAGCCGATCTTCACCGTCACGCTCAACGCAACAACCGGGCAGTTCATTTTCACCCTGCAAGGCCCGGTCGATCACGCCGATGCGAACGATAGCGAAAACGTCACCGACATCGACGTCAATTTCGGTCCGCTGATCACGGCGACCGACGTCGACGGCGACACGATCCACGACACCAAGGGCTTCATCATCCGCATCGACGATGACACCCCGCGCGCCAATCCGGACACCGACTCGCTGACCGAAGACGCAGTCAACACGATCGGCAACGTCGTCGAAGGGACCGGGACCGACTCAGGTCTTGCCGGCAAGGACGAGGGCGGTGCCGATGGTTTCGCCAGCCCCGTAGTGAAGAGCATTACTGGTTTCGGCGGCGCAGGCACACTGGGCGGTAACACCACCGGGGAATGGGGCAGGCTCGTCATGAACAGTGACGGGTCCTACACCTACACGCCGAACAACGCCGCCTTGCAAGTGCTCGACACGGGCGAAAGCCGGACCGATACCTTCACCTACACGATCGAAGACAAGGACGGCGACGCGGTCAGCACGACGCTGATCATCCGCATCGACGGCGTGAACGATGCGCCGGTGGCCAATCCCGACACGAACTGGACGAAGGAGGATGCGGGCGCGCCGATAAGCGGCAATGTGCTCGCCAACCTCCCGCATCCGGGCGCGCCGAGCGGCAGCTTTGCCGACGTGGCCGACACCGACGTGGACGTGGAGCCGCTGAGCGTCACCACGGTCGGCACCTTCAACGGGGCTTATGGTATCCTGACGCTGAACAGCAACGGTACCTACAGCTACAGCCTTTACACCCAGGCACAGAACCAGACGGCGTACGACGCTGTGCAGGCTCTCAATGCGAGCAGCACGCCGCTGGTCGACACCTTCAACTACACGGCAACCGATACGACCGCCTCCAGTGCCTCGACCCTGAAGATCAGCATCTTCGGCACGAACGATGCGCCTGCCGTCACGGGCAGCGTGACTGCGGTGTCGGAAGAAGGTCTGCCGGGCGGCATCAAGGACACCGCCGGCTCACCGACCGACAGCACCGACGCCTTCACGACCAGCGGCAAGGTCACGATTACCGATGTCGACAACAGCGCCTTCACGGTAACGCTGGGCACGCCGACAACGCCGGGGCTCAAGTCGGGCGGTCTCTCCGTCGCCTGGCAGGTAAGCCCGGACGGGAAGGTTCTGATCGGCAGCACGACTGCCGAAAATGTCGTCCTGATCGATATCGACAACACCGGCAACTGGACCGTGACGCTGCTAAAGCCGATCGATCACGCCGACACGTCGGCAGAGGATATCTTCACCTTCAGCGTACCGGTCAGCGTGAGCGACGGGACCACCACGACCACGATCACCAACGGCATCGCCGTTACGATCGAGGACGATCGCCCGGTTCCGGTCAATTCGGCGGACATGACCGCGACCAACGGGGCCGGTTCGTACACCGCATTCCTCGACACCGACAACGACGTCGACAACAACTTCGGCGGTGATGGCGGCAAGGTCGTGTTCACCCAGGCGTCGATCGACACGCTGGTGGCGCGGGGCCTTACGTCGAGCCTCTCGCAGCTGAGCTACACGATCTCGCCCGATGGCACGACGCTGATTGCAGTCAAGCAGGGCACGACGACCGAGGTGTTCCGCATCACACTCGACCCGGCGTCGGCGCAGGATCAGTATGTCGTGCAGATCTCGTTGCCGCTCGATGCGACGTCGAACATCAACTTCAGCGACGGCACCTACCAGTTCCTCGGCGGCAACACGCCATGGGCTGGGTTCGTGCCCAACGGCCAGAACCCCTTCGGTCCGGGCGGTGGCACCTATGTCGACGACCTGAGCCAGGATCTCTTGCTCACGCCGTTCAGCCCGACCGGAGTGGGCGACGCGATCAACGGCAATGCCAATTCGGCAGGTGTCACCGGCGGAGGCGGCGGCCAGAATGTCGGCACCAACGAAGGCATCCGTCTCGACTTCGTGCTCGATCTGGAAAACGATCCGGACAAGGGCGTGGGTGGCGGTGCCAATTACGACGGCGATCTGGCACAGCGCGATCACAGCTTCGTAAAGCATTACGATGTCAACGGCGCGGTTATCCGCTTCGGAGACGGCCAGACGAATACGCTGGCCAGCTTCAAGGCCTATACCGTTACCGATGCACCCGACGATGGCCCGGTCGCGGATCCGGTCCTTGGCACGGGGACGCTCGCTATCGTGAACAAGATCGTCATCGAATATGACGGCGAGCGACAGGAGGTGTTATTCAATCCGCTGCTGCCCAACGACCCGATCACTGTGATCGTGGGCAATCCGGGCGGGCTCACCGACCGCACTTACACGGTCACCTTCGTCAACTCGGGCGGCGGGCGCTATGCGACAGTGCTCGGCATCTACGATGTCAACGTGAAGATCGCGACCTTCGCTGCGTCCAACTACCAGGCGCTGGAAGTTCAGCATCTGTCGGGCGATGATTTCGCGCTGACCGGGTTCGGCACGACCACCATCACCGACGATCCGGTATCCTTCAGCGTGCCGATCTCGATCGTCGACAACGACGGCGACCTGCTGGCCTCGGACGATCTGGACATCACCCTCAACCCGCCGGCTTCCGGATCGGCAGCGGTGCAGGGAGCCCAGTCCTTCTCGACCACCATGATGCTGGCCGACGAGACCTTGACCGTGACCGACCCGGCCAACGACAATGGCAATGGGCACGGCAAGGGTACGCTCAACCTGTCGCAATCGCTCGGCCTCACGGCGGAACGCAGCATGATGCGCTTTGGCGAAGTCAGCACCATCGCCGCGCTTTCCGGGGCGATGATGCTGGAAGGCGGTCTCGCGGCGCAGGATGGCTTGGTGTCAGGCACCCAGCTCGACGCGTTCACCTTCGAGGGTACCGCGCTCGATGCCGGGCTCGTCGGAGTGACCGGGTTCGCCCAGCAGGCTTCCGGCGTGTCGGTGGCCGGGTTCCTCGGCAGCGATTTCGGCGGCGATCTTACCAGCCTTTCGGGCGGCCGCGTGGGGATGGAGTTCGACGGCAATGCCGACTTCTCCGGCATGCAGCAGCTGTCGCAGGTCCAGCCGAGCCAGTTCGATAATGCCGATGCCTATGAGCTGAGCTCGACTGATGCACCGGCGTTCCTGTTCGGCGGATCGGGCGCCAGCCTCGACCAGTCCATGGACGCGCTGTTGACGATGCAGGCGAACGCCATGCCCGCTCCGGATATGCAGCCGGGCAGCGGGGACATCGGGGCGATCCTTGCGGTGCTCGGCGACATTGCCGCCATCACATCGCTGGAGCAGCTGATCGACGGCTTCGAAGCGAACGCGGATATTTCCGAGTATCTCGTTTCGGCTCCGCAGTCGCCCGGCGACGGCTTCCTCGACCAGATGGTCGAAACGCCGATCCACTCGCTCGATTACTCGGCCCTCGTCACGGATCAGTCCGACCAGGCCGCGCTCGCAGCCGCACACGCATAAACGACCAGAAGCAACCCTTGGGGGGAGACCATGAAAAAACGAACAGCAACCCGCCTTCTGACTGCGTTAACCATAATCTCGTCGGCCGGTTCGGCCGCATGGGCACAGGACACGGCAGGCGATCTCTCCAGCGAGAACACCTCGACCCTGCGATCGGGATTGCAGACCCGGTACGACGCGGCGCTGGCCGCAACCCGGGATGACGGGACGATCGCGGCGAACGATCCGCGTTACGTTTGGGCATCGGAAGCCAAGGTGCAGTGCGCCATTGCACTCGGCTATCTCAAGTCGAACACCCGCGATGCAACCAGCATCCGCAAATGCGGGCTGGCGTACGACCGCATGATGCAACGCCCGGCTCCGATCGCGATCGTGCCGGTGCCGGCACCGACCCCGACGCCGCCGCCAGAGGTGTGCAGCAATCGGCAGCCGGGCCTGATCTTCTTCGACTTCGATGTCGACGTGCCGAAAGACGATGCCGTCCAGACCATCCGCTTCGTGGCGGCGAATGCCGAAGCCTGCGGGTGGCGCAGCTTCAACGTGGTGGGGCACACCGACCGCGCCGGCAGCGACCAGTACAACAACGACCTATCGGCTCGCCGGGCCCGTTCCGTCGCCAACCTGATGGACAGCCTCGGGATCGACAGCGCGCGGATCCGTGTGTCGTCCGAAGGCGAGACGAAGCCGCGGGTGCCGACCGAAGACGGGGTCCGGAACCCGCAGAACCGGCGTGTCGAAATATCGGTGTCGGAATGAGGATCGAGGGGAAATCCAATGCGTAAATTCATTCTTCCGGCCATGGCGGCCACTTTCCTCGCCGGGGTTTCGACGATGGCGATGGGACAGGACGCGGCAGGCGTCGTGACCTTGCAGGAAGCCATCGACGTGGCGATGCAATCGAACCCCGAAATACTGCAGGCGCAGTTCAACAAGGAAGGGATCGAATTCGAGCGCAAGCAGGCGCAGGGCCAGTTCCTGCCGCGGGTCGACATCGAAGCCTCGGCCGGTGTCCGCAGGCTCGAAAACAACACGCGCCGTACGCTCGGCATCGCCGATAACGAGCTCTATCCGCTCGAAGCCGGGATCACCGGCGAATGGACGATCCTCGATTTCGGTCGCCGGCGGGGTGAATTGCTGCGCCAGGCCGCTCGCGTCGACGGCGCCTCGCTGCGCGTGCTGGAGCGTTCGGAATTCATCGCCCTGCAGGTGACGCGCCAGTATCTCGATCTCGTGCTGCAGCAGCGAATCGCTGCCGCATCGCAGGACAATCGGCGCTTCCATGAACTGCTCGTCAACGATCTCGCCACGGGCGTGCAGCAGGGCTCCATCAGCGTGGCCGACCAGCAACAGGCGGAAGAACGACTGCAGGCGGCGGTGGTGCGCGAAGAGGAAGCCAGCCGCGCACTTGTCGATGCGCAGATTTCGCTGCGCACGCTGACCGGCCTCGATATCAACTCGGTCGTGCTGCCGCCCAACCTTGCGGCAGCCATGCCCAGCACGCTGGACCAGGCCGTCGGGCAGGCGCGGCTGCGCAACCCTCTGGTGCGCGAGGCACAGGCCGATGTCGATGCGGCCAATGCCGTCGTGAAGACTGCCGAGGGGGATTATTATCCGACCGTTGGGATCGAGGTGAACGGCCGCGTCGGTGAGGATATCGACGGGTTCGCCGGTGAGACCAACGACGTGCAGGGCCGCGTGGTGCTGCGCTGGAACATCTGGGACGGCGGCATCAAGCAGGCGCGTTACCAGGAAGCCATCCGCAAGGCATCGATCTCGCGTTATGCACTGCACCAGCGGCAGCGCGAGGCCGAGGAAGACGTGCGGGCGGCATGGAACGCGCTCGACAGTCAGGGGCGCGTCGTCCAGGCGCTGGATCGCCAGTCGAGCGTGTCGGACGACCTGCTTCTGTCCTATCGCAGCCAGTTCAATATCGGCCGCCGTTCGCTGCTCGATGTGCTGGATGCGCAGAACACCCGCTTCAACACCCAGGTTCGTCTCGAAACGGCACGATTCTCGGAGGTATTCGCCCGCTATCAGGTACTTGCGGCGACGAACAATTTCCTTGATGCTTTGAACATCGAACCGGGCGTCGGAGCGGGATCTACCGAACGCGAACGGTTCAAGTTCGGACCGCCGGTGCCGGCCGAGTTGCAGCGCCGGACCTACCCGAACTGAACGGGCCAGTGAGGTGGCGCAGTGTCATTACCGGAGGAAATCTTGGCGGGCGACAATATCGATACCCTGTCGCTGTGCGTCGGTGAAATAGCGCGTCGCTATTCGCCCGGTTTCTCTGCATCGGCACTGAGCCAGCTCCCCCGGAATGCCGACGGCCGCCTGCCGTGGCACCAGGCCGATGCGGCATTGGAACTGGCGGGGGTCAGCTTCGAACCGCTGCCGACGCGCAAGCTGCCGCAGCGCGAGAGCGCCTATCCGGCCCTCGTCGAGCTGACGGGCGAGCGATTCGTCCTCGTCACAGAGGCGCGCGAGGGCGAGCTCCTCGTCTGGGAGCCGGGCAGCGGGCGCGAAACCTGGGTGCCCCAGACCGAGATTGCGAGGGAATTCGCCGGACGCATGCATGCGGTCTTCGGCAATCCCGATCTGCAGCGTGCGGACGAGGCTCCGTGGCACGCGAAGGGGCGCGATCACTGGTTTTGGAGTGAATTTCGCAAGGAGCGCCGATCGTTATGGCCGGTGTTCCTTGCTTCCCTGCTCATCAACCTGCTGGCTGTGGCGCTGCCGCTCTTCACGATGAACGTTTACGATCGCGTGATCCCCAACCGCGCCACAGAGACGCTTTGGATACTCGGACTCGGCGTCGTCATCGCCTTCGGTCTCGAATTCGCGCTGCGCCGCGGGCGGACGGCCGTGGTCGATCAGATCGCCCGCCGTCTCGACCTCAAACTGTCGCAGAAGATTTTCGGGCGGCTGCTGGCCACTCCGTTGCAAGAGAGGCAGGGACATACCGGGTCGCTCGCCGCGCGGGTTTCCGAATATGCCATCGTGCGCGATTTCTTCGCCTCGACGACGGTCGTGATGGCGATCGACGTCATCTTCCTTTTCGTGTTCGTCGGCGTGATCGCGATCATCGGCGGATGGCTGGCGGTGATCCCCCTGGTCATCATCGCAGCGATGCTGGTCGCGGGTTACATGCTGCAGCGCCGCGTAACGACGGCAGCGCAGGATGCACAGGCCGATTTCGGGCTGCAGCAGACGCTCCTGGTGGAATCGCTCAGCGGGATCGAAACGCTGAAGAGCATGGGCGGCGAAGGCGGCGCGCTGGGGCGCTGGTATCGCTTGGCGGAGGCAGGCAGCCGCTCGCAGGAAAGGCTGCGCGATATCAATTCCGTTGCGGTGGGACTGGCGCAGAGTTTCCAGCAGGTGATGACAGTCTCGCTCATCATCGGCGGCTATTACCTTTTCGCCGCCGGCTCGATCTCGATGGGCGCAATCATCGCCATCGTCATGCTCGCCTCCCGCTCGCTCGCTCCGGCCGGCCAGATTGCCTACGTCCTCACTCGCGGACGGCAGGCCAACGAAATGCTGGCCAGCATCGAGCGGCTCTTTGCCGCCGGGGACGAACGGCGCAAAGGCGGCTCGCTCGGCACGTCCGCCATCACGCGGCCGACCCTGCGGATGGAAAAGGTCCGCTTTTCCTATCCCGACGCTTCGGCGCCGGCGCTCGACGACATCGACCTGACAATCCAGCCGGGCGAGCGGATCGCCATCGTCGGCCGAGTCGCTTCGGGCAAGTCGACGCTGGGACGCGTGCTGTGCGGGCTCTACGAACCGTCGGAAGGCAGCTACCTGGTCAACGGCCTCGACGCCGCGCAATACCGACCGGAGCAGCTGCGCAGCGCGTTTCGCTTCGTCGGACAGGACTCCGCACTCTTCTCCGGCACCGTGCGCGACAACATCGCGCTCGGCCGGCGCGAGGCGACCGACGAGCGGATCCTGGCCGCGCTGCGCCACACTGGGGCCGACCAGTATCTCGCGCGCGAAGAGGGCGGGTTCGACCGGCCCGTGGGCGAAAGCGGGCGAAAGCTGTCCGGCGGGCAGCGCGCCTTCCTGTCGCTCGTTCGCGCGATGGTCACGCCATGCGAGATGCTCTATCTCGACGAGCCGACCGGCGCGATGGACAGCCAGACCGAACAGCTGTTCGTCGATCGTCTCGGCCAGTCGCTGACGCCAGAACAGACGCTGGTCATTGCCACCCACCGCCCGGCACTGTTTGCCGTGTGCACCCGTATCATCGTTCTCAGCAAAGGCCGGATAGTCGCGGATGGCCCGATCAAAGAGGTCCTCGCTCGCTCGGCGGGCGGGATCGAAGGGATGTCGTCATGAACCCGCTCAACCTGTTCGTCACCCGTGCAGCGCTGCTTCTGCCCATCATGACCTTGGCCGGTTCGCCGAGCCTGCTGACCAAGCCGGCAGTCCCGCTTCAGGGACAGCTGCAGATCGAGCGCGCCATCAACGGAACGCTGTCCGAAATGTCGACCGGCGCGGACCAGGCGCTCGTGGTCACCGGCACCGATGCCAAGTCGCGCAACGCGCTGATCCCGGTGGTCGGCGGCCTCAGGCCGAGTTTGGGGAGTTACAGCCCGATCGAGCCCGGATCGTCACCCTATGGAACGGCACTGCGCTGTCTGACCCAGGCAATCTATTACGAGGCGGCGAACGAGCCAGAGAAAGGCAAGCTGGCCGTGGCGCAGGTCGTCATGAATCGGATGCGGCACCCTGCCTATCCGAACTCGGTATGCGGTGTGGTCTACGAAGGCTCGAACAAGCGGGTCTGCCAGTTCAGCTTCACCTGCGACGGAGCGTTGCTGCGCACGCCGATGGCGCGGCAATGGAACCAGTCGCTCGATGTGGCGAAGCGGGTTCTGGCGGGCGAGCAGTTGCCGGACGTGGGCACGGCGACGCATTATCACGCCGACTACGTCCTTCCCAAATGGGCGTTCACTCTCGACAAGCTGAAGGTGATCGGCACGCATATCTTCTATCGCTTCCCCGGTCGCGGAGGCAGCACCGCCGCTTTCAGCGCGCGATGGGCGGGGAGCGAACGGATTCCGGCCATCGACTGGACGCGGCTGGCAGCCGAGGTGGAGCAGGAGGAGGCGATCGAGCTGCCGGTAGAGGAGCAATTCGTCCCCGGATTGACGGTCGTACCCGACGTGACCGATCGCCATGCGTCGGCCGATGTCGGCGGACGCCTCGACACCACCAAGGAATGGCGCCTGTCGATCCCCGATCCCGTCAACGGCAAAGGCGCCTATGACGCGGCGCTCGAGGGGCAGGGCGCCGATACCACCGCCATGGAAGAGACGAGAGACAGTAGCCGATGAAGCTGGTGCAATGGTGGGGCCGGCAGGACGCCCCGCAACGCCTGATCCTCGCGTCGGCGATCGGCATGGCGATTCTCCTGCTGTGGGCGGCGTTCGCGCAGGTCGACAGCGTGACGCGGGGGACGGGCAAGGTCATTCCCTCGAGTAAGGCCCAGCTGGTTCAGCCGTCCGAGCCGGCCGTGGTCTCGGAAATTCTCGTTCGCGGCGGACAGTCGGTAAAGAAGGGACAGTTGCTGGTGCGCCTCGACGATGCGCAGGCCTCGTCCGAGCTCGGCCAGGTCGAAGCCGAGAACCAGCGTCTTGCCGTGCGGGCGCAGCGGCTTCAGCAGGAAGCGTCCGGCGGCTCGCTCGGATGCCCGCCGGGCGCAATCTGCAACGACGAACGTCAGTTGCAGCAGGCGCGGGTGTCGGCGGCTCAGGCGCGCGAACGGTCGCTGGCTGCCGCGATCGAGCAGCGCCGCCGCGACCAGCGTGAGGCCGAAGCCACGATCGGTTCGCTGCAGAGCAGCGTCAGGCTGGCGCGCGAACAGGTCCAGATGCTCGAACCGATGGCCGCGCAGGGGGTCATCCCGCGCACGGAACTGCTGAGCGCGCAGCGCGAGCTCGTGGACCTGCAGGGTCGCCTGTCGGCCGCACAGCAGGCTGCGGCGAGGGCAGGGGCCAGCATCAGCCAGGCCCAGGCCGACCTCAATTCCGCGCGCGCCGATTTCCGCCAGCAGGCGCTGAACGAGCGCAGCGAGGTTACCACCCGCATGGCGGTCAATGAACAGACCATTCGCGGAGCCCAGGCCCGGCAACAGCGCAACGAGCTGCGCGCGCCGGCCAGCGGTGTCGTCAACGACGTGCAGGTGACCACCGTCGGCGGTTTCGTAAACGCCGGCGAGAAGATCATGCAGATCGTGCCCGTTGGCGATAAATTGCTGGTCGAGGCTCGGATCGCTCCGAGCGATATCGGCTTCATCAAGGTCGGAGACGAGGCCGTGGTCAAGGTCACCGCCTACGATTTCTCGATCTATGGCGGGCTGAAAGGCAGGGTGCAGCAGGTCTCGGCCGACAGCATTTTCGACGAGGTCGAGCGTCAGGCGTATTACACGGTGCTGGTCGAAACCGACCGTGCCTATATCACGCGGGGAGGCCGTCGCTTTCCCATCGTGCCCGGGATGATCTGCGATGTCGAAGTGCTGACCGGCAGGCGTACGATCCTGAGCTATCTGCTCAAGCCGGTGGCCAAGGCTTTCGACCGTGCGATGACCGAACGCTAGTTCGGTTCACCGCACAAGCCTTCAGTATCCGTGAAGCCAGGTGGCCTTGCCGCCGAAGCTGAGCACAGGCGCGTAATCGTACGACGGGGCGCCGTCGAGGACGAGATCGGTGGCATTGTCGAGGAGCACGAAGCGCCCGCCGACCTTCACCACCAGCAAGGCATGATCGGCATTGCGCGCGCGGTCGCGGGCGATCGTCAGGAACATGTCGTCGCGCGAGATTCCGGCTGCCGCCAGGAGCTGCATCTTGGTCAATGCGATGTCTTCGCAATCGCCCTTGCGCAGCTGCAGGGTCCTGCGGGCGCCGGCCCAGTAGTCCGCTTTCCTGAAAAGGTCGCGGTCTTCGACATAGGCGATTTCGCGGTTGACCCAGCGGTTGACCGTCTCGACGCTGGCCAGGTCGGTGCCGACCGACCGGCCGAAGGCCTGACGCAGGGTGCGATCCACGGCTTCGCTGCGGACGCGCCGCCAATCGCGGTCGAAGTTCGTCTTGCCGATCTTGACCCGCTTGGAGGCAAGGAAATCGTTGGCATCCAGATCTTCGAGCGGCGAGCGCGCCAGACCGACCGAGGCCGTAATCGCCTTGGGCTTGCAGAACCGCGCGAGCGAGCGAGGTCCGTTAGCCGCCGGCGCAAGTGCGGGAATGGTTATCGCCTGGCTGGCCTGTGCCGTTTCATTTCCCGACTGCTGGAGCTTGAGCCGCTCGAGCGCGCTCATCTCGCCGCCGAGGATCGCCGCGCTCTTCGATCCGGAGACCGTAGTCGGCATGGCTGGCGAAAACCTGGGCGAGGGCGCGGCAACGTTGGCGCATGCGCTTTCGGCAACCGCGATCATCGCTGCCGGGCTCGCGCCCAGCATCATCGTCTGGGCCGAGGCGGCAGGCACGCAAGGCAGCAAGCCGCCGGCGACGCCGAGCAGGCCTGAAACGGTTGCGAACCGGAAAGACGGACCGAATGCCATGCATCGCAATTGGCATGCGACCCGCCAAGGATTGGTTCCGACACGAGGTTAACGGCGCGGCAAGCAATCAGCCGCCCCGATAGGTTGCGCGCTAGCGTGCCTTGCGGCCCTCGATTAGGGCATCGACCACGCCCGGATCGGCCAGCGTCGAGGTGTCGCCCAGCGATCCGAAATCGTTCTCGGCGATCTTGCGCAGGATGCGCCGCATGATCTTCCCGCTGCGGGTTTTCGGCAAGGCCGGGGTGAAATGCAAATGGTCGGGCGTGGCGATCGGCCCGATCTCCTTGCGTACCCAATTGCGCAGCTCGGCGGTCAAATCGTCGCTTTCATCGACGCCTTCCATCAGCGTGACGTAGCAGTAGATGCCTTGTCCCTTGATATCGTGCGGGAAGCCGACGACGGCCGCTTCGCTGACCTTAGGGTGGAGCACCAGCGCGCTTTCGACCTCGGCGGTGCCCATGCGGTGGCCGCTGACGTTGATGACATCGTCGACCCGGCCGGTGATCCAGTAGTAATCGTCGGCATCGCGGCGGCAGCCGTCCCCGGTGAAGTACTTGCCCTGATAAGTGCTGAAATAGGTCTGCACGAAGCGATCATGGTCGCCATAGACAGTGCGCGCCTGGCCGGGCCAGCTGCGGGTGATGCACAGATTACCGCTGGTTGCGCCGTCCAGCACCACGCCTTCATTATCGACCAGCTGGAGGCAGACGCCGAAGAACGGCTTGCCCGCACTACCCGGCTTCATGTCGTGCGCGCCGGGAAGGGTGGTGATCATGCAGCCGCCGGTTTCGGTCTGCCACCAGGTGTCGATGATCGGCACCGCGCCCTTGCCGACGGTGTCGTGGTACCAGCGCCATGCCTCGGGGTTGATAGGCTCGCCGACGCTGCCGAGCAGGCGGATCGTACTCAGATCATGCCTGGTCACATGTCCGTAGCCCTCGCGCATCAGCGCGCGGATGGCGGTGGGGGCGGTGTAGAAGATGTTGACCTTGTGCTTCTCGCATACCGCCCAGAAACGGTCGTGGTCGGGATAGTTGGGCACCCCTTCGAACATCAGCGCCGTCGCGCCGTTCTGCAGCGGGCCATAGACGATGTAGCTGTGGCCGGTGACCCAGCCGATATCGGCGGTGCACCAGAATACTTCGCCAGGGCGATAGTCGAAAATGTAGCGGAAGGTCGTCTCGGTCCAAACGGCATAGCCGCCGGTCGTGTGGAGCACGCCCTTCGGCTTGCCGGTCGAACCACTTGTGTAGAGGATGAAGAGTGGATCCTCGGCGTTCATCGGCTCGCACGGGCATTGATCGGAGACGCCTTCCGAAAACTCGTGATACCAATGGTCGCGGCCTTCGGTCATGGAAACCTCGCCGCCGGTGTGGCGCAGCACCAGTACGCCCTTGGCGCTGACTTTCTCCAGCGCGGCATCGACATTGGCCTTGAGCGGGATCTTCTTGGAGCCGCGCAGGCCTTCGTCGGCGGTGACGATCCACTCGCTTTCGCAATCCTCGACCCGGCCGGCGATGGCATCGGGCGAAAAACCGCCGAAGATGACCGAATGGATGGCCCCGATCCGGGCGCAGGCGAGCATCGCCACTGCGCCTTCGGGGACCATCGGCATGTAGATCGTGACGCGGTCGCCCTTCTTCACGCCCAGTTTCTTGAGCGTGCCCGCCATGCGGATGACTTCGCGCTGCAGATCGGCGTAGGTGAGGGTGCGCACCTCACCCTCTGGCGAGTCCGGTTCGAAGATCAGCGCGACGGTGTCGCCCCTGCCGGCGGCGACATGCCGGTCGACCGCGTTGTGGCAGATGTTGAGCGTGCCGTCCTCGAACCACTTGATGCTGACCGGGTCGTAGCTCCAGTTGGCGATCGTCGTCGGCGGGGTGAACCAGTCGAGCCGCTGTGCTTGCTCGGCCCAGAAACCGTCGCTGTCCTCGATCGAGCGAGCATACATCGCCGCATATTGTTCGGCGGTGCAATTGGTGCCCTGCCCGGCACCGACGGGGCGACGCACCCATTCGTCGTCATGACTGCTCATCGATCTTCTCCCCGGCGATGCGTTTCGTCGGTCGATAGCGGCAATTCGCCTGCGCTGTGAAGCCCTCCGTCGGCATGGCTCATACGCTTGGCGATAAGATTGGCCGTTCGCTTTACTAAAGCACTGCCGGACAATAGTTTCGCGCCGGACAGGGAGGATTGCGTTTATGCTCGAATTGCAGAACGTCACGCATGTGTATTCGAACGGCACGCGCGCGCTCGACGATGTCAATTTGACGATTCCCAAGGGGATGTTCGGGCTGCTTGGTCCCAATGGTGCGGGCAAGTCCACGCTGATGCGGACAGTCGCAACGTTGCAGACGCCGACTTCCGGCAGGATCACGTTCGACGGGCTCGACATCCTTCAGCAGCCGGAGGAATTGCGCAAAAGGCTTGGCTACCTGCCCCAGGACTTCGGCGTGTACCCCCGCGTCTCGGCCTATGACCTGCTGGACCACATGGCGGTGCTGAAGGGTATCGCTTCCAAGGGCGAGCGGCGCGATACGGTCGAGACTTTGCTGTCCCAGGTCAATTTGTGGGACGTCCGCAAGAAAGCGGTCGCCGGCTATTCGGGCGGCATGCGCCAGCGTTTCGGCATTGCCCAGGCGCTGATCGGCAATCCCGACCTCATCATCGTCGACGAACCGACGGCCGGCCTCGACCCGGAGGAGCGCAACCGCTTCCTCAACCTGCTGGCCGAAATCGGCGAGAACGTGGTGGTGATCCTCTCGACCCATATCGTTGAAGACGTCGCCGACCTGTGCCCGCGCATGGCGGTCATCGTCCGCGGCGCGATCCAACTCGAAGGGGCGCCGAGAGAACTGATCGAACGCTCGCGCGGAACCATCTGGGCCAAGACGATCGACCGTGGTGCCTTGGAAGACTACCGGTCGGATTACGAACTGATTTCGACCCGGCTTTTCGCCGGCGAGACGATCGTCCACATCATGTCGCCCACCGATCCCGGCAACGACTTCCGCCCGGTCGATGGCGGGCTCGAGGATGTCTATTTCTCGACCTTGGCAACGACCCGCCGCGCACCGTCCATTGCCGAAGCGGCCTGACGGGGAGGCGCGGACATGTTCGGCAAGATCGCTGGCTTCGAACTTCGCTACCAGCTGCGCAATCCGGTCTTCTGGGTCGCGCTGGTCATCTTCTTCCTCCTGACATTCGGGGCGACGGCTAGCGAAAGTATCCAGATCGGGGGCGGCGGCAACATCCACAAAAACGCCCCGGTCGCGATCCTGCAAACCCAGCTCATCCTGACGCTGTTCTTCATGTTCGTGACCACCGCCTTCGTCGCGAATGTCATCGTGCGGGACGACGAAAGCGGGTTCGGGCCCATGGTCCGCTCCACGCAGGTGAGCAAGTTTGCGTATCTGATCGGCCGGTTCGGCGGCGCAACCCTTGCAGCGCTGGCGGCCTTTCTTGTCGTTCCGCTGGCCATCTGGTTCGGCTCGATCATGCCCTGGATCGATCCCGAAACGCTCGGCCCGAACAGATTCACGTTCTATATCAACAGCTATCTGTTTTACGCCGTACCCAACATCATCCTGCTGTGCGCGCTTTTCTTCGCTGTAGCCACGATCACGCGTTCGATGATGTATTCCTACGTCGCCGTCGTCGGCTTCCTGGTGCTGTACACCACATTCAATGTGATGGTGGCGCGCGAGCCGGAGTGGCGCGAGTTCGCTGCGTTGGTCGATCCGTTGGGATTCAGCGCCTTCGCCCTCGAAACGCGCTACTGGACCGCAGCGGAATCTAACACGCAATTGCCGGGCCTGACAGGGTTGGCGCTCTACAACCGGTTGCTGGTGCTGGGCCTGGCCATCGCCGCGATTGCACTCGCGTACTGGCGATTCACCTTCGCCGAGCGAGGCGTATCCGCCCGCAAGGCGCGCCGGCTCGAAAAGCGCGCGGCCAAACTGGCAAAGTCGCGTCCGACCGAGGTTGCCACTCTCCCGCCAGCCCGTCCGCAGAATGCGGCTTTCGCCAGGCTTGTCGCCACCACCCGCTTTGAGGTGAGCCAGGTCCTGAAAAGCCCGGCGTTCATCGTCTTGCTGGTGATGGGCCTCTTCAACAGCGGTACCGCCCTGCTGTTCGGAACGGAGATCTACGGCACACCGCCTATCCCTGCGACTTTCTCGCTACTGGAATTGATGCAGGGCACGTTCGGCCTCATTCCGATCATCATCGCCATCTATTACGGCGGGGAACTGGTCTGGCGTGACCGCGACCGAAAATTCCATGAAATCGTCGACAGCACGTCGCTCCCCGGCTGGGCCTATATGGTGCCAAAGACCATCGCGGTCGCAACGGTGCTGCTGGCGACACTTCTGGCTTCGGTGATCGCTGCCGTCCTTGTCCAGATGTACCGGGGCTACTTCAATTTCGAGTTCGGCAAATATTTCGCCTGGTATCTCCTGCCCGGAACGGCTGACATGCTGCTGCTGGCTGTGCTGTCGGTGTTCGTCCAGGCGCTCAGCCCCAATAAGTACGTCGGCTGGGGCATCATGGTGATCTATTTGGTCGGCACCATAACTCTTGGCAACATCGGCTACGATCATCCGATGCTGCTGTACGGTTCGACCGGGCCAAGTCCTCTGTCGGACATGAACGGAGACAATGTGGCCGGCGCCCTCGGCTGGTGGCTGCGGCTCTACTGGGGCGGTATCGCCCTTGCGCTGGCGGCACTTGCGCACCTGCTATGGCGGCGGGGAACAGAAACCCGCCTGCTACCCCGTCTGAGGGCATTGCCGAGGCGGATGATTTCGCCAGCAGGGGCTCTGGTCGTCGCCGGCCTCGCGACCACGGCTGCTACCGGCGCGTCGCTCTACAACCAGATGAACGTGATCAACACCTACCGCAACGAAGACGCGCGCGAAAAGCTGCAGGCCGATTACGAGAAGAAGTACCTGAAATTCGAAACGTTGAAGCAGCCTTCGGTGACCGACGTCACGCTGAAGGTCGACCTGTATCCCAAGGATCTGCGGGCCGAGGTCAGCGGGGTCTACCGCCTGGTCAACGATACCGGCGCCCCGTTGGATACGCTTCACGTGCGCCTGTTCAGCGATGAAACCGACCTGCGCGAGGTGGGCTTGCCCGGGGCGAAGCTGGTGTCCGACGACAAGACGTTCCAGCATCGTATCTATCGCTTCGACACTCCTCTCGCCCCCGGCCAGACGATCGACATGACGTTCAAGACCCGGCGGTGGCACAGTGCGCATGCGGCGGAGGGATATGGCCGCCGGCTGGTGCGCAACGGTACCTTCCTCGACAACGGCGAATTTGCGCCGCAGATCGGCATGGATCGCACCGGCCTGCTCGACGACCGGGCGACCCGGCGAAAATACGGGCTTCCGTCCGAGCTGCGCCCAGCTAAGCTCGAAGACCCGAAGGGACGCGAGCGCAATTACGTCGGCAACATCGACTGGGTGAATTCGGACATTACGCTCAGCACCGATGCCGATCAGGTACCGATCGCTCCGGGCAAGAAGATTTCCGACCAGGTGAAGGGTGATCGGCGCATCGCGCGGTTTAAGTCGACGGCGCCCATCCTCGGCTTCTTCTCGATCCAGTCCGCCAGCTACGAGGTCAAGACGCGCGATGCCGGCGGGGTGGAACTTCAAGTCTATTACGATCCCAAGCATCCCTACAACACCGACCGTATCCTCGACGCGCTCGAAAAGTCGCTGGGTTACTACCGCGCCAACTTCGGGCCCTATCAGTTTGACCACGCGCGGGTGATCGAGTTTCCCAACTATGCCCAGTTTGCGCAGGCTTTTGCCGGGACGATGCCGTATTCGGAGGGGCTCGGGTTCCTCGCCAACCTCGCCGATCCCGGCGAGATCGATTATGTCACCTACGTCACCGCGCACGAATTGGGCCACCAGTACTGGGCGCACCAGCTGATCAGTGCGGACCAGCAGGGCGGCACGGTCCTCGTGGAAACCATGGCGCAATATTCCGCGATGATGGTGATGAAGCAGATGTACGGCGAAGACCAGATGCGCCGCTTCCTCAAGTACGAACTGGACAATTATCTCAACGCACGCGGCGGCGAGGCGATCGAGGAATTGCCGCTCGAGCGGGTCGAAAACCAGGGTTATATCCACTACCGCAAAGGGGCGGTGGTGATGTACCTGCTGCAGGACCGGCTGGGCGAGGACCGCATGAACGCCATGCTCCGCGGTCTCCTCGACAAGTATCGGTTCAAGAGCGCACCCTACGCGAGTTCGAGCGATCTCGTCGCGGGCCTCTACTCGCTCGCCCGCAATCAGCAGGAACGCGATCTCATTCGCGACCTGATGCAGAAGATCACGGTGTACGATCTGAAGGCCGACAGCGCTACCACGCGGCGCCTGCCAGACGGTCGATACGAAACCACGCTGACGGTGGATGCGTCCAAGGCCTATGCGGATGGCGAAGGCAACGAGACGAAGGCCGCACTGAACGACGTGATCGAAATCGGTGCCTTCACCGAAAAGCCGGGCGAGGACGTTTTCGAGCGAGCCAACGTGCTTTATCTGGAACGCCGTCCGGTGCGTTCGGGCAAGCAAACGATCAAGGTCGTCACCGCCCGAAAGCCGACTTGGGTCGGGGTCGATCCGTACAATAAATACATCGACCGCAATTCGGACGACAACCTGACCGAGCCCAGCTAGCCCCCGGTAAAGCGCGGTTCGCGCTTCTCGAGAAACGCGTCGACGGCCTCGGCATGGTCGTCGGTGGTGTGCGCCAGCGCCTGATAGGCGGCAGATAGTTCGAGAATATCGGACATGCGGCTGTGCTGGGCCTCTCGCAGCAGGCGCTTGGTCAGGCGGAGCGAGCGCGCCGGGTTCGCGGCAATGCGCTCGGCGATCGACATGCTGACATGCATCAGTTGGTCGTCGGGGACGACGCGGCTGACAAGTCCGAAGCTCTTTGCTTCCTCTGCGGAATAGCGGTCCCCTGTCAGGAACATTTCCGCCGCCTGCGAATAGCCGACGACCCGCTGGAGCGACCACGCTCCGCCATCGCCCGGGACGATGCCGACCTTGATGAAACTGGCCGAGAACTTCGCGCTTTGCGCGGCGATCCGGATATCGCAGAGGCAGGCCAGATCGCATCCCAGGCCGACAGCATGGCCGTTGACGGCCGCAATCAACGGCACTTCGCAGTCGAGGAATGCGCGGGTGATCCGCTGCACGCCGCGGCGATAGTTGGCCCGCGTCTCATCCGGCTTGGCGCGTGGTCCGATGCCCGACTTTTCCTTCATCGCCTTGATATTGCCGCCGGCGCTGAAGCCCTTGCCGGTGCCGGTCAGGATCGCGCACGATACCCCGGCATCATCGCCGATCGCATGGAGAGCGGCGATCACATCCTCGCAATCGTCCTGCGTTCCGATGGCGTTGAGCGTTTCCGGGCTGTCGAGCGTCATCACCGCGACCTTGCCGTGCTTTTCGAGCTTCACGAAATTGCCCATGCTTTTCTCCTCAGCGTATGGCCCTCTCCCTAGCATTTGGCGGTCGTACCGCCAGCCCTTGCGCAAGGCGGTGCTTTTGCGCATCAGGTGGAGGTGCAGACCTTTGCCGTCCATCCTTTCGAAGCGCCGCGAGACGCACAGGCGATCCGGCGCGGCTTGCGAGCTTTCCTGGCCGAGCATCAACCGAAAGGAGACCCTGTCCGCCGCGCCAATTGCTGGACCGAATTCGACCCGGAATTTTCCGCGGCCCTTGGCGCGGCCGGATACATCGGCATGCTCTGGCCGAAGCGCTACGGCGGGCATGAACGCGGGCCGCTCGAACGTTACATCGTTCTCGAGGAGCTGCTTGCGGCCGGGTCCCCGGTCGGCGCACACTGGATCGCGGATCGCCAGACCGGGCCGCTCCTGCTCCGATATGGGTCCGAGGCGCAGCGCGAAAAATACCTCCCCGGATTTGCCGCGGGTACGACCTATGCCTGCATCGGACTGAGCGAGCCCGGTTCCGGATCGGACCTCGCGTCTGTCCGCACCGCGGCGCGGCGGACGGACAGGGGCTGGGTGGTCGAGGGCCAGAAAGTCTGGACGACGGGCGCGCACATCAGCCATGCGATGCTCGCTCTCGTGCGGACCGGCGAAGGCAGCGAGCGGCAGGCCGGTTTGAGCCAGCTGCTCATCGATCTCGATACACCCGGGGTCACGGTCCGCCCGATCATCGACATGTTCGGCACACACCATTTCAACGAAGTATTCTTCGATCAGGTCGAGGTCGGTGCCGATGCGCTGGTCGGTACCGAAGGCGAAGGCTGGAAGCAGGCGACGGCCGAACTCGCTCTCGAACGCTCCGGCCCCGAACGCTATCTGTCGAGCCATGCTTTGCTGGTCGAATTGATCGACAGTGCAACCGGCAATGCGGCGCCGGAGGTCGTTGCCACTATCGGCCGCCTCGTGGGCGAGATGTGGACGCTGCGCCAGATGTCGATGTCGGTCGCGGCGAAACTGGCAAGCGGGGTCGATCCCGTCGTCGAAGCGTCGATCGTCAAGGATCTCGGCAATAGCTTCGAGCAGGAACTGCCGTTGGCGATCCAGGCAGTCGTCGATGCCGATCTTGCCGACGAAACGGTCTTGGCGCGGCTGCTTTCCACGCTGCTGCAGGTTTCGCCCAGTTTCTCTCTGCGCGGCGGAACCCGCGAAATCCTGCGGGGCATCATCGCCCGGGGGCTCGGTCTGCGATGAGCGACAACCGCGAAGCACTGTCCGAACTGGCCGACGGTTTGTTCGCCGATCTGCGTGGGCAATCCTTCGAGCAAGCCTGGCCGAGGATCGAGGAAGCCGGCTTCGCTCTCCTGTTGTTGCCGGCCGAGGCGGGCGGGTTCGACGGCGACTGGGGCGATCTTGCCGCAGTCATGCGTCTGGCTGGCAAGCATGCGCTGAACCTGCCGCTCGGCGAACACGTCGTCGCCGGTCGGCTCCTGCATGATGCCGGGATTTCTTACGAGGGTCCGGTCACGATATCCGGCCCCGGCGCCGTACCTTGGGGGCGGCATGGCAGCGTCGTGGTCGAGCGGGAGGATGGCCTGCATCTGGTCGGAGGGTCGGCAACGCCAGGCAGCAATGCGGCCGGCGAACCTCGCGACCGGATAGCGTTCGATTGGGAAGCGGCGACACCGTTGCATCTGCAGGCAGATTTGCGCGGGATGATCGCCTTCTTGCGTGTCTGTCAGACCGCCGGCGCACTCGACGAAGCTCTTGCCCTGGCGATCGATTACACGGGCCAGCGCGAGCAATTCGGCCGGCCGTTGTCCAAGTTCCAAGCCGTCCAACAGAGCATCGCCCTGCTCGCCATGGAGGCCGCCGCCGTCAATTGCGCTGCCCACGGAGCGGCGGCTGCACTCGACCGCTTCGGCTACGCGGGGCAGGCGGATTTCGAGATCGGCGCAGCAAAACTGCGCACCAACATCGCAATCCGCACCGGAACCGCGATCGCGCATCAGGTCCATGGCGCTATCGGCTTCACGCAGGATTATCCATTGCATGAATTTACCAGGCGGATGATGGGCTGGCGCAGCGAAGGCGGCAATGACGCTTACTGGAGCGCACGCCTCGGCGCGCAGGCCCTTGACTGGGGAGGGACCGGATTGTGGGACCGGATGACGGCCCGGACGGACCCCGCATAGCTATTCCAAGGCGCATCGGCTTGCGCCTGTCGCCTGAGGCGCTATGCCCGCTCCCATGTTGCAGCGCAGCACCCTGCCGCCGCCGCCACCTCTCTCAGGGCTGGAGCGGCCCGCCCTGTTCCTCGATTTCGACGGGACGCTCGTCGAGATCGCGGAGGGTCCCGACTCCATCACGGGCACGCAAGGTCTTGGAACCAGGCTCGAACGGCTCGCGGACCATCTCGAAGGCCGCCTGGCTATCGTAACCGGCAGAAGCATCGACAATGTCGAACGATTCTTGGGTCCGGTACGGCTCCATATGGCGGGGTCGCATGGCGGGCATGTCATTACCGGCGCCGGGCAAACCCTGCTCGTCTCGGATCCGTTGCCGCAAGAGCTCATAGGTCGGCTGTCCTCGTACTCGGCGAAAACCGGGCTGCTGTTCGAGAAGAAGGCGCATGGCGCGGCCTTGCACTATCGGACAAACCCTGAGCTGGGCCGAGAGGTGGAAGAAATGGCCGCCTCCCTGGCAGGGGAATTCGGCATGAAGGTCAATACCGGCAAATGCGTCGTCGAACTCGTCAGGCCCGGTTCCGACAAGGGCGAGGCTTTGAATCTGTTGATGCGGGAAGCCGATTTCGCCGCGTCCGTGCCGATCTTCGTCGGCGACGACCTCACCGACGAGGACGGCATGGCGGCCGCCACCGCGCTTGGCGGTTTCGGGATCGCTGTCGGTGAACGCCCGTTCGACCATGCGACCTATCATCTACCAACCGTGAAAGACGTGCACGAATGGCTCAACCTGTGACTGCCGATCTGGAATTATGGCCCATTGGCAATTGCCAGGTTTCCGGGCTGGTCGACAGGCGCGGAGGGCTGGTCTGGGCCTGCGTGCCGCGGGTGGACGGCGATCCGGTCTTCTGCGCCCTGCTGAACGGGTCCCGCCGGGATTCCGGCGTCTGGCGCTTCGAACTCGAGGGGCAGACACGCGCCACCCAGCATTACATTCGCAATACCCCGATCTTGATCACCAGGCTCGAAGCCAGCGACGGCAGCGCGGTCGAAATCCTCGATTTCTGTCCGCGCTACGAAGGCAAGGGCCGAATGTACCGCCCGGTGGCCTTTGCGCGTATCGTTCGACCGATCGCCGGAAACCCGCGCATCAAGGTCGTGCTCAACCCGATGAAGGATTGGGGGGCACGGACGGTCGAGACGACCAATGGGACCAACCACATCCGCTATCTCGTCGGACCGCAGGCCTTGCGTCTCAGCACCGACGCTCCCGTCGGCTATGTGCTCGAAGGAAGGGTCTTTCGCGTCGAGGAGGATGTGCATTTCTTCCTCGGGCCCGACGAACCCTTTGCCGGCAACCTGCGCGAGGAAATTCGCAGGATGGAGCAGGCCACCCGCCGGTACTGGCAACTGTGGGTGCGGGGGCTGGCCACTCCGCTCGAATGGCAGGACGAGGTCATCCGCTGCGCGATTACTCTCAAGCTGTGCCAGCACGAGGAAACCGGAGCCATTGTCGCTGCCCTGACGACATCCATTCCCGAAGCACCGGGGTCCGAACGCAACTGGGACTATCGCTACTGCTGGATACGCGATTCCTACTACACCGTTCAGGCCCTCAACCGCCTCGGCGCGCTCGACGTGCTCGAAAAGTATCTCGGCTATCTGCGCAACATCGTCGACGGGGCCAAGGGCGGCCATATCCAGCCGCTCTATTCGGTGATGGGGGAAAGCGAACTCGACGAGACGACTGCGGCGCACCTCCCCGGCTATCGCGGCATGGGGCCGGTGAGGGTCGGGAACGCGGCCTACAAACAGGTGCAATACGATTGCTACGGCCAGATCGTCCTGCCGACCGTCCAGGGCTTTATCGACCGCCGTTTGCTGCGCATTGCGGACGAACGCGATTTCGAGGCGCTCGAAGAAGTCGGCGAAATGGCCTGGAAGATGCACGATCAACCGGATGCCGGGCTGTGGGAGTTCCGCACCAGGCAGGAAGTGCACACCTATTCCGCCGTGATGAGCTGGGCCGCCTGCGATCGGCTTGCCATGACCGCATCTCACCTCGGCAAGGACGATCGGGCCACACTTTGGCGGGAGCGTGCGGATGCGATCCGCAGCAAGATCGAGGCGCTGGCCTGGGTCGATGGCGATGATGCCGCGAATGGAGGGCACTACAAGGCCACTTTCGGCACCGATTACCTGGATGCCAGCCTGCTGCAGATGATCGACCTCAAGTTCCTGCGTCCCGACGATCCGCGGTTCCAGTCCACCTTCGCAGCCATCGAAAAGGAGTTGCGCAGGGGCGAGCACATGCTGCGCTACGCCGCGGAGGACGATTTCGGTGCTCCGGAAACCGCATTCAACGTCTGCACATTCTGGCTCATCGAAGCGCTCCATCTTGCCGGAAGGAGCGAGGAAGGGCGGGCCCTGTTCACCACCATGCTCGACCATCGCACCCGGTCCGGAATGCTGAGCGAAGACCTCGATTGGGAGACGGGGGAATTGTGGGGGAACTTCCCCCAGACCTATTCGCTGGTAGGTATCATCAACTGTGCCGGGCTTTTGTCCAAACCATGGAGCGAAGTCCGTTGAGCCGACTGGTCGTCATCTCCAATCGCGTCGCCGTACCGAAGGCGCGCGGTGCGGCGGGGGCGCAGGGCGGGTTGGCCGGGGCGTTGAACTCGGCCCTCAAAAGCTTCGGCGGCATTTGGTTTGGCTGGTCGGGCCAGCAAAGCGAGAATCGCACGGGCAACATAAACCTGCAGCGACACGACGGCGTGACGATTGCGACCATCGACCTGTCGGAACGGGACATCGATGAGTATTACAACGGCTATGCCAATTCGACCTTGTGGCCGCTGTTCCATTACCGGCTCGACCTGACCCAGTACGAACGGGAAACGGGCAAAGGCTACGAACGCGTCAACGAACGCTTCGCCGACTGCGTCACCCCCTTGATCGAAAAGGACGATCTCGTCTGGGTGCACGATTACCATTTGCTGCCGCTGGGCAACCGCCTGAGGGCCCGGGGCCTCCAGAACCGCATCGGCTTCTTCCTGCATATCCCATGGCCGCCGACGAGGCTCTTCGTGTCATTGCCGTTCCACGAGCGGCTGGTGAAGACGATGCTCGGCTATGACGTCATCGGCTTCCAGACCAGAGAATGGCTCGAAAGCTTCCTTCATTATTGCACCAAGGAACTGGGCGCCGATGTCGACGAGGCGACCGGTCGCATTAGCTACGGCGACCGGACCGTATTCGCGAAGGCCTATCCCATCGGCATCGACTGGGACCATTTCCAGTCGCTGAGAGACAGCGGCGATGCGCGGCAATCCGCGCAGCGCCTGCTTTCGTCGACCAGGCACCGCACGGCGATGATCGGTGTCGACCGTCTCGATTATTCCAAGGGGCTACCCGAACGTATCGACGGCATCGGCCGCTTCTTCGACCAGAATCCCGACCGGGTGCGGGATCTCGTCTACATCCAGATCGCCCCGCCGAGCCGCGAGGATGTCATCAGCTATCGCAATATCCGCAATTTGCTCGAACAGAAGACCGGGCAGATCAATGGTGCGCGCAGCGAGGTCGACATCGTCCCCATCCGCTACGTCAACCGGGGATATTCCCATGCCGAGCTCTACGGTTTCTTCCGGGCTGCCAAGATCGGCCTCGTGACGCCTTTGCGGGACGGGATGAACTTGGTGGCCAAGGAATATGTCGCGGCGCAGGAAGCTGACGATCCGGGCGTGCTGATCCTGTCGAGGTTCGCCGGAGCGGCCGCGCAGCTGGATCAGGCCTTGCTTGTCAATCCGCACAGCCCGGATGACCTGAGCCACGCAATCCGCACGGCCCTCGATATGCCGAAAGCCGAGCGCCGGCGCCGTTATGAAGCGATGGTGGCAACTGTCCGCGACGACAATGTCCAGGACTGGACCGCCAGGTTTCTCGCCGACCTCAAGGCCGAAGGCGGCAGCGCTCAGATATAGCGCTTGACCGGCACCAGGGCCGGATCGGGGGAGCCTACCCCGCTTGCCTCCTCGAGCAGCCGGCGCAAGTCCTTGTGCCGCGGTCCTTCGGCGCGGGCGGCCAGGACCTGCTTTATCTTGAGCAGCATGAACCGGCTGTCGAACGGCTTGCGGATGTAGTCCTGCGCGCCGTTATACAGGGCCTGCTCTTCGTCGCGAGCGCCGCTGATTGCTGTGAACATGATCACCGGCAGATCGTACAGTTGAGCCGACGCGCGGATCTGGCGAAGCACCTGCGCGCCCGACATACCGGGCATATCCTGGTCCAGAAGGACGAGATCGGGCCGCTTCCAGGCGAGCAGCTTCAACGCCTCTTCGCCGCTCGTGACCCAGCCGCAGGCATGGCCTGCCGCCAGCAGGATTTCCGAAGCGAGTTCGGCGATGAGTTCGTCGTCGTCGACGACGAGGATATGGGCCATGATGCGCGCTCCACTGTCTTGTCCGGCGTTGTAGCCTTCAGAAACCCGCATATCGCAAACAGGACCTAGGCATTTTTGCGGAGGCAATGGCCTCCGAAGCTTGTCTGTGCACCCCGCAGCGTGGCACGGTCATGCATGGTGACTCGCAGCCTCTCCCTCGATCATGTGTTCAACTTCCGCGATTACGGCCGGTATCCGGTCGCTGGCGGAGGCCGGGTCGTCGCCGGCAAACTTTGGCGCTCCGGCCATCATGCGCAGGCGTCGGAAAGCGACCTGGCGGCGATCGATGCCCTGGACCTGGCGCATGTCGTGGACCTTCGCGGCAATGTCGAGCGTGAAGGGCAACCGGTCCGGCTTCCCGATGGCTTCGCCGGCGAACTGCTGTTTTTCGACGGTGAGACCGCGGGCCTCGGCCATCACATGGAGGCCGTCGAGGGCGCGATGACCGCAGAGGATGCGCATCAGGCGATGGAACGTCTCTATGCCTCTTTGCCGGACCGCGCCAATCTGCTCTGGATCCTCCGGCGCTATTTCGATGCGCTGGCGAGCGGCGAGGGGGCGAGCCTGGTGCATTGCCATGCCGGCAAGGACCGGACGGGCATGGCCGTGGACCTGCTGCATCATGCGCTGGGCGTTCATCCCGACGATGCGATGGCGGATTTCCTGCTGACCAACAGTGTCGGCGACCAGGAAGCGCGAATTGCGCAAAGTGCGCCTGTGATCCGGGCACGATACGGCGATGTTGACGACGAAACCGTGCGAGTGGTCATGGGGGTGGACGAACGCTATTTGCGCGCTGCGCGCGGGGCACTGGTCGAACGGTTCGGCTCGGTCGACGCCTTCCTTGAGCAGGCCCTGGGTGTCGATGCCGGTAAGCGGGATGCGCTCCGCTTGCATCTGGTGGAAAGCTGACCACATCAGCTGGACCGCCGCTGGCGCATCGCGCAAGGACGGGTCCGAATTCTACTGACAGGACGCACTCCATGGCCACCCACCGCACCAAGATGCTCATCATCGGTTCCGGCCCCGCCGGCTACTCCGCCGCCATCTACGGCGCCCGGGCGATGATGGAGCCGATCGTGGTGCAGGGTCTGCAACCGGGCGGTCAGCTGACGATCACCACGGATGTCGAGAACTATCCCGGCTTCGCCGATGTGATCCAAGGCCCGTGGCTGATGGACCAGATGCAGAAGCAGGCCGAACACGTCGGTACGCGGATGATGTGGGACACGATCGTCTCGGTGGACCTCGACAAGGGTTCGCCCTTCCGTGCCGTGGGCGACAGCGGCGACGAATATATCGGCGATGTGCTGGTCATCGCCACCGGCGCCCAGGCCAAGTGGCTCGGCGTGCCGGGCGAGATGGAGCTGGGCGGCAAGGGTGTGTCGGCCTGCGCCACCTGCGACGGGTTCTTCTATCGCGGCAAAAAGGTCGTCGTGATCGGCGGCGGCAACACTGCCGTCGAGGAGGCGCTCTATCTCACCAACCACTCCGACGATGTGACGCTTATTCATCGCCGCGACGAATTGCGCGCGGAAAAGATCCTGCAGGACCGGCTGATGAAGCACCCCAAGATCTCGACGTTATGGAACAAGACCGTCGATCGCTTCGAGGCGGGGGCCGATGGCGGCCTGTCGCATCTCGTCTTGCGCGACACGGTTACCGGGGAGGTATCGACCTTCGAAGCGCACGGCGCGTTCGTCGCTATCGGCCATGCCCCGGCGACGGAACTGTTCAGGGGCAAGTTGCCGCTCGACGAAAGTGGCTATTTGCTCACCGAACCCGGTTCACCCAAGACTGCCGTGCCGGGCGTGTTCGCGGCCGGCGACGTGACCGATCATGTCTATCGCCAGGCCGTGACCGCGGCAGGGATGGGCTGCATGGCCGCGCTCGATGCCGAACGTTTCCTCGCCGGGCTCGAGATCGAGCACGACGGCCATGTCCACGCTCCGGCCGAGGCCTAGTGGAACAGCGCAATCGCCGCATGCAGGATCAGCGCCACCAGCACCAGGCTGGATAGGGCGAACAGCGCGAAACGTACCATCACCGCGTTGAAAGTCGCCTGCACGATCGAGTGCGCCACCCGCAGACCGACATAGCTCCAGCCCAACAGGGCATTGAGGCCGTCACCCTGTCCGATGATCGCCAGTGTAATGGCGACGGCGTAGAAGACCGTCGGAGCTTCGTGCAAATGGTTGTAGTTATGCGCTTTCCACTGCACTTCGGGCGCAAGTTTCGCATCGAGCAACCCGGTGTCGCGGGCATCGTCGGGCTGGATGCCCGCCTTGTTCATCGCCGGGATGCGCGTGACGTACATCCACAGCCACATCACCATCGTCCACGCCGCCAGCGCAACGACAGGTTGCAGGATCGCCATGCCGGTCATGCCATTACTCCGGGATTGTGGAACAGGGTCAGGGCAATCGCGCGAATGGCAAGGTAGATGAGGGCCAGCGTCGACACGAAGAAGATGGTGAAACGGACCATCACCACGTTCACCGTCGCCTGATAGACCGAGTGCACGATCCGCAGCGCCACGTAGAACCATGCAGCCAGGACATCCCACTGGCCCGCACCCATCATCGCGATGATGATGACGGCCGGGTAGAATATCGTCGGCTGTTCCATGAGGTGAGCGTAGTTGTGCGCCTTCCAGTTGACCTTGTCGGGCAGCACGCCTTCGAGGTTCTGCCCGCGGCCCCCCGGCGGCCCCGCCTTCATGTCGATGCCGCTTTTGGCGATGGCCGGGAAGCGGGTGCCCGCCACCCAGAACAGCATCACCAGCGACCAAGCGATAAGTATTGCGGCCGGCGCGAGCATTTGAGCCTGCATCGGTTTCCCTCCCTATTGTGCGACCGGCAGACTGGCGAGCGCCCGATGGATTGTCAAACGCAACCCATTACGGCGCGATCGTCGCGGCATAGGCGGCAGGATCGGTGTTGCCGCCGGTCAGCATGATCACGCTATGGGCATCGAGATCGACCTTGCCGGCGAGGGCTGCCGCGAGGGCGGCGGCACCGCCGGGTTCGACGACGAGATGCAGGTTCGAGAACGCGAAGCGCTGGGCCGCGCGGACCTCGTCGTCCGACACCACCAGGCCCGGCGCGGCACGACCCCGCAAGACGTCGAGATTGATGGGCTTTGTCGCCGTCGGCTGCAGTGCGTCGCAGATGGTGTGCGGCGCGTCGGGCGCGGCGCTGACGATCTCGCCGGCCTGCATCGCCTGACCCACCATGTCCCAGCCGAACGGCTCGACCGGATGCACCCTGGCCGTGGGGCAGGCGAGCACGAGCCCGGCCGTCAGGCCGCCGCCGCCGCAGCAGGCGAGGATCCGGCTCGGCTCGCGGCCCATTTGCTGCGTAATCTCGATCCCCGCGCTGCCCTGGCCTTCGATGACCCACGGATCGCCGAAAGCGTGGACGAGCGTGCCGCCGCGTTCGGCGATGATCCGTGCCGCAACCGCATCCCGGTCTTCACCCCCCATTTCCCTGGACGCGCGCTGGTAGAGCACGATCTCGGCCCCGAGCGCCCGGGTCGCGTCGAGCTTAACCCGCGGCGCATCGTGCGGCATCACGATGGTTGCACGGATGCCGAGCCGCTTGGCTGCCCAGGCGACGCCCTGAGCATGGTTGCCGCTCGAAACCGCCACCACGCCGGCGGCGCGCTCTGCTTCGTCGAGCGCGCTCAGTCGGTGCCAGGCGCCGCG
>FWWL01000838.1_pt1 | contig 33109 bp, 29 predicted proteins | sample 2228331 | NCBI WGS metagenome assembly FWWL01 (sample SAMEA103939775, study PRJEB20133) | metagenome
GGCCAGCACACGACGTTTACCTAAGTATAATCAGCGAAATCGTTAAGCGTAATGTGCATTACCGTTCTGGTCAATTAAGGTTGATATAATGTTCTTGAGCGATCCGACTTCACAAAGCCGAAGCTTATGGCTATAATTGGGAGGAAAAATCTCTCGTAGAGGAGGTCTTATGGCAACCAGATATCGGAAGCTCGGGGTGCTGATCGGGTGTGCTGTGCTCGCTCTTCTGCTAGGATCAAGTGCAGGGGTCTCTCAATTGTTTTTCACGCTTACCGTGACCAAGGCTGGCACAGGAAGTGGAACGGTCACAAGTAGTCCTGCAGGGATCAACTGCGGCAATACTTGTAGCGCTTCTTTTCCTAGAGGCACCACGGTGACCCTGACAGCTACTCCCGCCTCAGGCTCGACCTTCACAGGATGGAGTGGGTGTGACACAGTCTCTGGGAATCAGTGCACGGTCACTATGAATTCTAACAGGACTGTCACAGCCACTTTCTCGACGAGCGCAACCTTCACACTTACTGTGACTGTGACTGGCAACGGCTCAGTGAGCAGCAGCCCTGCGGGGATCAACAACTGCCGCGGCACGTGCTCGGCTTCATTTGCAGCAAATACAACCGTGACGCTGACAGCTACTCCTGCCTCTGGATGGTCCTTCGGTGGCTGGGGTGGAGCCTGTAGCGGTACAGGCACGTGCCAGATCACCATGGATGCCAATAAATCCGTCACTGCGACATTCTCGCAAAACCCTGTGCTCACGGTGAGCGTATCTGGTACAGGAACGGGTACGGTGACGAGCAGCCCCTCAGGCATAAACTGCGGTTCTGATTGCTCGGAGCCGTTTGCTCGCGATACCCAAGTAGTGCTCACCGCGACGCCTGATGCTGGCTCCACAGTGAGCAGCTGGAGCGGCTGTGACTCCGTCTCGCAAGACAGGCGCACGTGTACCGTGCGGATGACCAGTAACCGTACCGTTACGGTGACGTTTACACGCGCGCTCCCTACGTGTACTGGCTATGCCAGCGATACCGAAGGGACTTTCGCTGCAGATGTATGTCAGCCCATTGATCGTTTGGTGGAGGGCGTGATCATTCGTGGCGACGGCGACGGGAACTTCATCAATGGCCCCAACGCCTGCCCAGAGAGCGGTTGCGGCAATGACCGCATCATCGGCACCCTAGGGGAAGATATTATCTACGGCGACGATGGGCGAGGCGGCGTTAAGGGGACAGGCCATGATTGGGTCTTTGGTAATGGGAGCAACGATACGATCTACGGCGAAGAGGGCAATGACATCATCATCAGTGGAGATGGTGACGACTTCATTGATGGTGGAGCAGGTAATGACGTCATCGACGGGCGCTGGGGAGTAGACACTCTCATAGGGGGTGGGGGCAACGACACGTTCCTCATTCGCGCGGGCAACCCCAGCGCCGGCGATGGCACAACAACGATCATCTGCACTCAAAGCTCCGGCGAGTCTGGAAGAGTGCTCGTGCGTGGGAATTTTAAGTCTCGCATCCCCTTTGGGACGTACAGAGGCCAAGAGACAACTGTAGTCATCGAAGATCGCTCGGTGAGCTTCAGTAACCCTATGATCTATGAGGTCATGACGGGGCCAGGCAAATGCGTCATTCGGCGGGGATAGTCGAAAGCTTAAGCGAGCTCCCTTAAAGCTTGCTCAAGCTGTTTTTGGTTGGGCGCGCCATGATGCCAATGGTAGTCGCCTTCCATAAATGAGACGCCTTTGCCAATCACCGTTCGCGCGACGATCATCGTCGGTCGCCCGGTGCTGTGATTCTTGAGAAACTGCTCGAAGGCTGCAATGATCTGCTCGTAATTGTGTCCGTCGATCTCGATAGTATTCCACCCGAAGACGCGCCATTTTTCAGCGATGGGCTCGATCTTCATGATATCTTCGGTGCGCCCGTCGATCTGGGTGCCGTTACGGTCGAGCATCGCGCAGAGATTGTCTAATTTGTAATGCACAGCAGCCGTTGCCGCCTCCCAGGTCTGGCCCTCTTGGCACTCGCCGTCACTGATGAGACAGTAGATTTTATAGTCTTTCTTGTCGAGCTTGGCTGCCAGCGCCATGCCTATCGCTACAGAGAGCCCCAACCCCAGCGAGCCCCCTGAATGCTCCACTCCCGGAGTGCCAAACGCAACGCTGGGGTGCCCCTGCAGGATCGACCCGAACTTTCGTAGGCTCTTCAGCTCTTCTTTTGGGAAGAAGCCCTGGTCGGCCAAGATCGCGTAGAGTATGGGGCAGATATGCCCATTGCTGAGCACGAAGCGATCTCGCTCAGGCCAGCGCGGCTCCTGCGGCCGCACGCGAAGGTATTTATAATACAGCACCGTGAGCAGATCAGCCGAGCTGAGCGCCCCGCCGGGGTGCCCAGAGCCCGCTTGGGCCACCATCTCGACGACCGCGCGCCGAAGCTCCTTTGCCTTCTGCTGCAGCTGGGAGATCGTCATAAATCTATTTTATTTGAGCAGGACGAATTTGCCAAGCCGTCGCTGAATGATCTGACCGTTTTGCACGATCTCGATGACATAGAGATAGACGCCGTTGGCGCGACGCTGGGGCCGCCATTCGAGCGCCGCGCTCCCGATACCCTCAAAGAGCCGTGCCCCACTCAGGTCGTAGATATAAAATCGCGCCATCTCGACAGACCCCCAGAGCTGAACACGCACCGTATCTCGCTGAAGGATTACGGTCTCTTTCGGGGATTCTACTGTGATCGTGTCATCGCCTCCGATGGCAATCTTGTTGACTGTGCCCGACCAGCGGTAGGCTCTGGGGAGAGCCGTATCGGGGACCCGAAGTTCATATGTGAAAGATTTCGTCTCGCCAGGGTGGACAATGGGCCAGGTGAACAAGACGGGAGAAGGGCCCCACGGAGGCTCATCGCGGAGCTCCAAGCCCCCAAAAAGCCCCATCGGCATCGTCACGGTGATCGTGACCGTGACGAGATCGCCGGGTTTGACACGAGTGGGCGAGATAGTGCGCCGGGCTTGTATCATCCCCAGCGACAGATCGAGCCTACCCGCGCCGTACGTGTTATCTTTGCCTGGAATGCCCATGTCTATCGCTTGCGCTTCCAGCGCGCTCTGGAGCTGGTCGGCTGTCCAGTTGGGATTCTGAGAGAGCAGGAGCGCCGCGGCTCCCGCGACATGCGGCGCCGATGCCGACGTCCCCGAAAAGTACGTCAACGCAAAGCTCGAGACGCCGTCGGGGCCAGCAATGTCGGGTTTCACCCTCCCGTCGCTCGTTGGCCCTTGAGAGCTGAACGGCTCCTGCGGGCCGGTCTTCCAGTTTCGTACGCCAATCGCGCCGACGGCAAAAGCCCCGCGCGCGTCTGCGGGGGTGAGAATGCTCCCCTCTGGGACATTGGGATCGATGGCTTGTTGGCTGAGATTGAAGATTTTCAGTCTGATATTTGTTTGGAAGAAGCGACGAGCGAGCACCCGGGCGCGATACGTCCCCGGCGCCCAGGCGACGTATTCGATCTGCTCCGTTGGCTCCTCAGAGCCCGTCTGGTAGTTTTGGGAGCTCGCGACCAGCCGCCCTTGCGCATCATAGAGAAAGAGATCGAAATCTTGGGCGGAGCGCGGCCAATCGTCCCAGGTGAGATAGAGCTCAATCGAGCCGGGAAAGTCAACTCTTATGAGAAGGTCTTCTTTGCCGGGGGCAAATTCGAGCCAACTGTTATAGTTTCTGTCACTGAAGAAGCCCATCCAATGGCTTTGGGCGTGGTTGCCTGCAGCGTTGACCCACAAAATCCCATGGGCGCGTGCTCGGTCGGCAAGCTCGGCAACAAAGCCCGTGCCATCACCAAAATTGGCGTTGGCTACGCCAACAGAATAGTTAATAATCTGCACGCCCTGGGCGATAGCGTCGTCGACAGCGTTGGCCAGATCGATCTCATCAGCGACTTTCTTCAGATAGAGCCAAGCCTGTGGCGCCATTGCGTGGACGATCTCGGTAACGCCTGTGCCGTGAGCAGTCCCAGTCTCTAAGCCTTCCCCTGTGTAATCTTGCTCGTCTACGATGACACTTGGGTTGATAACTTTGGCTCTCTTGGCGCGGCTAAGCTGGGCGAAGCCCAGGTCTATCACAGCGATCTTGACGTTCTGGCCGCGCCAGCCCGACCCTTGCAAGAGCAGCGCTCCGGTGGGCAAGACCCCTTCGCTCCTGCGGGAGCCCAAGGCGACAAGGGGTCGCGGACGACGAATGAACGAGATCCCCGGCACGCTCTCAGCCAAGGCTCGAAGATTTTCTGCGGGAACGCGCAGACGATAGAGATTTCCCGCGCGGGCTTCGAGCTGAGCGCCCAAGCTTGCCAAGAGCATCTCGTCCAGAGGGCGCTCGCTCTCAACGATGACCGTGAGGGCCCTCACCCTGCCCTCGGCACCCCTCTCCCGTAATTCACCTACAGGAGAGGGAATGAAGGCCAGCAATGCCGTCTCGATCTTAGGATGATAGAGCGATGGCTTGGGAGGGACGGGCCAATCGCCAGAAAAGCTGAACTGAGCTGATCCTATCAAGAAGAACGCAAGAACACTCAGAGCGATACGTAGGCGAGACCTCTGCATGGCGCTCTTACGATAGCGAAAATCCCTGCTGGGTGCAACAGCCCCTTACGGGGAGCGCGACATTCTGTTGAGCAGAACAGCGATATGTCCGCTGATAAATTGCGCCACCGCGATGTCGTAGAAGTCGCCGCCCAAGAAGCGTCCTGTCGCGATAGCAAGAGGTCCAGCCCCTACAGGCCAGATCTTGCTCATCCCAAACGAGCCGTCGCCCCGACCGAGGAAGATCTTCAGCTCGTTGCTCTGGGTGCTCGCCGCGATGAGATCGAGAGCGCCGTCGCGGTCAAGATCGGCTATCTGCACAGCGCGGCTCTCCGGTCCTACAACGAGCAGTGGGCCCTCGCGGAAGCGCCCCGTTCCACGCCCAAAGAAGATCCTCACAGCGTTCTCCTCCGAAACAGCAACGGCTATATCATCAAAGCCGTCGCCGTTGAGATCGCCTACGGCTGCGCTTATCGGCTCCTTGCCTACAGAGAAGGGCGTCAGCGCATCAAACGAGCCATCACCGTTGCCTAAGAGAACTGTCACCGTGTCGTCGAAGAAGTTTACGACGGCAATATCTTTGTGGCCGTCATCGTTGAAGTCTCCCAAAGCTAGTGCGCTGGGCCAGCCACCGACAGCGATCTCTTGGGTCGTGGAGAAATCCCCTGTGCCGTCCCCAAGGAGCACCGTCACCCGTCCCAGCGGCGCGTTGGCAATCGCTATATCCCAAATCTGATCACCATTAAAATCGTCGCTGATGAGAGTGTACGGCCCCGCGCCGACGACGATCTCTCGTGCTGCTGTGAATTGCCCTGCCCCATCCCCGTGAAAGATAGAGATCCTCCCTGCGTCGAAGTTTGTCACGATAAGATCGAGTTTTCTGTCTTGATTGACATCGCTAGAGATCAGAGACGTGGGGCGATAGGTCAGGGCGAGCGTCGTCGTGATACGAAAGTTCCCCGTGCCATCGCTGCGCAGCACTGTGACGGTTCTGCTCTCAAAGTTAGCGACAGCGATATCGTCCAATCTGTCGCCGTCAAAATCGCTCACAGCGAGTGCCGTTGGGGAGAGCCCCACGGGGATCGAGATGGGGAACGAGAAGTCGAGCACACGGATAATTTTTTGAGCGTGGTCGCTGGCGCCGTCTTCGTCGAAGACTCGCAGCGTCACGGTGTAAACCCCAGCACGGGTGTAGGTATGCGAGACCATCTGGCCTAGGGCGTTTGTGCCGTCGCCGAAGTCCCATTCGTGGCGCACAAGGCGCTGGGGCACAAGAAGCGCTGCTGGATCGCTCGATGCCGAGGCGTCAAACTGCACGGTGAGCGGAGCAAAGCCATTGGTCGCCGTCACAGTAAAGAGGGCCTTGGGGGGCGGGTTGCCCGCTTTGATGATCACCGTTGCCACAGCAGTCGAGCCACGGTCGTCCTTGACCGTCAGAATGACGGGATAGAGCCCGGTTTGGGTGTAGATGTGTGAGACTTTTACGCCCGAGGCCGTAGTGCCGTCGCCGAAGTCCCACAGGTACTCGATGATCTTGCCGTCGGGATCGCGTGAACCAGAGCCATCGAACTGTACTGTCAGAGGCACGCCCCCGCTGAGGGGAGCGGCTGTGATCGCAGCGATGGGCGGCTGATTAGGCACCGCGACGCAGCCGACAGCTCCTATCAAGAGCAGCGCGCAGAGCAGAGTCACTCTCATAAGACCCCCTGCTTTGATGATACCCCCGCAAGGGGTCGTCAAGCAAATTGCTCAATACTGTCAAATGGTCAGACTGTAGCTGATCTTCAGTGCCCCGCCCTGGAAGCCGTCGGATCCAAAACTGCCCTCAGCGCTGAACGTCCATCGTCCTAGAGAGCGACTGATGCTCAAAGAAAAATTGTCCAGCCCAAAGATGCTCATGTCCAAACTTGCGCTCACGCTGAAGCCGAACAGCTCCCCACTCGCTGTAAGCGTAGTAAACTGTATGCCGTCGAGCCCGCCCATGACAAAAGCATCGAGCGAGAGATCACCGAGAAACCCGTTGGCCATGAGCTGAAAGCCGCTCAGCTCCAGCCCTGAAAAATCTATAGACGCTTGCACGAACAGCCCGTCAAGCATCAGATCGAGCGAGAGGCTCTCGCTCGTGATCCCTTGACCTTCAATCGTTGCACTCAGCGAGAGCGACATCAGGCCGTCCCAGAGAGTCGTCGCCAGATCGAATGACTCTGATTGGAACCCCCTTTGTGTAATGAGCGATGTCATGGTGAGAGTCCAGTTGTCACTGAGATACCCAACAGCCGAGAGCGATTGCTGCTTAAACCCATGAGTTGAAAACGTCGTCGTCCCGCTTAGATCGCCGAATTCTTGGGAGATCGAAAAATTGAGAGCCCCTGTAGGAGTAGCGATGCCTTGAGGGGTGAGCTGCGCACCCCCGGTGACGTTGAGATTGCTAGGACCAAGCTTCACTGTGAATTTTCCGTTCTTGAAGCCGCGGCGCCCAAAGTGCAGAGTGTTCTCAAGTGAGATCAGCCCAGGGAACTCAGCTTTGAGCTGGGTCTCAGCGCTCGTAAGCCCTTGAAGGGTGAACGCGGCATTGGCGCTCGCTTGAATCTGTGAGATGTGATAGCTCAGACTCAGCTTGGCGCTCTCAAAGCTCTGTGGGGAGAGCGTCGCGCTCGCTCCGACTGTCCAGGGGATGTGCTGCCACTGCCAACTGCCTTCAAGGCTCATAGTGCCAAAGCCGCTCAGATCGAATGGCAGCGAGCTTGTGAAAGAAAGCGTTGTCTGGGCTAACCCCCCTAGAGCACTGACGCCGAGAGACATCAACGTCAGACAGAGAATCTTCGCGATCATGGGGATTATTATATCACGGCGTTGTCGCTTCTGTGACTGTTACTGTTCGGGAGAGGGAGTTCTTCGCGCCGCGATCATCCGTGAGGGTCAATTTGACGGTGAACGCGCCCGCGGTCTTATAGATATGCGTGACAATCTGACCTTCACCAACCTCGCCGTCGCCAAACTCCCACTGATAGCGCACGATCTCGCCGTCGTCCGTTGAGCCGGAAGCGTCAAACTCGACAGGTTCGTTGACTTTCGGGGCGGTGGGCGTGAAGCTGAACGTCACCAGCGGTGGCTGGTTGGGCGGCAGCACTTGCTCCTTGATCGCGAGATTCTGAAACGCTGAAGAACTCGCGCCCTTGTCGTCGGTCACCGTCAGAGTGACTTTATATGTACCTGCGGCTTTGTACGTGTGCTTGGCGATCTTGCCCTGGCCGGTCGTCTGATCGCCGAAATCCCAGCTGTACGAGACGATAGAGCCGTCGGGATCGGCCGCTGCTGAAGCGTCAAAAGTGATCTCTTGATTTACCGTTGGCTCAAGGGGTTCAACGGTGAAGATCGCGACCGGCGGTTGATTGGGAAGCACAACGCGCACGGTCTTCGCTAGCGCTGTGCTTGCCCCGCGGTCGTCGGTGACTTGCAGGATGACGTCGAACTCGCCCTCGTTCTTGAAGGCGTGCGTTGTCGTCGCTCCTTGGGCGGTCTCGCCATCACCGAAATCCCACAGATAACCGATGATCTTCCCGTCAGGATCGCGAGATGCAGAGCCATCGAACGTTACGATCTCCCCGATCTTGGGTTCTTTGGGGCTGAAGGTGAACCGCGCGAATGGGGCTTTATTGGGGGGCTGGCAGCTCTGTAATATCCCGCCGAACCCCAACCCTGCCCCCAGCAGTGCTAGGAGCGCTATAGAGAGAAGTCGTCTGTGCGTCATCGATGCTCACCCCTCTAGACTAAGTTCTCGTACTCTTGGCTGAAGGGGCCAAAGTAGAAGATATTGGGCTTATACGGCAGGTCGCGCAGCTCCTCAGGGAGCTCTTCGCTTTCGGGCAGGCTCACCGGCAGATCGAGCTCCGGGAAGCGATTCAGGATCTCTTGCCCTGAGAGCCCCGTGACGATCCCCACGAAGATCGCCCCTTCGTAGGGAAAGATGTTCCAGCGATGGGCAATCCGTTGCGCCTCAGGGACGTTCTGCTCGATCTCCAGCTGTTCTTGGAGCACCAGCCAGCGCAGGAGGTCTTTCAACGAGCTGACTTGCCCAAAGCTCACGCGCATGGGCTGAGCTGGGCGTGAGATCTTCTTCGCTTTCTTGGAAGTGCTTTGCTTAGTCACACTCGTATCTTATGTGATGGGGATCACTCTGTCAGCAGCTTGTCACCCCTCCTTTAAGTATAATGGAAACCTCAGTAAGAGACATTCGGGATGATCAGAGGGGACATATGGGAAGGATGCTTCGACAGATACAAGGAGGGCTCATGCTAGTACGCCGTCTATCACTCGCTCTTGTCTTGGTGGTGGGGCTTGTCGCGGCCACGCTGACCGCGGGCCCTGGGCGGCTCGCTCAGCCGAATATCATTCTCGTGTTGCTGGACGATCTCAATAGCGATCTCATCGATTTCATGCCCCAGCTGAAGTCGTTGATCGTTGAGCAAGGCACGACGTTTGCGAATTTCTTCGACAACGTCTCGCTCTGCTGCCCCTCGCGCGCCTCGATACTCCGCGGTCAGTATGCTCATAACACCCAGATACTCACGAACCAACCGCCGACTGGGGGATTCCAAAAGTTCTCTGCGTTGGGGTATGAAAGCGAGACCGTTGCTACCTGGCTCCACGCTGCAGGCTATCGCACGTGTTATCTGGGGAAGTATCTCAACGGCTATCCCGCAGGGGTGCAGCCGACGCACGTGCCGGCAGGCTGGGACGAATGGTATAGCCCCGTCGCGGGCAATCCCTACTCGAATTTTAACTATATAATGAACGAGAATGGCAGGCTTGTCCGCTACGGCAGCCGCGCAGAAGACTATCTGACCGACGTCGTCGCCCGGAAAGCTCTCGATTTCATAAAGCGTGTTACTGCAGAAGGTCAGCCGTTCTTCATACATGTGGCTCTCTACGTGCCTCACTCGCCAGCGACGCCTGCGCCACGCCATGCCCAGCTCTTCACTGACGCACAGCTGCCCAGACCGCCATCGTTTAACGAAGCTGACGTCAGTGACAAGCCCAGCTTCATTCGCAACCGGCCGCTGCTTACAGAGCGCCAGATCGCCCAGATGCAGGATTTCTATCGCAAGCGATTGCAGTCGTTGCAAGCCGTGGACGAGATGGTCGCGCGATTGGTTGAAACTCTCAACGCTCTAGATCAGCTTGAGAACACGTATATCTTCTTCACATCAGATAATGGTTTTCATATGGGAGAACATCGGCTCAATTCGGGAAAACAGACTGCCTACGAAGAAGATATCCGGGTGATGCTCCTCGTGCGAGGGCCTAGTGTGCCTGCGGGGCAGGTGCTGGAGCACTTGACGGGGAATATAGACCTGGCGCCGACGTTTGCCGAGCTGGCCGGGGCTTCTATACCCGATTTTGTGGACGGGCGCTCGCTGGTGCCGTTGCTCCGCGGCAACCCCTCGGCAGAAGACGCATGGCGCCAGGGCTTTCTCATCGAGCACTGGACGAAGCAAAGTCGAGCCGTGAGCGCTTCGACTTTAGAGGGCATCTGGGAGCCTCCAGACCCGATGGAGCTGGAGCACACGCACCAGCTCGCGATCCCGCAATTTGCTGCCATCCGGACGAAAGACCATCTCTATGTCGAATACGTGACGGGCGAGCGCGAGCTGTATGATCTGAAAGCCGACCCATATCAATTAGAGAGCTTGCACGCCAAAGCCGATCCTGCGCTCTTGCAAAGTCTGTCTGAGCAGCTTGCGAAGCTGAAGGTGTGCGCTGGCGCAAGCTGCCGGAAGCGATGACGTTGCTTCATGATAGAATGAGAAATGCGGCTGTTGCATCGTCATAAAATAGCTGGATATCGTGATAGTATTGTCTTAGCATAGCTTCGATCTCTCTGGTGGAGCAATTGCCTCGTCGTACCCAGATCACCTTTGGGGGAGGGCCATATAAAAAGCTGCGCTGGCGAAAATCAGAATCTTTGGAGACGATTATAAAATCTCGTTCGCGAGCCAAGTTCCAGACTGTTTCATCATCAGCCCGTTGGAGGCCAAAGTCGCGGATGTGGGCAGATCCAGGGAATAAGTCTGCTATCTGGGAGACCAGGCGCGGCGAAATGTTCTGGTCGAACAAGAGTTTCACGTGGGGATAGTCATCAGCTTGCGCTCGCGATCAGCTGCAAATGCAAGACACGCCTTGATGTCTTCAGCGGTCAAGTCGGGGAAATCTCGCAGGATCTCCTCTTCGGTCATACCTGAGGCCAGGTAATCCAAGACATCGTACACTGTGATTCTCAGCCCTCGAATGCAGGGTTTGCCGCCTCGTTTTCCAGGCTCAATGGTGATAATCTTCTGATAGTCCATCGTTTTAAGTTTACTCTGTCGTTGAGGAGAAGTCAAGGTGCATGGCTTATGGAACCCATGGTTGCGGAATCTTCTTTGTTGGTGTAAATTCTCTACGCTATGGCAACGGTGAGGCTGTTTAACACCCTTGGTCGGCGCAAGGAGGAGTTCAGGCCCATCAAAGATAACGAAGTGGGCCTCTACACCTGCGGCCCGACGGTCTACGATTACGCCCATATTGGGAATCTGAGAACCTATATCTTTGAGGACATCCTGCGCCGCGTGCTCGAGTATAACGGCTATAAAGTCAAGCACGTCATGAACATCACCGACGTGGGGCATCTCACCAGCGACGCTGACGAGGGGGAAGACAAGGTCGAAGCGAGCGCCCGGCGCACCGGCAAGAGCGCCTGGGAGCTCGCAGAGATGTATGCCAAGGCGTTCTTTCGAGACACCGAACGCCTCAATATCTTGCGGCCTCATATTGTCTGCAAGGCGACCGATCACATTGCCGATCAGATCGCCCTGATCAAAAAGCTCGAAGAGAAGGGCTATACGTATAAGACCTCAGACGGCATCTACTTTGATGTCTCGAAGTTTCCCAACTACGGGGAGCTGGCCGGGCAGGCTCTCGAAGAGAAGAGAGCGGGGGCGCGTGTCGAAGTCAACCCCGAAAAGCGGAACCCTGCAGATTTTGCGCTGTGGAAATTCTCCCCCAAAGACAAGAAGCGTCAGATGGAGTGGGACAGCCCCTGGGGGGTGGGCTTTCCCGGCTGGCACATCGAGTGCAGCGCCATGAGCACAAAATATCTGGGCCAGCCCTTCGATATCCACTGTGGGGGTGTTGATCACATCTACACGCATCACCCCAACGAGATCGCCCAGAGCGAAGCTGCTGCGGGCGTCAAGATGGCCAATTTTTGGCTCCACGGGGAATTCATGACCGTTGAGGGCCGGCGCATGGGCAAGTCCGAGGGCAACGCCTATCTGCTAGAAGACTTAATCAAGCGGGGGTACGAGCCCTTGGCGTTTCGCTATCTCTGCTTGAATACGCATTATCGCATCCAGCTCAACTTCACCTGGCAGGCGCTGGAGGGGGCGCAGACGTCTCTAGAGAGATTAAGAGAGCACGTGCGCAATGCCCGTGCTGTAGGTGGGGATCCGGCTCAGGGGAGAATCCCTCCGCAGGTGCATGAGAGATTCCTCGAGGCGATCAACGATGACCTCAACATTCCGCAAGCGCTGGGAGTTCTATGGGACTTCGTGCGCTCGCATCAGAACCCTTCAGACAAGCTCGCCACGCTCTTCGATGTTGATCGCGTCTTGGGGCTGAAGCTCAGTGAGATAAGAGCTGAAGAGCCTGTTGAGGTTCCTCAAGAGGTGCGCGAGCTGCTGGCGCGGCGTGAGGTCGCGCGCAAAGCGAAAGACTTCAAAGAGGCCGATGCGCTGCGAGCTAAAATCGCTGAGCTAGGCTACGATGTGATCGACACCCCGCAAGGGCCACGCTTGAGGAGACGCTAAAGTGATCTCATTCGCCACTCCTCTCTTCACCCTCACCCCCAACCCCTCTCCCCTACGAGGGAGAGGGGGGCAGGGGTGAGGGAGGAGAGGGGCCAGGGGTGAGGGCCAGTGCCGCTTGCTGGATGAGCTCTCGCTGATCTGGAAGCAGATCATAGCGAGAAAGCTCGCTCAGCTTGGCCCAGGCGGCAGCGGCGCTGTCGGAGTCGGCGCGAAGCTCTCCGGATTTATACCGAGCGAGCAGCGCAATTAAGACGTAGTGATACTGGACGCGCCCGTCGGCATCGCGAAAGATTCTATCTAAGACATCCAAAACCCTTTGGGGTTCGATCTCGATATGGCACTCTTCGCGGATCTCGCGCACGGCAGCATCATAGACAGTCTCGCCCAGCTCGACGACTCCGCCGGGGAGGCTCCAGCAGCCCTTGCGTGGCTCGTGAGCGCGCCGCACCAATAGAATCTCTTGGTCTTTGAAGACCAGGACGCTCACGCCCACAATCGGCTGCTCGGGATAGACGCGTTGCATTTCCAAGACCAGGCATATCACCTCCAGCTCACCAGCCGGACGGCATTATATTAAAGGCGCCCACAACTTATCTTGAGCCCCTGCTGCCTCTTCACCTCCCCGTCAGGTCGCCCACGTACCACAGCTTGATGGTTTTGTCCAAGGAGCCGGAGGCCAGCAGCAAACCGTCGGGGCTAGCAGATCGCTCCAGGCCGCGCGCTCCTCGATGATCGGCAAGCGCGTCACGATGTAAGCGGGCTTGCCACTGCGGCGCTCGGTCTCCTCGACCACCCTATCGGCCTGGGGGTCATAGCGGTCCGCGGAGGTATAGACGACTTGCCGGTCAGATATAACGAGAAGAGCTGCGCCGGTGCGGCGAAACTGCTCTTCGATCCAGGGGCCGTAGAGCGCGTAGAGCCGCCGGGTCAAGGCCCAGTCCTGTTGGTCGTCTAAGGCTTGGTAGAGCTCGAGTGCCAAGCCGAAGGGATCGACTTTCTCCATCTCGATCGTCTCGTGCATATCGCTGCTATTATAGCGCCAATTCTACCCAATTCCTAACGATTATGGTCAGGGCTAGGGTAGGGCATCTCTTGCCCCCTACTCTAGGCCCCCTCACCTCCCCGTCAGGTCGCCCACATCCCACAGCTTGATGGTCTTGTCCCAGGATCCTGAGGCCAGGAGGAGCCCGTCGGGGCTGAAGGCCACGGACAAGACCCAGTCGGTGTGGCCTTCGAAGGTGCGCACCACCCTCCAACTTCCTATGTCGATGAGCTGCACGCTGCTGCCGCCTCCGGTGCCCACGGCTAAGTATTTCCCATCGGGCGAAAAAGCGACAGAATAGACAGAACCGAAGCCCAGGGTGCGCACCGGAGGCAGCTGGCCTTGTGCCCAGCCAACTTGTCCGGAATCCCCCGCGGCCAGGGCCAACAGCACCAAAGCCGCGCCCAGTCCGAAGAGCTTCCCTACTCTCTTGGGGGTCATTTGGCCCACCTCCTACCGTAGTCTAGCGACTGTTTACATTGTAGCCCCATCGGCTGAGGAGGCAAGACCCTCACCCCGCCCCTTCGGGCACCCCTGGGGGTTAGATCAATATTTGAAACGCTAGCGGGGCTATTATAATCGAGCTATCACTCCTCTGACCAACGGTCGGGAAGTTTTCGAGGAGTTGGGCGTATGAATAAGAGCGACATGACCGAGCTGCTCCAACAGGTCTCTCAAGGCGATCGCGATGCGTGGGCGCAGTTCTACGAAGCTTTTAAGCGTGAGGTGATCGGCGTGTGCCTGGCGATCTTGCGGGATGAGCACGAGGCTCTCGACGCTGCGGAAGAGACATTTCTCAAAGTCTTCTCGTGCTGTGCCCAGCTGAACCCCGACGGCAACGTGCGCAGCTGGCTCTTCAAGATCGCTGCCAACGTCTGTAAAGACCAGCTGCGCCGCGAGCGCCGCAGAGCAGCCTGGCTCTCTCGCTGGAGGATTTTCAAGCTCGGACGCACCAATCCCGTAGAGTCTGCAGTGCAGGAGGACCTCCGCTGTGAAGCCGTCCGGAAGGCCCTGGCTCGCCTCGACGAGAAGTATCGGCGACCGCTGGTCTTGCGCTTCTATGCCGACTTAGATTATGCCCAGATCGCCCAGATTCTGAACGAGATCGAGGGTGAGCCCATCACTGAGACGACCGTGGGGACGCGCATCAATCGGGCCAAGGAGCAATTGAAAGCTTTGCTTGAGGAGCTGCTATGATCGAGCGAGATGATGTAGAAGAGCTGCTGAGGGTCGCACAGAAGCGCCACGCTCAGGCGCTCGAGCAGGAGCTTGACCGGCGCGTGAGTCGGCTGTGGCGCGCGCCGGAGCGCAGAAAGCTGCTCATGAGGCCGGCGTTGGCCTTGGCGAGCATCGCGGTGCTCTTCCTTGGGGCATGGCTCTATGATCTGAGCCAATCTGGGGGAACTAGCTCTATTATTCAGTTGCGCGATGCACGCTATGAGCGTCCGCAGCTTGTGCTGCGAGGGCCGGGTGACCCTGTGCGCTTGACTCAGCAGATCGCCGGGGTGCCGGAGCAAGCGCCGACTGAGCATCTGCGCCTTGTAGAGCCGGGGCTGCCTACAGGGATTTTTCAATTTGAAGAGACTAGGAAGTACACGGCTATTGTTGAAGACCAAGCGGGCAACTGGTTTTTGGCTGAGGAGTCCGGTCGCATCGTCAAGCGCGTCATACACGGAGAGGCACTCCAAAGAGAAGAAGTCATTCTGGAGGGGCTTGATCGTCCTAATGGGCTGGCGTTTGATCGGGATGGCAGTCTGTTGGTGCTGGAGGGCGGCAGAGGGCGCATTGTGCGTGTGGAGCCTATAGGGGGCGAGATCACATCGGGGAGTCCGGTCTCGGTTCTAGGGGAGGGCTTTGGCAAATTGAGTGCACCAGCGGAAGAAGAGATAGAGTCTCTCAAAGATGTAGCAGCGAGGCGGGAAGAGCGTTTGGCGTTGGAGCTTGCGCCAAAGGAGCGCATGGAGCCGGTCTATCTTGCGGTGAGCGCCTCGGGCGATATCTTCGTCGGTGGGCAATTGGACGGGGAGGCCGTGGTCTACAAGATCGGAAGGAAATCGTTCAAATGGTGGAAGTTTTACTGTCTCTATCGGTGTTGAGGTGCTATTAAGAAGGAGGATGAACTCAAATGAAGCGCTTCTCTTGGTTAGTCGTCGGTGCGGTTGTCGTTTTAGGAATGCTCGCGGTCACGTGGACGGGACGCACGGGAGCCCAACAGGCTTCTTCTCAGCTCAGTCTCACCATCTACAGCGATCTGGCCCTCATTGAGGAGTTGCGCACTCTCACTGTCGCTGCGGGCACGCGATGGTACACCATCGAGAACCTTCCCGTAACTCTTGTGCCCAGCTCAGTGCTCTTCCGGCCCCTCGAGCGAGGCTTTAGGCTGCTAGAGCAAGAGCTGGTGTCTGTTCAGCGTCAGGGGGCTCAGGAGCCCATTCTCTCATGGAAAGCGCAGAGCGAGTATGAGGGGGAAGTGACGGATCTGTTGAGTTATCTAGCGGGCGGGCTGGGCTGGTCGGCTTACTACACGGTGATCCTCAACGAGCCCGAAGATCGCCTGGCGCTCAGCAGTTGGGTGAGGCTGGTGAACCAAAGCGGGCGCGACTACCGGGACGCTCAGCTCACCTTAGTCGCGGGCGAGCTGCGCCGCCTGACGCAGCTGCAGCAGCTGCTGCCCGAGTTGATGGCGCTGCGTCTAGATTTAGCGAAATCCGCTCAAGGGGTTGAGCCGGCCTTTCAGCCCCAGCCGACGTTTGAGTATCACGAGTACAGGCTGAGCCGCCCGGCTACGCTAAAAAGCGGGCAGACCCTGCAGCTCTCGTTTTTGAGCGCCGACGCGATCAGTGTATCGAAGCACTACGTCTACGAGGCTGCTCAGGATAAAGATCGCGTGCGCATCGAGCTGCGCTTCTTGAATGACGAAGCCAACGGCTTGGGCGTAGCGCTGCCGGCGGGCCTCGTCCGCGTCTACAAAGAGACCGGCGGAGCGCTGCAGCTCATTGGTGAAGATGCCCTGAGCCACTCCCCCAAAAACGAAGAAGTGACGCTCGTGCCGGGGGTCGCCTTTGATCTGAAAGCCGAGCGCATTCTGAGAGAGCACCAATTTATTGGCCGTGACGAGTTCGGGCGCGATATCTCTCGCGAGACGTATGAGATCAAGCTGCGCAACCAGAAGGATACCGATGTCGTGATCGAGGTGAAAGAGAAGCTGCCGGGCGAATGGAAGATCGTCTCGGCTAAGCCCGCCTATGAGAAGCTCGACGCTAATACAGTATTGTTTGAAGTGTCAGTCCCAGCGAACGGAACGGCGACCGTGAAGTACACCGTGGAGTGGAAGACTCAATAAGCTTAATAAGCTTAGGAAAGGAGGAGCAAATGCTGATCGTCCAAAGGTTCTGCGCTTTCGCGCTGCTAACGAGCGTATTGTTGGGGGCAATGGTTAGAAGTGCTCGTGCACAACCGATCGAGCCCCCGTGGATTCCATCCCCCAGCCCGGATTCCGTCGTACTTCAAGACTATACAGTCAAGGTCGAAATAGACAATCAAGTAGCGCAGGTAGCGCTTGAGCTCACGTTCTCCAATCCGAGCGATGTCGTGCAAGAAGAGACGTATATCTTCCCGGTGCCCAAGGGCACGGTGATCTCAAACCTGACCCTCTGCGGCGACGGCCAGTGCCACGAGGGCAAGCTGATGAGCGCGACGGAAGCCCGTAATGTCTATGAGGAGATCGTACAGCGCACCAAAGACCCGGCGCTCTTGGAGTATCTGGGCGAGCGGGCCTTTCAAGTGCGCGTCTTCCCCATCCCGCCAAAGGGCGAGCAGAAAGTCAAAATCTCTTATCAGCAGGTCCTGCAGCGCGCAGGCTCCCTTATAGAGCTGCTCTACCCGCTCACAGCACAAAAGCCCATCGAGCAGTTGCTCATTCAGATCAAGATTCGCGAAGACGAACCCATCGCTTCGATCTACTCGCCCACGCATAAAGTCTCTATTCAGAAAGTGAGCGAGAGCGAAGCGACCGTCAGCTTTGAAGCCACGCACGTGAAGAGCGCCCAAGATTTCAGGTTATTCTACACCGTCAGCGAAAAAGAGCTGGGCGTGGACGTCATCACGCACAAAGTCGGCGACGAAGATGGGTACTTGCTCTTGCTGATCAGCCCGGCGCAGGACAAGATCGCGCCCATGCCCAAAGATATCGTCTTCGTGATAGACGTCTCCGGGAGCATGGACGGCGAAAAGCTCGCTCAAGCCAAGCAGTCGCTCAAGTACGCTCTGGGCAAGCTGGACCCTCAAGATCGCGTGGCGATTCTTGCTTTCAGCGACACCGTGATGGAGTTCAGCTCGCAGCTGATCCCTGCTGATGAGTCCAATCGTGCTGCCCTGCAGGCTTGGGCAGAGAAGCTCGAAGCGAGCGGGGGCACGAATATCAACGATGCGCTCCTGCGGGGCTTGAGCTTCTTTGAGGCTAATGATCGCTTGAAGATGCTCGTCTTCTTGACCGATGGCGAGCCTACGACGGGCGAGACCAACGTTAGTCAAATTATCAAGAACGTCACGACGAAAAATGCGCAGCTCAACGCGCGCATCTTCTGCTTCGGCGTGGGCTACGACGTCAATACTATCTTGCTAGACACGCTCAGCCAGCACAACGGCGGATTTTCTACGTACGTTGAACCCGGCGAGTCCATCGAGGCGGAGATCGCCCAATTCTATGAGAGAGTTGGGGCGCCGCTGCTCACAGACCTGCAGCTCGCTTTCGGCGATCTAAAACTCTACGATCTCTATCCTGCGAAGCTGCCCGATCTCTTCAAGGGGTCTCAGATTCAGATCGTCGGGCGCTATCGTGAGCCGGGCAGGGGTGCAGCGACTCTGACGGGCAAGCGCCAGGGGACGGATTGGTCGAGCACGTTCGAGATCGAGCTGCCCCAAGAGAATACGAGATACGGCTTCTTGCCCCGGGTGTGGGCGGCACGCAAGATCGGCTATCTCTTGGACGAGATCAGATTGAAGGGCGAGAACCCTGAACTCGTAGATGCTGTCAAGGAGCTCGCTGAAAGATTCGGGATTGTGACACCCTACACGTCGTACTTCGCCGCGCCGCCGGAGGTGACCGGCGGGCCACCGAGCTTAATGCTACAGGAACCCGGTCCGCATTCTGGAATATTTAGAGATTCCAGCGGGCAGTTAGCCATTCACTACTCCCAAAGGCTCTCTGCACTGCGCGAGGATGCCAAAGAGCTGGTGCAGAGCCTTGTGCGCTCGGTGCGGGGCATCGCGTTCCGCCTTGATCAAGACAATATTTGGAAGGCAGACGGCTATCAGCAGCAGCCGACGCTCAAGATTCAGTTCGGCTCCGAAGCGTACTTTGCCTTGGCGGGCAACGCTGCATTCAAAGAGTATCTTGCCCTTGGACCGTCGGTGCTCTTCCCCGTGCAAAATCACTGGGTGGAGATCAGCCAAACCGAGGGCGCGACGCAGCTCAACCAACTCCCACAATCGTTAGTGGAAGCCATCCAGATTGAGCCTGGGACTCAACAGCCCAGCCCACAGCCCAAGCCAGAGCAGTCCGCAAGCCTCAACGCTGGGCTGGTTGCGGCTATCGTCGGCGTGCTGATCGTACTTGGAGCGGGGCTAGTCTTCTGGCTGTGGAGACGGTAACAGGGACGAGAAGCCCGGTCGCGCTGAGGCCAGAGGGGGCGCGACCGGGCTCTCTTCATTATCTCCAACTTGACAAGGCAGGGGAGAGCTGTGCTAAACTCCATCTATGGATCGCTGGATTGCTCTTCTTGCTGGTCTTCTGGCCTTGGTCGTCGGGGTGCTCTTCTTCTGGCTTGGCGGCCCCACACGAACAGAGATAGCCCAACGGGTCTTCGTCGTCGAAGTTCGTGATAATTATTTCGATCCCCCAGGGCTTTCTATTGAGCCCAATGATCGCGTCGTTTGGATTGTGAAGGAAAATGCTCAGGGCGATGGGCACACCGTGACGGCATATCACCCCAGCCAAGATCGCCCGCTGCGCATCCCCGCCGGAGCCCGCCCATGGAACTCCGGGCCGATGACCCAAATCGGACAGTCGTATTCGTATCTCTTTGCTCTCCCCGGCGTCTATGACTATTTCTGTGCATTGCACGAGCAGCAGGGGATGGTTGGACGGGTCATCGTCGGCAGCACAGAGAGTGCTTCTGCAGCTGAGCAGGGGCTGCCCGCGGCAGCGCAGTCGTCTATCCCAACGATAGAAGAACTTTCTGGAGTCGTTGGGGAGGCGTTCAATGCCATCGCGCTCTTGCAAGGGATCGAGTATTTGGCAGGGCAATCCCAGATGGCTCTGGCACTGCGCCAATTGAAGGAATTTCAGGGGGTTTTTTCGCGAAGTATTTTAGCTAAAGCCTTAGCCCAGCAAGGTGTGCGCGAGCAGTTTGAAAATAGAGTCTCAATGCTCGAAGCGTTGCTCAACCGCGGAGCACCGCTCTCCGCCGTCGCCCAGACGGTCGCGCAGGCCAAAGCGCTGCTCGACGCCCTGACGCGACCCTAGAGCGTCCCACTCTTCTCTTTGAGTTTCTCTTCGTCCTTGATGATGATATAGTAACGCTTCTTATCTAAGATGCCCTCTTTGGCCAGACGATTGAGGGCGCTGGTGGTGTTCTCCCGGGCAGACCCGATCAGGTCGGCGAGTTCTTTGTGGGTGATCTTGAAGCTGATCTGGGTCCCTTCGGGGGTCTGCTCGCCATGCTCCTCGATCAGTCTCAAGAGTTGGCGCGAGAGCCGCGTCGTGATGTCTTTAAAGATCAGATCTTCGAGCTTCTGCTCCAAGTCGCGGGCCCGCTTGCCAAAGAGCTGGATGATCTCTAACGCTACCCAGGGCTTGCGCTCCAAGAGATAGAAGAACTTCTCTCGTTCGATGGGGTGGATGATCGCGTCTTGGAGTACTTGGGCTAGGTGCTCGCGGCGCTTGACCCCAACTAAGACCATCTCGCCGAAGATCTCGCCCTCGCCGAGGATCGCTAGGGTGAGCTTGCGCCCGCTCTCATCCAGATAGGCTAACTTGACCTTGCCCTCGCGAATGAAATAGACCCGATCGTCAATGTCGCCCGGTTGGTAGATGACTTCGCCCTTCTTGTAGAACCGTCCTGAGGTGGATTCGACGATCTCGCTCAGCGCTTCGGTGATCTGTTGTCCTTGCTTCCCAGTCATGCTCAGCATCGTGAAGTGGTGGTTGATCATAGGCTGTTGACCTCTTTCGCGAGCCTGTGCTCGCGGCCGTGATGCTCTTACTCTACTGGGGCGGGGCGCGGACTGAAAGGACCTCTGGTGGCTCAGCGATGGGGGATTGGAGCATCTTTGGGACTACTGCCGTCACTGGGAGAGGGGACAAAAGACCGTATAGAGAAGAAATCAAAAAGAGACTGAAAAAAGAGAAAGATGACAAGGTTGGATAGCATGAGCACAGCGCGCTCAGAGAAGACCGCGCGGTAGGGGCAGAGCCCCTTCCGGACTCCTTAGAAAGGAGGTGATCCAGCCGCACGTTCCCGTACGGCTACCTTGTTACGACTTCACCCCCCTCACGAAAGCGGCCTTCGGCCCTTGCGGGACTTCGAGCCGCTCCCGCTCGGCTGGTGTGACGGGCGGTGTGTACAAAGCCCGAGTACGTATTCACCGCGGCGTGGCTGATCCGCGATTACTAGCGATTCCGGCTTCATGAGGTCGGGTTGCAGACCTCAATCCGAACTGAGGGCGGCTTTTTGGGATTGGCTCCCCCTTGCGGGTTGGCGACCCTTTGTACCGCCCATTGTAGCACGTGTGTCGCCCAGGACATAAGGGCCATGCTGACTTGACGTCATCCCCTCCTTCCTCCGGCTATTCACCGGCAGTTCCCCCAGAGTGCCCAGCGGACCTGATGGCAACTGGGGGTAGGGGTTGCGCTCGTTATGGGACTTAACCCGACGTCCTACGACACGAGCTGACGACAGCCATGCAGCACCTGTGCACACTGTCTCTGGATTTCTCCAGAGACTCGTCCCCCTTTCGGGGTCCTACTATGTGCATGTCAAGCCCTGGTAAGGTTCTTCGCTTACCATCGAATTGAACCACGTGCTCCACCGCTTGTGCGGGCTCCCGTCAATTCCCTTGAGTTTCAACCTTGCGGCCGTACACCCCAGGCGGCCGACTTATCGCGTTAGCTGCGGCACTGGCCCAGCATGTGCGAGGCCAACACCTAGTCGGCATCGTTTAGGGCGTGGACTACCCGGGTATCTAATCCGGTTTGCTCCCCACGCTTTCGTGTCTCAGCGTCAGGAACCGGCCAGGAGGCTGCCTTCGCTATTGAGGTACCTTCCAGTATCTACGCATTTCACCGCTACTCTGGAAGTTCCGCCTCCCTCTCCGGCCCTCCAGCCACGTAGTTTCCTTGGGCCTCTCCCCGTTGAGCAGGGAGATTTCACCAAGGACACACGTGACCGCCTACACACCCTTTACGCCCAGTGAATCCGGGTAACGCTCGCCACCTCTGTCTTACCGCGGCTGCTGGCACAGAGTTAGCCGTGGCTTATTCCAGGGGTACCGTCATCATCCGGGCATTGCCTCCCGGACTTATTCTTCCCCCTGAAAAGGGGTTTACAACCCGAAGGCCTTCATCCCCCACGCGGCGTCGCTCGGTCAGGCTTGCGCCCATTGCCGAAGATTCCCCACTGCTGCCTCCCGTAGGAGTCAGGGCCGTGTCTCAGTCCCCATGTGGGGGGCCACGCTCTCACGCCCCCTACCCGTCATCGCCTTGGTGAGCCGTTACCTCACCAACGAGCTGATAGGCCGCAGCCCCCTCCTCGCGCGCTCCCTTGCGGGAGCTTTCCTCGCAGAGACGAATCCCCGTGAGCATATCGGGTATTAGCACCCCTTTCGGAGTGTTATCCCCGTCGCGAGGGCAGGTTAGCTACGTGTTACTCACCCGTTTGCCGCTCTACTCGGCCATCCCCTTGCGGTTCAAGCCTTTCGCGCACGACTTGCATGTGTTAGGCGCGCCGCCAGCGTTCACCCTGAGCCGGGATCATACCCTCTAGTGAATCCTAGGGTCACTCAAGGCAGAATCTATCTTGACGATAGATTCTGTATCTCTCTCGGGGTTGAGAGAAACAGCGCTATGCTTCATGCTATCCACTTGTCAAAGAGCGATCTTCTCTGAGGAGCGTTGGCATTATAGCACAGACTGCCCCGGTTGTCAAGGGCGGAAAAGATCGCTTCTGAAGGGCGTTTCTTGCATGCCCCCTCAGGCAAGCCCCTGGAGCGCTTGTCGGATCGCTCCCAGATCGGGCAGCTGCCGGGGGTCGTCGCTCACCCACTTGTACCGCACGATGCCGTTCTTATCTACAATAAATACGCTGCGCTTGGCAACCCCCTTCAGCCCCATCAACTCTTCGTGGAGCACGCCATAGGATCGGCTGATCTCTCTGTTGAAGTCCGTTAAAATCTTAAATTTCAGGTCGTTCGCTTTTATGAACGCATTGAGGGTGAAGGGGCTGTCCACGCTGATCCCGTAGACGCGAGCCTTCAGGGAGTTCCATTGAGCTAAGCTATCGCGCAATGAGCACATCTCGTTGGTGCAGACGGGGCTGAACGCCAAGGGGAAGAACGCAAGTACTAGACTTTCTTTACCTAGCTCCTTGCTGAGCGTAAAGTCCTCGATCTTCTCGCCATCACACGCTTTGGTCGTGAAGTCTGGGGCTTTCTGGTTGAGCTCGGCTGCCATGGTTCTCTTCCTCCATAGATATCAAAGATAAAAAAATTTTAAAGCAGACTCTTGATGTCTGCAAATCGCCCCGGTGAAACTTGTCCCGTCTTTGGAGGTTATATATCTTGGTCTCCTCCCAGAAAGGGGTGAGCACGATGACGGGCAAGAAGATCATGCGCGTAGTGGCGCTGGCTCTGCCAGCGATGGCCCTCATGGCCGCCGGACCGATCTTGGTCACCCAATCGCACTCGGCGGATACAGCCTCCGCGGGGATCAGCGAACAGCCGGGCAAGCAGCTCATACTCACGTTCACTAACGACACTGGGGTCGAAGCCGACGGCCTGCAGATCGAGTTCAAGAAGGCCCCTGTGGGATTTGTCAAGATCGAGCCGTTCAAGAATACGCTGTCTGTGCTCAAGAGCAACGTTTTAGTTCTGACGAACGGGCGTGTCGGGCCGGGTGAAAAAGTGCGCCTGACGGTAACCGCTGATCAGTTTGGGCTTGTTGTGACGGACTTTCAATGGATCCGTCAAGGGGCCTTGATCTCTGGGAAGAGCCGCCAGATCGAGATCGAGGAGCGCGTCATCACTCGCGAGACGGTCTCAGTAGATCGCGTTGAGAAAGAACCAGAGCCGTTGTTGGTCTCGGTGCGCTTCGAGCTTGCCAATGGGGCGAGCCGGCTCTTCATCACCCAAGGGATGATGGTCGCCGAGGGGGCCCTGCTCGCGATCAAAGACCAGATGCGCTTCGAGCAGCTGATGAACGAGATCGCGCGGGCGAAGACCCTCAAAGACCGAGAGAAGCTGCAAGCCGAGCTGAAGAGGCTCGAAGTGCGGGCACCGATCAGCGGGTTGGTCCGCGAGCTGGCTTTCGATGTTGGGGAAGAGAGCACGAGAGTCGAAGCGAAGCTCATGGTCGTCACTGGGACACAGCCGTAAAGCCCCTCAACAGGAGCAAAAGCCTAGGCCACGGGGAAATCTCCCGTGGCTTTTTTTTGATTTGCTCGGTTGCACCTGCCCGAGAATTTCAGTATCTTAACGGGGATTATCTGAGTCCGTTTTTCACAGGAGATGAGTCGTCTTATGCACCAGAAGAATTGCTTATCATGGCTAGTCGGGGGCGCGCAGGGCAGCGGGGTCGACTCCGCTGCCAATCTCTTCGCCAAAGCCTGCGCCTTCGGCGGGCTCTACGTCTACGGCCAACGCGAATACTACAGCAACATCATGGGCGAGCACAGCTACTACCAAATCACGGTCAGCGACCGTCCCGTCCGGGCCACGCGCTCGCACACCGATATCTTGGTGAGCGCCGATGCCGAGACGGTCTTTCTCCATGCCCTCGACGTCACGCCCAACGGCGCGATCATCTACGACCCCAAGCTCACCGAGACTCCCGTAAGCAAGGTCGCGGCGATGGAGCACCGCGCGCGCCATGATATTCAGCACTATCTTCACTCCAAGCATCTCGATGAGACGCTGGGCGGGATGCTCCAGGATGCCCAAAGGCGAGGCGTCCGACTCTACCCCATCCCCTACGATGAGCTCCTGCAGAAGATGATGGGGGAGAAAGCCCCCCAACTGGCTCAGGCCAAACGCCTGGCCAATGCCATGGCCGTCGCCGCGTCGTGTGCTCTTGTTGGCTATGATATAAAGCTTCTGGAGCGCGCTTTAGAAGATATCTTTCACGGCAAGAAAAAAGTGATCGAGCTCAACCTGCGCGCCTGCGAGCTGGCCTATGAGTATATCTCGCAGAACTTCGCCCGCGATTTTCCCATCACCCTTGAGCCGATCAAGGTTGACGAGTCACGCATCTATATAACCGGCAATCAAGCGACAGCGCTGGGGAAGCTCGCGGCGGGATGCACCGTCCAGACGTACTACCCCATCAGCCCAGCGACCGACGAGAGCACCTATCTGGAGGCGCATCAGGTCTTCGAGCGCCAGGGCGAGCACGGTGCGATCTTGGTCGTCCAAGTCGAGGACGAGATTGCTGCGATCACCATGGCTACGGGAGCAGCGCTCGCCGGGGCGCGCGCCGCCACCAGCACCTCTGGGCCGGGGTTCTCGCTCATGGTTGAAGCCTTGGGCTGGGCGGGCATCAACGAAGTCCCAGTCGTTGTCACGCTCTATCAGCGTGGCAGCCCCAGCACTGGCCTTCCCACCCGCCATGAGCAGGGTGATCTGCGCTTTGTCCTGCATGCGGGACACGGGGAGTTCCCAAGAATCGTGCTCGCCTCAGGAGACCTCGAAGAGTGCTTCTACGACGCGATCAGGGCCTTCAATTACGCTGAAAAGTATCAGCTTCCCGTGATTCACTTGCTGGATAAATCTCTCGCCAGCAGCAGCCAGACCTACCCAGTCTTCGATCCGCTCAGAGGGCGCATCGACAGGGGAGCATTGCTTACAAACGTGACGGCTGATGGGTACAAGCGCTTCGCCTACACCGAGACGGGCATCTCGCCGCGAGTGGCCCTGGGCACCCCTGGAGGGATCTTCTGGAACACCGGCGACGAACACGACGAGTTTGGGCACATCACCGAAGACCCGATCGAGCGCGTCCAGATGATGGACAAGCGCGCCAAGAAACTCCAGATCGCTGCGCAAGAGATCCCACTCTCGGAGAAGATCAATCTCTTTGGCGACCCCGATGCCGAAGTGCTCTTGGTGAGCTGGGGCTCCCCCAAGGGCGCAATTGTCGATGCTCTTGAAGCCCTGTGGGCAGAGAAGCTCTCGGTCTGCTTTGTGCAGTGTCGGCTGCTCTCTCCCCTGCCCGGCGATGACCTCAAAAGATTGCTAGAGAAGGCCAAGCGTCGCGTCTGCATCGAGAACAATTACTCAGGGCAGTTTGCCGGCTTGGTGCGCGAGCAGACTGGAATAGCTATGGATCATCTCGTCGTAAAATTCAACGGTCGTCCCATGACTATGGACGAAGTCTATCAGTCTGTGAAAGAGATTCTCTCGGGCAAGGCCCCACGGAGGATGGTGTTGACCCATGGTGCGTAAAGCCCAAGATTTTAAGACCCCAGTGCATAACAACTGGTGTCCAGGATGTGTGCTGCCAGGCTCACTCATTCACACAAATCCTGATACTAAGCCCATTGAGGCCATCACTCCAGGAGATCGGGTGCTCGGCTGGGATGGGCGCTATCATCGGGTGACGGAGGTCTTCAGCCATCGGTATCAAGGGCCGATGTACAGAATCCGTGCCAAGTGCTTGGGAGAGGTGGTCTTGACGCCGGAGCACCCTGTCTTGATCGCTAAGCGCCATCATCCCAAGCGCCACAACAAACACTTTGAGCTGACATGGGAGCGAGCTGATCAGATCCGCAAGGGCGACTATCTCGCCTATCCCATCCCTGCGGAGGTCGTTCCCACCGCGCTCTTGCCGTTACCAGGGAAGAAATCCCAAGATCGGCGCAGCGCACCAGTACCAGAGAGCGTCCCCTTGACAGCGGACTTTCTCCGTTTGGCGGGGTATTACATCGCTGAGGGATGGATAGACCATCGCTCAGCAGAGAGGGATCACCTAGAAGCGTCAGTCTGTTTTGCTTTTCACAAAGAAGAGAGGGCATTCGTCAGGGACCTAGAAGCGATCCTAGCTAAGCTCTTTGGATTACAGGTCTCTGTGAGCGAGAAGCCCTCGCGGAACACGATAGAGCTATATGTACACTCCTCGCGCCTGGCACGGGCTTTCAAAGAATGGTTTGGCGACGGAGCTGCCAATAAGAAAATTCCCCATGAGCTGATGCTGTTGCCTCCAGCACAGCAGGGCGAGCTGCTGAAAGGGCTATGGCGCGGCGACGGCTGGGTGCATCCGACACAAGCGAGGGCTGGCTATAAGACGATCTCCAAGAAGCTCTGCGAGCAGCTGAAGCTTTTGCTCTTGCGCCAGGGGATCGTGCCCTCGGTGTACACCGAGTCAGCTCGCCCAGGCCATCGCCAGGCGTATACGCTCTTTGTCACGAGCTGGCGTGACGTCGCGCGCTTGGCCAGGGTCTTAGGGCTGCCTCGTCACGCGGTACGCTCGAAGGGCAAACCGCCCTCGACCATCGTCGGCCAGAACTTCGTTATGGTCCCTGTGGCAGGGATTGAGACCTTCGAGTATGACGGGCTCGTCTGGAACCTCGAAGTCGAAGAGGCACACAGCTACGTCAGCGAGTGTGCAACGCTCCACAACTGCGGGGACTTCGGCATCCTCAACGCCGTGCAGATGGCCCTGGCAGAGCTCGATCTCGAACCCCATCGGGTCGCGGTCTTTTCGGGTATCGGCTGTTCTGGGAAGACCCCGCACTATATCAATACTTACGGGATTCACACGCTGCACGGGCGCGTCCTGCCCTATGCCACCGGAGCCAAGCTCGCTAACCCAGACTTGACTGTCATTGCAGTCGGGGGCGACGGCGACGGCCTGGGGATCGGCGCGGGACACTTCGTCAACGCTGGCCGACGTAATGTCGACATCACATATATCTTGCACAACAACGGGGTCTACGGGCTGACCAAGGGCCAAGCGTCGCCGACGCTGAAGTTGGGCGTCCAGACAAAATCGTTGCCCCAGCCCAATATCAATCAGGGGGTCAACCCGCTCTTTTTGGCACTGGCTGCAGGGTATACGTTCATCGCCCGCAGCTATGCCTATGATATTAAGCATCTGGTGAGCATCATCAAGCAAGCCATTGCGCACAACGGCTCAGCGTTTATAGACGTCCTGCAGCCCTGCCCGACGTACAACGACATCAACACGCGCGAATGGTATGGTGGGGAAGACCGCAAAGACCCGCAGACTGGGAAAGCCCTTCCGCGCGTCTACAAGCTCGAAGAGCAGGGCTATGACCCGCTGATCAAGCCAGGGATGAGCGATGCAGAGATCACTGAGAAGCTCAATAGATTTATCGAGAAGGCCCTGGAGTGGGGGGATAGAATCCCTATTGGGGTCTTGTTGAAGAACGAGACGGTGCCCTCGTACGAAGAGCGTATTATGCAGAGAATCCCGTTCTATCGCGAGGTGCCACCGGCCAAGCAAACGATCGCTGACGCCCAAGGCCGACCGACCATCGATTTGACAAAATTCTTGGAGGAGCTGAAGGTCACGTAAATCAAAAGCGCTCCTGGAAGAGCGTGAGCCTATACGTCGGCGTAAACTCTTCGCTCTCTATAACGGTCGCGCCGATGTTGTAGCCGATGGTCGCTCCCAGCGCAGCCATCGTCACGGGGTTGACGACCAACGAGAAATCTGTGGGCTCGATCACCCAGTTGCCCGCAACCGCGGCGCCCACTACCGTCCCTACGATGCTCCCGGCAAACGCTAAGAGCACGTTGCCCTGCACCCCTAGGAGTGCTCCAGCAAGCGTGACCCCAAGAAAAGTTGCCCCAGGAGGGATCCCCACATTGGGCCCAACGATCAGCGAGATGAGCGTCGTCCCCAGCTCACAAGCCCGACGCTCTGGTTGCACTGGTGGGCACGGCTGCACCAGCGAGAGCGTCCAGTACGTCGCGTAGAAGCCCAGTCCCCCTCCGAGAATCGCCCCCTGGACCCCAAAGAGAAATTCGAGAAAGAAATAATCTATAGGCTGTATCGGGCGCTCCGCGCGGACTTCTTCTGTGACGGACCATAGAGCGAGGAGTATCACGAGCGCACACAGGGAGATTTTCTTAAAAGAGATCATAGTTTGCTGTGATCGTCAGGCCCTGGGTCCATTCTTCAAAGTCGCTCGCCAGAGTGAATTCGAGCTGCACCGCCAGATTGAGATTGGCTTGCACTTGAAACGTCAGGCGCAGATCGATGCTCTGAATGTCCAGGGGGATTCGGTCTTTCAGTTGCGTGCGCACGAAGTTATACGACGCTTGAGAATCTATGGTCTCGCTGATGCGAAATGTATAGTTCGCTTGAGCGATGAGCACGTAGTCTTCTAGGAGGCTGAGCGAGGAGCTGAAGCGCAAGCTGCTGCGAAACTGCGAGCGTGGCGCTGGGGCGAGCGCGTACTCAAATGACGCCAGGGTGAGCCAATCGCGCGCCCCTCCTTGCGGATCCAGAAGCTCATAGCCGACCCCCAGGCGGAGCTCCCAGCCGCAGAGTTTTTCATCGGCCGTCTCGTTGAGAATCTCTTCGATGCGCAATAGCGCCACGGCGCCCAGTTGCCCCTGGGGAACAAACCCGCTCGATTCGATGATCTCTTCTAATCGTTGCACGAGGCTTGCCAGCTCGGGGAACTCGCCGCGCCGCCCAATGGCATCAGCCAGCTCAAAGATCACGGGCGCGGGCAATGACGCGGAGATCGCCTTCAGTCCCAACAGACGCTCTTGAATCTTGAGGGCTTTGGACAACGCTGTGACGTCCTTGAAGCGCCCATATCCCAAGCCCGCTGAGACCCGCAGGCCAGGGCTGACGAGCGTCGTCGCCCCTTGGGATTCTGCGCCGATGAAGCCGAAGAAGTTCGTCTGCTCTAGATAGGCGCGCACGTTCATGGCGCCGTCGGCTTGGTAACTGAGTCTCTCTTGAGTCAGGTCGAGCTTCACGCTGGCTTGTTGGGAGACCCCAAATGTCGGCGCGTCCAGCAAGCGCGAGAACGACGCTCGGAGGCTCCCAGAGTTCACGTTGTCGCGGTTGTCCGCAAATTGATCATTATAGTAGCGATAGTTCGCAGAGAGTTTGAGATCGCGAAACTCGCTCTTGGGGGGAGTGTATCCGCAGAGCGGCCCGACGCGCGGTTGCGCCAAGGCAAACTCAGTGCTGAAAACCGTCAGGATCATCAGAATTCCCAAGAGTTTTTTCATAGTGTGTGAAAAGTATTTTACTCGATGAGGAGCGGGTGGCGTCAAATCCCTGGACAAGGGGCTGCGAGTTTGGTAAAACTGAAGACAGAATGCGCACGAAATTTTTTGTTATCGGCTTGGTTGTCTCTGTTCTTGTTGGGGGTGTGGGGGGCTGGCTGTGGTGGGCGCTAGGGCCACGGGCGCCGTCGGCTTCGACAACGCTGCCGCCGGTGCCACCACTGCCTGATACGGTGAATCTGCCGTCGACCCCGGAGCCGTCCGAGTCTTCTGAGTCTTCTGTGCCGACCGATAGTGTTCCAGAAGTTGCTGTCGGTGTCATTGATAGCGGGACGCTCGTCGTCGAGGCCCGCGGCCGGCGCCTGGGCACCGAAGACTATATTCTCGAGCGCCTGGAGAATGGCGATCTCTCGCTGCGCTCGCAGGGCACCCTGAACTTCAAGATCGCCTTTGTCAACACCCAAGCGACGTTTGTCCAAGCGATGGCATTCACAGCGCAGCGCCGCCCCATCAGTTATCAGTTGGCCTTGGATGGCCCTGTTGGAATCGGCAGTCGCAGGGTCAGTGCGAGCTTCGGGCCCATAACGGGTATAGTCGCCGACGGCGAACGCCAAGTTGAGATCGCCCTTCCTGAAGAGCCGTTCTTGCTCCTGGGGATGTTTAGTTCGTATGTGATTATGCCCTTGTGGGCCACGCCCACTCTTGCCCAAAAGTTAAAAGTCATCAGTCTGCGTGGCGACCGTCGCGATCAGGGCTCCAACTGGGTGGTGTTGGAATATGTCGGCCCTGTCACGCTGCGCAGCGCTCGAGGGGACTCTTGGGAAGCCGAAGAGTATCTGGTCAAGAGCGAGCGCGTCGTGCTGAAGCTCTATATCTCTGGGGAGCGGCTCTTGGCTCTGCAGAACGACTCGCAGAAGAGTGACGAGAGCTTCCGGCTCTATCGCTCCGATCTCTTCCCTGGTGATTTTGAAGTGCTCTCCGGTCACGATTAACTCCTCCAAACGTTTCTCTCTCAGACAAGGGACAGCTGCTCTTGACGGAGAAGGGCCAGAGTGCTACAGATAGAGCTGTGAAGGGAGGAGGTCTGACCGTGAAGGGCCTGGTTCGTATTGTGCGGCTGAGCGCCGTGCTTGGTGTCGGAGCTTTTCTTTTGGTTTTGTGGGCGTATGCGCAGCTTCAGGGTGGTGGCGGCAGCCCGCTGTCCCCGGAGATCTTGGGAGTAGACCTGCGCCCGACCATCCCCGCCGATGGGAGTAAAACCTATGGTGCGGTGCGCTTTCGCGACGTCGATGGAGATATCATCCAAGCGCGCTTCGATGTGGTCGAGGCCGTCGATTTTGCGCCGTTCAGCTTCAATCCCAAGGTGAAGGGCCAAACCAATGGGAGCTTTCCGTTCTTCGTCTTCTCGAAGATCCCTCAGAGGGTTCGGCTGCGCCTCACCCTGATAGATGAGGCGGGCAATCAGAGCTTTCCTGTGGAGTTCGGCTTCGAAGCGGTGACGCTCATCAGTTTTTTAGGGAAGTGGGGGACGCGTGGGACGGGCGAGGCGCAGTTCAACGGGGTCTCCCACCTTGCGCTCGACGGGCGTGGGCGCGTCTACGTCACGGATTTTAGCTTGGATCGAGTGCAGAAGTTCACCCCTGAGGGGCAGTTGCTGGTGCAGTGGGGCGGGCGCGGCACAGGCAATGGCCAGCTCACTGGCCCCCTGGGAATTGCTATAGACTATCAGGGCAACGTGTACGTTGCCGACGCGGGAAATCAGAGGGTTCAGAAGTTCACCGAGAGCGGGGCTTTCTTGATGAAATGGGGCAGCCTCGGGACGGGTGAGGGGCAATTCAGCTTTCCCACAGGGGTAGCCGTCGATCCCGCTGGGAACGTCTACGTCGCCGACAAGGTCAATAACAGAATCCAGAAGTTCAGCCCGATGGGCGTGCTGATCGCCCGGTGGGGGGCGTTTGGGCAAGCAGAGTCACAGTTTAACTCTCCCAACGATATCGCCGTGAGCACTCAGGGGATCGTCTATGTGTTGGACACGGGCAACGGCCGGGTGCAGAAGTTTATGTCCGATGGGTCGTATCTGGGGCAGTGGGGGGCTCTTGGGGATCGCGATGGGCAGTTCCAAGCGCCGAGGGGGATCGCTGTGGATGCTCACGGCTTTGTGTACGTCGCCGACACGGGGAATGACAGAATTCAAAAATTCTCTGCTGATGGCGCGTTCATGGCGAAGTGGGGCAGCTTAGGCAGCGGCGATGGCCAGTTCGACCGCCCTGTAGATGTAGCCGTTGACCCTGAGGGCGTCATCTACGTAGCGGAAGAGGGGAACCATCGGATTCAGAAGATCAAGTTCAAGTAGGGGGTCGGTTGAGATACCCTTGCAAGATCAAGACGGCGGCGAGGGCGTCTCTTTTTTGTTTGCGTTTGCGTCGGCTCAGATCGGCTTGGAGCAAGACGCGCTCGGCTTCCGCGGTGGTCAGACGCTCGTCGAACGTCGCGACGGGAAGTTTGAGGTGTTCTTCGAGCAGTCTTTTGAATTCGAGAACTTGTCGAGCTTTCTCTCCCAGGGAGCCGTCCATGTTGAGGGGCAGCCCCAGCACGATCTCGCTAATTTGATATCGAGCGACGAGATCTTTGAGAAATTTCAGATCGCTCGCTTGGTTTGTGCGCTCGTAGACGGCTAATGGACTAGCGAGGGTGTGGCTCTCGTCGCTGAGGGCCAGCCCCAAGCGCCTCTCGCCCACGTCTATGCCGAGTATGCGACTCACACGGGCAGCTTAGAAGATTTCCCCTGACGGTGCAACTTCAGCTATACTCTCTGTGAGGAGCGTGAGCGCTATGGCGATCGAAACCCTGGCAGAGGCCGTCGCGACGAGCGAGACATGGATCAGCGTCTGGCACGACTCCACCGAACACGAAGTGTATGTTCAGTACGGCTACGTCGATATCAGCATGCCTGTGGAAGACTTTGAGGACTTTGTCGACACGCTCATCGAGGCGCGGCAGAAGCTCACCCAGCCCAAGAAGAGACGCTAAAAGCTCCAGATAGCTCCGGGCAGATGGGCGAAGAAATCACTTAAGGCGATGAGCAGCTCCAAGAGCAGTCCTTCAAGCCCTCCGATCACCTGAGCGAGGAGCGGGACGGGGAGTGCGCTGGCGATCAATAAGA
>FWWL01002936.1_pt1 | contig 33085 bp, 33 predicted proteins | sample 2228331 | NCBI WGS metagenome assembly FWWL01 (sample SAMEA103939775, study PRJEB20133) | metagenome
ACAGCAGGAAGAAGATTTCTTAGAGATTGACAGACTGCAGCTGCAGTGTTTGTGACAGGGTCAAAAGACGTATACGAGTAAGTGAGCCCAAGTAAGAGCAACATAACCATCAAGTACACATACCTCATAGAAGCACCTCGCTTTATCTTCGCTAAACAAAAATCAAAAGTAAAATTTAAAATGGTTCCTTTTTAGGTCGCATTCATTATCAGAGTGTAGAGATTCTTTTGAAGTGATGTAAATTCTTGGTTAGATATAAGAGCTTCGACTAATTCATGGGTCGCGTCTACTTCTGAAACCGAAATACAGCCGTTCCTAAGCAAAGCTGTAATTTTATGATGGTGTTGTTTACCGCAAAAAAGAGCAAGGTAGCTGTACTGATAAGACGTTTCGTAGTTTATTCCTGCCTTTTGCAGGAGCATTTCACACATGTGTAATTTGCTCTTCTCTACTGCGATTGTTATTTTATGTGAGTTAGTAAAGACTGCAAGAGGATGCAAATCATTATCTCTCAGAAAAGAAAGTACTTTTTCTCTTTCCGAGCTAGATATAGTTGCTATTTCTTGGTTTCCTATCACGAACGATTGGGATTTTTGTGTAGGTGTTAATATTGTACCCATGGAGTCCGGTTGAGAATAGGAGGTTATAACGACCTTTGGATTTAAGTGGTGGTTTTCCACAAGCAGTTTCATTGCCTTGTCGCAGACTATCTTTGCACCTTTTCTTGACAGCATGAGTGCTTGTTTTATGTCAAGTTCTTCTATTATGTGATCTACTGCTCTAACGTACTTTGGGTTTGCAGGATAAACACCTTTGACATCCTTGAATAGATAGATCGGTATTCTGAGAGATATACCAATGAACACAGCAGTGTAGTCTGAGCCGTTTCTCCCAAGAGTAGTGAAGTTATTTTTTTTTGATTTAGCAATAAAGCCTGGGACCACAGAAATTCCTTTTCTATTCAATGAGTTTCTCAGGTTTCTCTCAGATTCTGGTAAGATGTCTGCGTCTCCATACCTTTCATCAGAAACTATTCCGAGCGAATCTATATCTAGCGAGTGGGCATTGAAAAGTAACTTTTTCTTTATGAAGCAGCTGACCAGCTCTGTGGTAACCCGCTCACCGAACGTTTGTATGCTGTCCAAAAGAGCAAAAGAGATTCCAGAGCTTGCTACTTCTTTGAAGTATGAATCTAGTTCAATAAACAAACTGCTTATTTTTTGTTTGGTTTCGATATCAGGATCTACGTAGTTAATGAAAGGTTCTAAGTGTTTTCTTATTGCCGAAGTACTTGTGTTGAATCCTTCATTGGTTTCCCTAGCTGTTTTTATGAGTAGGTCAGTCAGTCCTGAGACTGCAGAAACTACGATTACCTGATTCTTAGAAAAACTGCAAATCTTATTCAAATGTTCCAACTGTGTTGGGTCTCTAAGACAGCTGCCTCCGATCTTAGCTACTCTAGTAGGTATGATGCCTTGCATAGTTAGATGCATTTTTCTGATGGATTTATAACTCTTTTCACATCCTTTGGTTTCATAATTTCTATTTTATAGACTTTAATGTAACTAATAAGGCTTTTTCCTGGCTTTCTTTGAGAAAAAGCTCTTTATTAACAGCATGCCTACTCCTGCAAATAATAAAAAGGAGAGTGCTATAACGTAAAAAGATAGGTTGCTTTCTTTACTACTCTGAATTTCGATCTTTTTTTGCTCCGGAAAAACTGAATTTTCAATATTTATTGTCCTAATTAGGTTGCCTGCCTTGATAGTATATCTTCCAGGTTGATTAAATCTCAGTATGAATGTGTTGTTAACAACGCTGACCGCAGAGTTTGTTTCGAGTATTTCTATTCTTGTATCTTCATGGCTGTAATAGCCATATATTGTTTGATTGACTCTTCCTGTTTCTGGAACTAGCAAAAGGCGTGTTTCTGCTTCTGATTCTTTTTGTTCTATTGGCTCTTCTTTTTTAGTGATCTTCATCAAGATTATTTGTAGGTCATCAGAAAGCTCTACTTCTTTTGAAACATCTACATTGTCTATGTTTACTCTTAAAGTATACCTGCCTTTAGGCAATCCGCTGAAAAGAAAGAGTCCTTCGTTTGTAAGAGTATCGCTTGCTACTCTGATATTCTCAGAATAGAGGTCTATTTTCCTTGAGATGTTGTTGCCGATTACTCTACCATACAGATAATAGCCAGTTCTCTCTCGCAAATAAATGTCTATTATAGCATCATTTGTAAGAGAAACTTTTAGTACCGTTGGTTGAAAGTAGTTCTTTTGTGCAACTATGAAATAAGTGCCTTTCGGGAGCATGAGTTCATAGTAGCCTAGTTCTACGAGAAAGCTGTCGAGCAACACGTCCCCTAGAAAAGCGCTTACGTTTACATTTGACAGTCGCGACTGTTCTTTGTCGTATACATTTCCCTTGAGTGTCAGTGAGTAGCTTAAAGTCGGGACTAATAAGAAAATTAAAATGAGCGTTCTTAGGTGTTTTGCCATAATTGAGTTATCTTTTTTATCTTTAAATATCCACCTGAATTTTTAAAAGCCTGAAAGCAATAAAGAATCATGGCAGTTAAACAAAAAGGCGTTATTTCTAGCAGTGCCTCTAGATCATTTTCTGTTTCTATCGATAAGAATTATGGTAGAGAGAAGATCGTTTCTTATGAAGAATGGGGTCTAGTATTCAATAATGATGATACGCTTCCTTTACTGGTGTCAGAGCATTTTAAGCACGGGATTAACCAAACGCAAAAGACTGTATTATCTAGCCTAGTTGCTATACTTCTCTCTAAAGAGTAGTTGTTATGGATTTAGAAAGCATCAATGAATTTCTTGCGTTTTACAATGAACTCCAAAAAAAGAAAGTTAAAAATGAAATAAAAAAAACTCCAGAAAGTTTTTTGGTAGAGGAGATTACTCCAAGCAATGTAAAGCTTTCTTACTTTTCTGACGATGAAATAGAATTGCTTAGGTCTGCCATGAATCTCTGCCTAGAAAAGAGAAGATACCTATATGCCAAGGTTTGCAAAAAGAAGTGGGAAACAGTAAGCCTTGCAAGAGAAATCAAACGCGCACTTGGAATAAGCAGAAAGAGAATATCTTATGCTGGAACTAAAGACAGAGTGGCAATTACTTCTCAGTTGATGTCTATAGAAAACGTTTCGGTCGAAGAACTTTTAGGTGTTAAGATTCGCGACACTAGAATAGTGCCTGTGGGCTATTCCGAACAAAAGTTACGTCTTGGTGATCTCCTGGGCAACAGATTTGAGATACTATTGGCAAAAGATTTAGATTATGAAGCACACGAACAATTCAAGAGCTTTCTTATGATGCCTAATCTCTTTGGAGGCCAAAGGTTTGGCTCTAGAAGTAATTCGCACTTAGTCGGTAAATACATTGTAAAGGGATTGTTGAGAGAAGCAGTAGAAGAATTCCTGTTCGGAAATCCTTGCGAAGAGCTTGAAGCTTTCAGGCAGGCAAGGGAAAGATTGAGAACAGAGTTGGATTATAAAAATGCAAAGAATTACTTTCCAAGAGCGCTTAAGCATGAGAGAGCAGTGATAGACTATCTGGCAAAAAACCCACGTGATTATGGAAATGCACTGAGAAGGCTTCCACGTCAGCTATTGCTATTGTTCGTGCACGGATATCAGTCCTATCTGTTTAACGAGCTCATGAAACAAAGGCTTCATGGTACTTTTGAACTTTATGAAGGAGAATACTTCTGCAAGGAAAGAGATAATTTTCCTCTAATTGAAGAGAAAGCGGAAAAAAGGGAAGGTATTCCAGTTGGAAGGGTAATCGGCTATGAAACGCAGTTAAATGATTATGAAAAAGAGTTACTGGAGAGAGAAGGAATAAAACCTGAAGATTTCAAGGTTAAAAGAATGCCAGAACTTTCTTCTAACGGAAACACTAGGTGTTTGTTTGTTATACCCGTAGATTATTGTGTTAACTATCAGGATAGAAAAATTGCGTTTTCGCTACCAAAAGGTAGCTATGCCACAGTGTTCCTTGATATATTCTATGATTTATCAAGTAGATAGTCTTTCGCACTTTTATTCAGGGGATAGACTATCCCGTTCCTTCCGCCAAATGGTAGTTTTTTTTCGTTGGCTAGTCGCAAGAGTTCAGAGTATTCTACAACTTCTTCTGTCCCATAGTAATAGCTTTTGCTGCTTCCAAAATCTATTGTCTTCAATCTGAAGGTAATCTGTTGGTAAATGCCAAATCTTTTTACCCTGAGCTTTAGAGAATCTTCCATTTGTTGGAACCCAACTAATTTAAAAAATAAACATGCTTTATAAATATTAACTTAAAAAAGATTGTTGTATAAAAAATTAAATTGAGGTGTAAGCGATGAAGAAAATGTCTAACTTGTTTTTGGTAGTGTTTGTGTTGAGCTTCTATATGACTGCTGTATATGCAGCTACAACTAACCCTCAAAGCTCTTTCAATAACGTTAGAAATACAGTCACAGAAGTCTGTAAATCCTTGAGATCTCTTCTTCCCGTTGCATCAATGCTGATGATAATAGGTGCAGGAGTAACCTACGCAATCGGACAGTTTGTCGGTGCTGAGACACGTGCAAGGGCTAATGTCTGGGCCACCAACATGCTCATTGGTGCCATAATCGGACTAGTAATTGCAGTTGTTGCGCCAGCAGCTCTCAACACTTTGATGCAGAATGCATCAAGCACTACTGGATCGTCTAATTGGTGTTAGTAACCTTTAAGCTGATACAATAAAATAAGGGTTTCTTCTACATAATTATTTTAAATGTTTTTTGTTTTCTTTAACTAAGAGTAGAGAGGTGCTTCTATGAGGTATGTGTATTTGTTGGTTATGTTGCTCTTACTTGGGCTCACTTACTCATATACGTCTTTTGACCCTGTCACAAACACTGCAGCTGCAGTCTGTCAATCTCTAAGAAATCTTCTTCCTGCTGTAGCAATGCTGATGATAATAGGTGCAGGAGTAACCTATGCAATCGGACAATTTGTCGGTGCTGAGACACGTGCAAGGGCTAATGTCTGGGCCACCAACATGCTCATTGCCGCCATAATCGGGCTAGTAATTGCAGCTGTTGTACCATTAGCTATGGATGCTCTTTGGATCGATATAAGCAGTTCTTGTTAATCTGATGTAAATTTTTTATTTTTTATATCGCTTTTTGGCTCAGGAATTCCTCTTCATCACTCTTCTCAGAGTCAAGCCGTTTTCATCACAGCCTTAAATTATCACTTAAAAAAAACGCATTAAATACCTTTACACTTGCCCTTAATCGGCTGTTCTCCCTTAAATACATCGCTTTCTCCATTTTCAAAAGAATAGCCTATTTCAACATTGAAAGAATAGTGCCCGTTCGTATCACAAGTAAAATTAGCTATTGTTATATTAGTCCTAGAAACAACTCCTGGATTTATCCTACTTGAGAGCATATATTTCACATCATTGAGTTTTATGTAATCAACTGCTACTCTCTCTGCTGCGTTATTCACAAGCGCAAGCTTCAGAATGTTTCCTTCATCTAATATGTGTGCTGTTATACCTACTGGATAAGCTTTGCCCCAGTATATTTGATTTGTCCCCGGAAACTGTAAAGTTAGAAAAGTAAGCCAGATAATGATAAAAAAAACCACACCTATGTAAATCTTTTCGCCCGTAGAAAATGCTTTGTAGCTCATCATTGATGCTCTGTGAGTTCAAAAATATAAAGATTTCACAGTATTCTTATTTTGCTATGAAAATACGCCTGAATGATGAAGAAGTAGAAGTAGAGCCTGGAATTAGTATAGCTAAATTGTGCAGTCAACTCAGCTTAAATGGAGACTTTGTAGCTGCAAAGATACAAGATAAACTAGTTGATCTTTCTCACACGCTGACAGCTCCATGTGAGATACGACTACTAACTCCTGAGGACCATGAAGGTTTAGATGTGGTGCGCCACTCTGCTTCTCACGTGATGGCTCAGGCCATACTCAGGCTATTTCCTACAGCCAAGCTCACCATTGGACCTGTGGTAGAAAACGGTTTCTATTACGACATCTATTTAGAACAGCCACTGAAAGAGCCTGACTTGGCAAGAATAGAGAAAGAAATGCAAAAAATCATCGAAGAAGACCAGCCTTTTGAAAGAATTGAGATGCCTAAGCAAAAGGCCCTTGAGCTTTACAGAAACAACAAATACAAACAAGAAATCTTAAACGAACTAACTGAACCAACTGTTTCTGTTTACGACAACCGCAAAACAACAAAGAGTACACCTGAATCTCGAGAATTTTTTGACCTTTGCACAGGTCCACATGTGCCTTCTACAAGATATATTAGGGCTTTCAAGCTCACAAAGATAGCTGGAGCTTATTGGAGAGGCAACGCAAAAAACGACCAGTTGCAAAGGGTTTACGGAGTATGCTTTGCGACGAAGAAAGAGCTCGAAGATTACCTCAAACAGCTCGAAGAAGCAGAGAAGCGCGACCACAGAAAGCTCGCCAAAGAACTGAAACTGTTCATGTTTTCTGATATGGCACCCGGAATGGTTTTCTATCTTCCACGAGGCATGATAATAAGAAACGAACTTGAAAAATGGATACGCGAAGAACTCGAAAGACTCGATTATCAGGAGATAAGAACCCCTATAATACTCAACGAACAACTATGGCATACCTCTGGCCATTGGGACCACTATAAAGACAACATGTACTTCACTAATATCGATGAACAATCCTACGCAATAAAACCTATGAACTGTCCTGGAGCGCTCTTGGTCTATAAGAGCAGTGCAAGGTCTTACAGAGAACTACCATTACGCTTTTCAGAATTTGGGCTTGTCCACAGGCATGAGCTTTCAGGAGTGCTTTCAGGTATGTTTAGGGTAAGGGCATTTACTCAAGACGACGGCCATATCATTGCGATGCCAGAACAAATAGAAGAAGAAGTCAGCAAAACTATAGGCATGATAGAAAGGCTTGTAGAATTAATGGGATTTGAGTACACCGCAGAACTTTCGACTAGGCCAGAAAACTATATGGGCGATTTAGATACTTGGAATTTGGCAGAAAAAGCACTTGAAAACTGTCTCAAGAAACTCAATAAACCCTATAAGATAAATGAAGGCGATGGTGCTTTCTACGGCCCTAAAATAGACTTCAAGGTAAAGGACGCTATCGGAAGAATATGGCAGCTTTCAACCATTCAGCTCGACTTTCAAATGCCAAGAAGGTTTGATATAACTTACGAAGGAAAAGACGGTAAACAGCACACGCCTGTCATGATTCACAGAGCAATACTCGGTTCTTTCGAACGCTTCTTAGGTATAATAACAGAACATTTTGCAGGCAAGTTTCCTGTGTGGCTCTCACCAATTCAGGTAGCACTTTTGCCAATCAACGACAACTCAGTAACATTTGCGCTGGCTCTCGAACAGAGGATGAAAAAAGAAGGAGTTCGCACTTACGTAAACCAAAAGTCAGAAACCATAAATGCCAAGGTTAGAGACGCTCAACTGGAAAAAATTCCTTACATATTGGTCATCGGCTCAAAAGAGCAAACAACAGGAATTCTCAATGTAAGAGACAGAAACGGAAAACAATATCAGACAAAGATAGAAGATTTTATTGAGAAGGTAAAGAATCTGGCATCTTCACGCTCCAGAGAACTGTGATCACACCGTGGTAAACATCTTAGAGAAAGTATCTATCATCAACATGAATAAAACCAGAGTAAGTATTACTACTGCCGGAAACAGCCTGATCCCGCTCAAGTAGTTTCCATTTCGCAGTATGCCGTATATCATCATCGATGAAAGAGAAGTGAATATCACAGCCACAACAGAAAACCAGAAAAACGCATCTGCAGTTATCTTTGGCGAGGTAAAGCTTATTGCAGATACACCGAGATTCATTCTATACGGAGGTACCTTTGCAAAGACCTTGGTCAGCATGACAACAAGGTTATATGAAAGCGCAAACAACAGAGGAGTCATAACGATTGCGGCAAACAGAACAAATATACCATACATCAACAATGAAGAGGAGATATCTCTCTGTAGCATAGTAAGCCGTCTCATTTCGGCCGCAGTCTGTTCAAGTACCTTTGCAATCTCTCCACCAGCGGCCATGCTCTCTTCAAGTAGATATACCAATTGATTGATTGCACGCGAACCCACCCTCTGATTGAACATCTGAAGTATTTCAGGAAATGACTTACCGCCTATCGCAAGCTTTGCTATTCTTTCCATCTCAACTGACAAAAGCCCAAACTCAGGTTTTGCTGCATCCCATATGGCATGTTCTATCAGCACACCTGCTTTTACGTTTGCTGCTATGAGCATGAGATAATCAGGTAAATGTCTCTCTATCTCTGTTCTCCTCTGTTCTTCCTTGTAATCAAGATACATCCAAGCAAAAAGTGCAACAAAAGATAACATGACCAAAAAGCTGACTAAAGAAACCAGCAACCCAAAAGCCAAACTTCCTGAATCGGCATTCTTACCAAATAGAGAAGTGCTTAGAAACACAAAGAACTTCTCTAGAGGAGCAAATGCAAAAACAGAAAATATCATTGCAAGTGTAAGCAACAGCGAAACTATTATTAGCAGACCTAGAAACTCTTCTGCATACCACTCCAAACCTGCTCTCTGTAGCTTAGCATCTATACTCTTGACAAACTTCCTCGGAAAGATTCTACCTATTATCTCAAAATTGAGCATCTACAACACCTGCGGTCTCTGTGATCTAACAAGAGAAATAAACATATATTGAACCACAATTATTACCAAAAATATTACAACTAGTGAGAAATCTGTCAGAGGAGCGACTGAAGGAAAAAGTGTAGATATGATTATTGCAAACGCAACACCTATAGAAGGAAACACTATTCCCAGAACAAGGAACCCTATTACCGTAGGATTAAGCTTTTGACCGTACTCTCTTATCTCAACCTCTTGGTTCTTTGATATCTCTTCAACTATTGCCTCACACGCCCTGGTCACTTCACTGCCAAAGAGAAGCGAGTTGACGAGTTGCATTAGCATTCTTCTTAGGTTCTGAGAAGGAGTTGTTTCCGCAACCTGCTTCATTGCTTCGTGCAATGGTATACCAACAGACACTTTTTCTACTATCTTTTTCATCTCTTCGCTTAACTCTCCGTACCCTGAAGTAAGTCCTCCAAGGGCAGTGTAGAGAGGAACACCCGATTTAAGAGATATTAGTAAGTGCTTTCCTGCAAATAGAAGTTCCCTATCTATCATGCGCATTCTCTTTCTTGCCAGGACATACGGATAGTTTATGAACATGTAAAGCGTGAACAAAAACGCAGCAAAAAATAGAGGTATTATCCAGATAGTCAGCCCAGATACCAAGAGACCAACTATTGTGATTCCCACAGTTGCAACTATCGCAGAAGTAAAAGACCTACTTACGTGTTCCTCAAGAGAGATATTCATATTAGCTTGGATCAAGTATGGCTTAATCTTGCTAAAGTTTTTTGACAAAGACCTAAATATCTGCATATTATCACTTTTACAGCATCACATACACTTTTTTAGTTTATATTTTTAAGTATTTATCATTATTTCTCATCTAAGATCTTGGCCATCTCTATTCTTCTGGCAAGCTCTCTTGCACGCTTTCTGAACTCATCAGCACTTACTCTGCCCATCCCTAAGTCAACATACAGCTGGGTATCGTTATCTCTTACGATTGCCAAAAGCTCTTTGTCAGACAGAGAATCTACTAATTTATCGATTCGCTTATAATCCTCTTCACTTGGCCCAGATCTTTTAGGTTCTAAATTGGCTTCCTTTTGAGAGACCACCTTTTGTTTTTCAGTTACTGCGCTAACAGCTTCTTTTTTGAGTTCCTCCTTTTTATGCGGAATAAAAACTGTTACCTTACGGGTTAGTAGCTTCAAAAGGTGATCTCTTTTCTGCTCTCTTGTTGAGAGAGAACTAAAACCTTCAGCATGGCGTTCTTTTTTTTCTTCATCAACGAGTGCTCTTTTTTCTCTTTCCACACCTGGTTTTATGTCTATACTTGCCTGCTGTTTAGGTTCCGCATTTGTTGTTTTCTCTCTGCCTTGTAATAGAAAGCTCTGCTTCTGTTCAATCCCAGGCGCAACAAGATCTTTTGGTTTTGTGCCTTTTTCAACCATCTCAGCATTCTGAAGTAGCTCCTTGAAGCTAAGGAGTTCCATAACCACAAAATGTTTCTCTTCCTCATCTGAAAAATCGTACCTAATCAAATTGTTGGGTTTTTCATTTGAAATCTGCATAACCAGATTAATCAGAGTTTTGTGATCAACGTTTTCAAGCACAAGTTGAGAAGAATCTTTTTTAACCACTACGATCACCTAATGCCTCGAATGAATCAAAATTCACATCTTCGTTGTTCTTAGCCATCTTAACTATTTTTTCAGGACTGTAGTAGTACTCAGCTACTATCCTTCCGCTCTCATTCACACCCATTACTCCCCTCTTAACCATCCATTCAAGGACGAGTTTTTTTTCTTCAACATCATCATAGAACTCCTTCTCACTAAGCCCTGCATACAGGTTTAACCTTTCAATGATTGCTTTAGGATAACCCTTCTTTTCAAGCACATCGCTCTTGTAGTTCCATCTATAAACCACATTTGCATCATAGTTCTCGCTTATCTCTGCGAACTCAAGAGTTCTCCTTATCCCAAGACCCCTGTGCCTAAACTGTACCACTATGCCTCCAATAGAAGTCATCAGATTCTTCGGTATATCTATGGGCGGATTGGTAAACCTAGAAACCATCTCGTGAGCATTATCAGCATGAAAAGTCCCGTAAACGCTGTGTCCAGTATGCATCGCCTCAAACAAAATCTCTGCTTCACGCTTTCTCCTTATCTCTCCTACTATTATTCTGTCTGGCCTCATCCTAAGAGAATTCACTAAGAGATCAAGCATCGTTATTTCTCCTTTGCCTTCAACATTTGGCTCCCTAGTCACAAGAGGAACAACGTGAAGAAAGCTGGGAAGCGTAAGCTCCCTCGTATCCTCAATCGTAACGATTCTGTGGTTTGGTGGAATAAGAGAACACAGAGCATTTAGGAAACTCGTCTTACCGCTACCTGTTCCGCCTGTGACTATCATCGAAAGCTCGTTCTGTATCATTGTCCAAAGTACAGCAGCAACTTCTGAAGATATAGTCTTGCCTTTTATGAGCACAGGAAATGTCCATGGATTCTTTGAAAATTTTCTGATCGTTATGGTATTTCCTTCGTTTGATATAGGACTCAGTGTAGCATTGACTCTGTCTCCTGAAGGCAGGTGAGCATCCATAAGCGGATTTAGCACGCTTATCTGCTTTCCAACCCTTCTGCCTATCATTGACGCATAATCGTATATCGTTTGATCATCTGAAATGGTTATGCTGGTTCTGCACCATCCAAATCTCTTATGATAGACCATAACTGGCTTTTGAGGACCGTTGACTACAATCTCTTCAAGGTTCTCATCTGCAAGCAAGAACTCCAGCTCACCTATTCCAATGGTCTGATTCAATAAATAGACAACCATGTACTTCAAATCATCATCACTAATGTTAGGCAACCTCTGCTTAATTAAATATGCAGAAGCCATCGCAAACTTTTCTTCTAGTTTTTTATAGCTTTTTGGATCGAGCAAATCAGTCATTGTCAACTTAAGCTTCGATAGAAGCTCTGTCCTTATTGTTGAGAGAATTATCTTTGTGCCTTCACCCAGCTCCGGAAACTTGATATCATACATAGGAATATAGTCTACCTCAGTTTTGTAAATGACTACGTTTAATGAAACGCCTTTTTTTATAACACTGTAATTATCTATTACTTCTTGAGCCACCTGACCACCCATCTCAAACATCCAAAACTATCTTCAAACTAAACTCGGTTTTTGACTTTTTTAATTCTATATTATGAAGAGTCACTGCCTTTATATGATATCTGTAGCCTTTGCTGTTTTCTACATATCCCACTCTAACTTTGGCTTTCCACTTAGATTCTTCGTGTTTTAGATAATCAACCCTAAAGCCTGTGGGAAACCCGTTAAGATAATCGAGTTTTGACAAGATACTGTCTAACAAGTATATTATCACATCCTCTAGCGCATACGCGTTTTCCTCGACTAAAAACCACTTCTCGTTTTTTGTGCCAGGAAAAGGAACTGAAGAATTCTGCCTTCTAAATATATCCAAAAAACGTTCTATTGCGTTTTCTAGGAGCTCTTTCTCATTCCTACCATTTGCTAAAAAGGCTATGTCTGCAGTGTGCTCTTCTTCCCAGTTCATTTCAATTAATAGTTATCCAGCCAAGTTTAAATAAATCACAGGGCTAAAGTAATGTTTATGGCTGAAGAGATAATCTTAGGCATTCCAAAAACTTTTCATGACAAAAAAGTGCTTATTACACTACAAGGAAAAAGACTTGAAATAAAAGCAAATGTGAAGATAAATTACAACGAATTTTCAGGTTTTAGGGCTGCACTAAACAACGGAGTAGCTGTCCTGTTAGAATCCATAGATATAACAAAAGAGCTGATATCCTCAGAGCTAAAAAGCTTAGCTGGGAGAATTGAAACGATATCGCCTCTATTTAATGAACAAGAAATCAATGATTTTTATCCGCACATAAAAAACTTTTCTCTGAACCTAGCAGAGAAAATTATGAGCAGATACTCAATCGTCGTAAGGTACAACAATGACGCAGACGGAATTGCCTCAGCACTTGCACTCGAGAATCTCCCAGGGGTTTTTATACAGCACAACGCACCCATATACAACGACAGGCACGCGAACAATGACATACTAACATTTGGAAGGTCCTCTGAGAATAAACTATTGCTTCTTCTGGACCTTGGTTCAAACGAAGACTCGCTAGATGGGATCATGCTGGGAAAACAAAACCGTTTTGAGACATTCATAATAGACCACCACCCACTTTTTGAAGCAGTCGAAGATTACGCAACTGTGTTAAATCCTTGGAAGGAGCTCAAGAAGTCAGACCTTACATCCGGCTACCTTGCCTGTGAAGTAGGAAGGCTCTTGGGCATCTTAAACGACTCAGAGGCAAAGACCTTAGCACAAATCTCATTTGCTGGAGACAAGAGTAAATACTTATCTAGAAATACGGAAACAGAAAGATTCTACATCATTTCAGAAATTTTCGATTATATCTGCCACCAGCAAGACAACAAATATTCACTCGATTCTTACAAAAATCTCATATCTGAAGAAAGTAACCTAAGAACGCTCTACTCTGAAGTGATCGAAAGAAAGGAAAAGATGCGCAGTATCCTGCTCAACACTGTAAAAACGAGAAACATTCAAGAAATCACTGTAAAGATAATACCACTCAAACGGTTCGAAAATAATGAAGAATTCACCAGCATGAGCAAAGTCTGCACCACTCTTCTAGAAGAAGAAATAGCAAAAGATCCAGAAGTAGCTTTGCTTGTAATAGGTCTTTCTGATAAGAGGATGATCTTCAGGGCAAGTCCGAAACTTATCGAGCAAGGATTTTCAATAAACGATCTTATAGGCAGTTTGAAAGAAACAGAACTAATCGATGTAGGAGGAGGCCACGCTGCTGCAGGTACCATAAGCTTCAGGAAAGGCTTAAGGGAACAGCTACTCCAGAGCGTCTATAAACATCTTGAAAGATTCAAGAAGGCATAAAAACTAATTGATTAAGAATACCTTTTGTTTTGGGGCCATGATGTAACCAGGTAGCGTGGCTGGCTCCAGGTCATCTTGGAAAACCAAGAGATAAGAAACCAGCATGTCAGGGTTCAAATCCCTGTGGCCCCACTATCTCCTACTAGGAATTTACTCCTGATTATTTTTTGCTTGATCAAGTCATTGTTTTCTTTCCATTCTCTGTAGTAGTGCTCAAATGCTAGGCTGACACTCTCGTTTTTTCTGTAAACGTTGCCGTAACTTCCACTGATAAGATAAATCACTCCACCAATGCCTGCATTTCTGTAGAGAATACTCGGAAGCATGTGGGTACCTGCAAATATTTTACTTGAAACCTGACTCATTTGAACTGTGTCAACACTGACAGACCAGATACCCGGAAGATGTGACATCCCAAATGGATTAATACTTTCAACCTTTCTTACTTTAATGCTATCATAGTATGAAATAATATCATCTATCGAAGACATTACTCCATCTAGGCGAGACAATTTAGAAAGAACTTCATAGATATACAACTCATAGAGCACTCCTAACCTTATGAAATTTTCGTAAGTATTGGCAATCGGAAGAAGCTTTGCTACTATCGTCTCATCATCCTCACGAATCAGTCTTTTAATTTTTTCAATTAAGCGATTAGCATCTTCTTTAGCAGGAGAAAAAACCATTTTACTTATTTCTTGCGCTTTTTGATCTATCTCTAAATTCTTCCTTAGAATCTCACTAACGCTTCTCTTAAATTCAGACTCGGTCATATCAGGAAACTGGGAAAGTATATATTCTTCTCTTTCACTGTTGTCAGAAATCCTTTCCTTTAGTAATTTAGTAAAATGAATCGGCATCTCTACCTCAAATCTCTTGTGTCCTGAATTCCACACAGTAAAACTTATGGGAAGTATATCTACATCAAAAACGTGCCTCGGTGCTTCTCTGACCTTGTTCCGCGAAAACCTGAAAGAAGTGGCCATCGTGTGTACAGGATAAAGCACATCTTCCACATGTGGCGCAAACAGAGCATTATCATCATAAGATAGGATCATCAGTATCTGAGACATATCAACAAAAGTATCACCCACTGCCTTGAGCCCGAATTTGATATAATAGAGATATTTAAGATACCGGGATTTGACTATTTCCTTGATTGTCTCTATTCTTTCTTCTTCAGCCTCTGCCAACAGCCTTTCTTTGTTTCGCTTAAAGTACTCAACAATTTTATTTGCCTGTTCATCAGGAGTAGTAAGAAACGCGATTAGTGGAGGAGAACCTACGTATGAAGCACTTGAGAACAGATTGGTTATATGCTTCTGTACCTTTTGCCTTATCATTTTCTCTTGTGCTTTTTCATCACTACCTGCGTCCTTAATACATTTCATAATAAAAAGGTCGTAAACCAAACATTCAAGATTTGACTTAATATCGAGAAGCTTTACCAGCAGTGCGTAGTACCTTAGCGTGAGTGCAGCTCGCAAATCCTTCTTTTCAGAAATCTTGCATAGATCAAGTAGTTCTTTCAACGAACCTTGTCCAGAACCTTTTATTTTTCCGAACAATTGCTCCAAATAACTATTTTTACTTGCGTTTCCATTTCCATTAGATTTCAATTCTTCAAAATAGCCCTTTTCCCAACAACGCTTTCCGTTTTTTGGAGTAGAAACAATGCATATAAGAAAGAGAGCATAAGAAGACATTTTATATTTCTTCCAATCATCAGAAAAACCAGAAAACAACTTATCTAGAACATCTCTTACCATTTCAACAGAAAAACTGCTCGGCTCAAACATGATTTTTTTCCAATCTTCATTTGAAGCATTCATGTAGTTTTTTGTGTAATCTTCACATGAATCGTGTAAAAGTGCTTCCACGACTAAGACAACAGCGTATGAAAAAAGTTGTTCTCTTCTAATTTTTCGCAAGCTGTTATGATCATTTCTGGAAAAGAATTCTATAACTTCATATGCTTGCTCTAATGGGTGCCAAATATACTTTCTATTCTCATAAGCTCTCTCCTGCGGAGCATGAATGATCAAAGCGTTTAGGAAAGCTCCTTCTACAGCGCTTTTTGCTGCTTCCAGAGCATCTTCATTTATCCTATATTCCTTCGCAAGGTCCTCAAGTCTGTTCAAGAGGCTACTAAGGGAAACAGCCTGATCGTTATTACCATTAAGTATTTTTTTCAACTCTTCTCTTGTGTAGTAACACTTCAAACCGGCAACTACTTCATCCGAACTACATCCTTTTACAAGTAATGCATTTTTTTTGTTGAATTTTTCTGCTAGATTTATCAAATACAAATACTCTTTTTCTCCTTCTATCGCTTCAGCTAAAGGAACTTGTTTGCTCAAAATGTTCCTTTCCCTATCTTTCTGCACGTTTTGTTTAATACCATTACGTAAAAAACCATCAGATCTCATCATAAAAAACCTTGCAAAGTAACATTAAAAAAACAATAACATAGTAAGTCAAATTTTATAACTCTTGCCATTCTCCGGAGCTATTGCATCAAAGCCCTTATCTCTGAGTTCTGCTGCAAAACCGCTGCAGTTGTCTCCATGCATGCAAAAAACTCTTTCAGGATTAACCATATTAACAAAATCAAACAATCCTTTTCTTCCTGCATGCGCTGAGAAATCAATATACGAAACAGGTATGTCTACTTTTATTTCATTACCATTAATTTTTAAAACCCCTTTGTTCTGCAACAGCCAACCATTAGTTCCTTCGACGCAATAGCCAGTAAAAACCACTTCTGCCCTATTAGGAGAGTTTAGTATATAATTGAGTGCGGGTCCGCCTTCCAGCATACCTGCAGTAGTTATGATTATTCCTCCATCTTTCATTAGTTTGCTCCTCATCCTAGGACCTTCAATAACTCTAACTTTTTTCATCCCTTTCTTAAAAGAGTCATAATCGTTTATCAACTCTCTGTGCTTGAGATATATTTCGTTTATCTTGTTGCCCATTCCAGCTACGAATATCTCCACATCCATTCTTGAGAGAACCGCTATCAGCTCTTGTGTCCTTCCGACTGCAAAAGCAGGTAGGATGAGAAGACCGCCTTCACCCACTACCTGCTCTGCTTTTTCAACAAGCTGTTTCTCTGCTTCATTTCTTGAAAGATGGTCTTTCTGCGCGTATGTAGATTCCAAGATGAGCACATCTGCCTTTATTGCCCTACATCCTCTGTGAATCCTAGTATCTGAGTTGTTGAAATCGCATGTATACAAAAGCTTTTTTCTAGCATCCTCTATCTGGACTAGCGCGCTGCCCAGTATATGACCTGCATCAAACAACGTTATGGCAATGTCTTTTAAGACGAATCTCTTTCCGTAATCTAGCTCAAAAAAAGACTTGAGTGCTCGCTTTATACATTCTCTAGGATAGACCAACTTTTCGCCCATTATCTTTGCATTGTCATACCATAGTAATTCGCTTATCAACCTAGTAGGTTCTGTAGATATGACCAGAGGATTCTCTTTCCTAAAAAGAAAAGGCACATGACCTGAATGATCAAGATGTGCATGCGATATAATTGTCGCATCAACATTGCTTACCTCTAAAGGATATAGCTCTTCAGAAAAAAGCTTGAGACCGTAGTCTATTACAGTTCTGGTATCATTATTAGTAAGATATATAACTGCATTCTTTCCTACTTCCTGTGCACCACCAGCAAAAAAGAGCTCTGCCATAAAAGCACTTCATCTGATGTAAGACAAGTCATCTTTTTTCTTCATGCTCTCTGCTTCTTTTGCAACTTCTTCTTCGATCTTCTTAATTATTTTTTCTGTCTCTTTTGCCCTCTGCTCAATTTTTCCCAGGTCTATCTGGAAACCAAAGATCTCTTTGAGCTTCTCCAGCAAAACCTTGGCGCTCTGTGCATCAATGTAAGCTCCGTGTGTCTCGCCCATAAGACATATGCCCTTCATCTTCATTATTTTTCCCAAGCCTATCAAAAGACCTGCAGCTCCTAGAATGGCGCCTTTGGTCTGACCAAACATTACGCCCTTTTTAGAGTACTCTTCAACAAGCTCTTTGTGGGTAGCAGCTGCCAAAACCCTTGCTTTAGCGACTGCTACGCCAGTGCTATAACCTCCTAGAGTCACAACAAATTTCCCTTTCAGTGATTTGAAGTACTTGAGTATCTCATAGGATATCTCGTACTGCGCTTCGCTCGTCATGGGTTGGAGATCTCCAACAAGAACTATGAAATCGTTCTTTTTCCCGCGTATGAGGTAAAAACGGTACTTGAGCATCCTGATTAGGCCGTTTTTCTTCATCATCACCTGATGGGGAAAATGAAATGAATACAGCTCAGCTATCTTGATGCTCTTCATTTCTTTTACTAGGTATTCTGCTGCGAGTTTACCGACAAAACCTATTCCAGGGAGTCCTTCAATTAGTATGGGATTCTTGAGTTTTAGCTTCAGTTTCTTTTTTCTTATGAATGTTGTCTTCATATCTTATCGCCTTCAAAACATTTCTGCGTTATGATGGAATATTCAATTAACTCCTGCCTATATTTAAAGTTAGGTGGATGTACTATCCGTGTATCTATTCCGCAACAAATTTTTTTGAGAGTATACCTCCTGCAAACCTCGCAATATCTAATCCTTCCTTTCATAAACCTTCATCAAAAAGACGCCTGAAGCTGAGCCAAGCGAGTTTATTATGTTCTCAAGTCTCTTTGTGTCTTCCTTTGGTTTCTGGGTCTTCAATGTGAGCATGTACTTAGGCGCGCCCAGATACTTTATCTCAAGTTCAGGATACTTGTTCTTGATTTCTATGAGAGCATTTTTCAGATTTAGTATCCCTCTGTTGCCCACGCCCAACAACTCTATGACTTGAGAAAGCTGGATTTCTTTTTTTGCATCTGTAGAAGCAATTAGGGAATTAATGTGTTTCTGGAGAGCTTTTGGGATATCAATCTTTGTTTTTCCTTGTTCGTAATCCTCTATGAACTGGTTGAAAGACGAGTAGCTCTTACGTATCTTATCGCAAAGTTTTGCGTAGTCTTGGCCCGCTTTAGTACAAGCAACTTCTAATATCTTTTTAGCTCTGCGTTCTTTCTTTTCTTCTTCCAGCCTTTCCTTCTTTTCTTTCTCGCTGACTCTCTTAAGAGATAAGTCTATCTGCATCTTTTCTGGATTAACCCTGTATACCTTTGCAACATATCTCTTTTCTTCCTCCAAAAACTCGTGAATATTCTTTACCCATCCTGAAGAAACCTCAGATATGTGAATGAAGCCCTCTAAGCCGTCATAATCTTCGATCTTGCAAAAAGCACCATAAGGAAGTATTTTTACTATCCTAACTATTACTAATTCTCCAGGCTCGGGAAATTTAGAAGAGGTTATGGCACATCACCCTTTTTGTCTTGTGACTATTTCGCCGTTTATCTTTGATCTTCCACCCGTAGGTTCGGCCAGAACTTTCTTGCAGTTTATACATCTAACGATTGTAGAAACGCAGTAGTATACTTGCTGTTCATTCCCACACTCACACTTTACTGTGTAATACATACTAACACCTCACAAGATCTCGAGCTTTTTCTTTGTGCGGGTACCAACTACTCTCTCTGTCTTTTTCTTGCATTTGGTGCATTCCAGCACAATCTTCTGCCTCTTGCCCTGTTTGCGCACTGTTTTCTCCCCTGCTCTCTTACCTCCTCTGCCTTTCAATTTGTTCATGTGTTTTACATTGCCTTTGGCAAGAGCTCTTGCCTTTCCCTTTGATGCCAATCTCGCCTTATGTACTTCATATGAATTGCATTTTTTGCAATATGCCCTTATTTCCTTAGGAAATTTCATATCATCACACTCCTACAAAAAAAAAGCTATACACAAACTCAATTTACAACAACCTTTTTTAATCATTGAGTTCAAACTAAAAAAGACCATTGTTCACTGCCATTTCCGCTTTAAAAAACTTTCTAAATGGATTTACTATGCCAAAGTTAAAAGTAGAGATAATGATAATACATAGACATCTGATAGTACTTAGACATCTGCGTAATCAGATTCTCTACATTTATAATTTTAATCAGCAATTTCTTTACGCTCTTTGCATTTGGGAGGGATTTAAATGAAGAAGCTCGGCACTGAAGATAATCTTGACGAAATGGACATATACGAAGAAAACACTCTAAAGCTTTCACCAGAACTTCACAAACAACGAGGGTTGAAGATAGACAGGCTTTACACAAAAAAAGGTACCGATGTCTACAGCATGTTCAGGTACGAGCTTAGGGATTCTGTGATAAGAAATCCAGATGGTTCTATCGTTTCGGAGATGAAAAACATAGAAGTTCCTGCAGATTGGTCTCAGATGGCAACTGATATACTTGCACAGAAATACCTTAGAAAAAAAGGCGTGCCACAGCATGACGAAAAAGGAAACCCAATATTAGACAGTGAAGGCAAACCATTGCTGGGCTCAGAGAAGAGTATAAAGCAGGTTATAAAGAGGCTTTCAAAGTGCTGGCGACACTGGGGAGAAAAGTTCGGCTACTTTGAAACACAGGAAGATGCAGATGCATTTGAAGATGAAATAGCATACATGCTGTTGGCACAAATTGCGGCACCAAACTCGCCACAATGGTTCAACACTGGGTTACATCTCATGTACGGGATCACAGGCCCTGCACAGGGTCACTACTATGTAGACCACAAAACTGGAGAAGTAAAAGCATCCACAGATGCATATTCCAGACCGCAGGTACATGCTTGTTTCATACTCTCGCTTAAAGACGATCTGGTAAATCAAGGGGGTATCTTCGATTTAGTAATGAGAGAGGCCCGAATCTTCAAATACGGTTCAGGCACAGGAACCAATTTCAGCTCCCTGAGAGCAATAGGTGAACCGCTTTCTGGAGGAGGAGTATCATCAGGATTAATGTCGTTCTTAAAGATCTTCGACAGAGCAGCTGGAGCTATAAAATCTGGTGGAACTACTCGTAGGGCTGCAAAGATGGTATGTTTAGACGCAGACCACCCTGAAGTAATAGAATTTATAGAATGGAAGCACATAGAAGAGCAAAAGGTTGCCGCTTTAGTAGCAGGCGGAGCGACACTAAAAGAACTCACAGATAATATATACAACTTAGTCAGCAACGGAAAAACAATTAAAGACAAGGAACTCAGAAGTATTATTAGAACCGCTAAGAAAAAAGGCATCCCGCTAAACTACATAAAAAAGATATACCAATCAGCACTCTTGGGAAAAAAGTTTGAGGTTCGTACGTATAACACCAACTACGAAGGAGAAGCATACCTTACTGTGTCAGGTCAGAACTCCAACAACAGCATCAGACTAAGTCACAAGTTCATGGACGCTTTAGAAGTCAATGGTGATTGGCACCTTACTAGGAGAACAGACGGAAAAATCTCAAAGACCCTTAAAGCAAAAGACCTTTGGGATAAAATTGTTTCTTCTGCGTGGAGCTGTGCAGATCCTGGACTCCAGTTTGACGATACCATAAACGAATGGCACACTTGTCCAGCAAGTGGTAAGATAAACGCCAGCAACCCATGCAGTGAATACATGTTCTTAGATGATACTGCCTGCAACTTAGCTAGCATCAACTTAATCAAGTTTTACGAGGATGAAAACGGCTTATTCGATGTTGAGAGGTTTAAGCATGCGTGTAGGCTTTGGACAATTGTACTTGATATTTCTGTTGGCATGGCTGAATACCCAAGCTATGAGATGGCAAAGAAGTCATATGAGTTCAGGACCCTTGGTCTAGGCTATGCCAACCTCGGCGCACTCCTCATGACTATGGGAATACCATACGACAGCGAAGAAGGCAGAGCCATCTGTGGTGCCATAACATCCATCATGTGCGGAACTGCATACGAAACCTCTGCGGAGATGGCGAAGCTGTTTGGCCCGTTCCCTCAATACGAAAAAAACTCCACGCATATGCTACGTGTAATAAGAAACCACCGCAGAGCAGCTTATAACTCTGCTCCAAACGAATATGAAGGCCTAAGGATTAAACCCATGGGTATCAATCCATCTCACTGTCCTACGTATCTCCTAAAAGAAGCAAGATACGCATGGGATAGAGCGCTTTCTCTTGGCGAGAAATACGGCTTCAGAAATGCGCAAACCACGGTAATAGCGCCAACAGGAACTATTGGCTTAGTCATGGACTGTGACACTACAGGAATAGAACCTGATTTCGCCCTTGTCAAATTCAAGAAGCTTTCAGGAGGAGGCTATTTCAAGATAATAAACAGCTCTTTGCCCAAGGCTCTCAAAAACTTGGGCTATTCAGAACAGCAGATAAAAGAAATCGTAGAATACTGTATAGGACGAGGAACTTTCAAAAATGCCCCTTACATAAATCACCAGACACTCAAAGCCAAAGGCTTCACAGACAGAGAGATAGAGATAATAGAAGCTCATGCAAAGAACGCTTTCGACATACGGTTCATATTTTCATCTTACACCTTGGGCAGTGAGTTCTTTAAGTCGTTGAACATACCTGAAGAAAAGCTCTCTGCGCCTTATTTTGACCTATTAAAAGAGCTCGGGTTCAAAGAGGAAGAAATTGAAGCAGCTAACGAATACGTATGCGGAGCTATGACAATCGAGGGCGCACCTCATCTGAAGCAGGAACACTATCCAATCTTCGACTGTGCCAACAGGTGTGGCAAAAAAGGTAAGAGGTTCATACACTACAGCGGCCACATAAAGATGATGGCAGCTGCGCAACCTTTCATAAGCGGATCGATAAGCAAAACCATAAACTTACCAAGCGATGCAAGCATCCAAGACGTAAGTGATGCCTACTTAATGGCATACACGAACATGCTAAAATGCATAGCTATATATAGGGACGGAAGCAAGCTATCTCAACCTCTTGTCTCTAAAGATGACGAACTATCAGCCGAGCTTTACGCGATAGGGACTGAAGAAGAAGACGTAAACGAAAACGTAAGCTACAGCGAACTCCAGAAAAAAGCCATAGAACAAACACAACCAATTCTTGTCAGAAGAAGATTGCCACCCAAGCGCAGAGGTTTTATCCAAGAGGCAACAATAGGAGGCCAAAAGGTCTACTTGCGTACAGGAGAGTATCCTGATGGTACACTCGGAGAGATATTCATAGACATGTACAAGGAAGGTGCTTCTTATAGGTCTCTGCTCAACTGCTTTGCAGTAGCGGTCTCAAAGGCACTACAGTACGGAGTGCCTCTAGAAGAATTCGTAGATTCGTTTACATTTACCAGATTCGAGCCTTCTGGAAATGTAACAGGACATCACGCAATAAAGCGCGCTACATCGATCTTAGACTACGTATTCAGGGTCCTAGGATATGAATACCTAAACAGAACAGATTTGGCACACTCACTGCCTGAAGAAAACAACACTCCGGGTATCACAAACGTTGAGCTGAAGAAGAATGCACAAAATAATCCAGAGCCCAAAACGCAGAGAGAAAAACCAACTATTCAAAAACAAGAAGAAGCAATGAAAAAGACTGACGAGTACAAAAGCAAGGGCTACACAGGAGACATGTGCCAGGCATGCGGTTCGATGCACGTGAAACGCTCTGGAACTTGCTCTGTATGTGAAGACTGTGGAACGACATCAGGATGTTCTTAGCAATCATTATTAATCTAGAAAAACAGTTATTTTACGATGACAGACGAGTTTGAAGACTATTACCTATTCAAAATAGAACAAAACATTTCAGAAAAAAAGATCCAAAAAGCAGAAGAGTTTCTTTCAATCATCGAAAAGAACAATAACAGCTCTCTAGCAACCTACGAAAAAGCAAAGATCTCTTATCTAAAAAAAGATTTCGAAACCTGTATAGCACTCTGCAGACAACTCTTAGGGCGAAATAAATACAATCCACTTGTCTGGAACCTCTATGGACATGCGCTATTCGCTTTAGGTATGATTAGCGAAGCTCTAGAAGCATTTACTCACGTTGAGGATGCGATAGAGACCCCACGAAGCAAGTTCATGATAGGTCTATGCTATTTCTTCCTAAATTCAAAAGAAGTAGCACTAAGCTATCTCAGAGAATCTCTGGAAATGGACAAAAAGACATTTACAAGAATGCTACTTAACCTGAACAAAGAAATTGGCTTCATGCCCGACGATAAGCTCCTAGCCATATTGGAAGACATACTACTCTAGTCAATATTTATCTGAACATCGTAGTTAGCTTATAGTTGTTTTCGATATCCTTCAACAGTTTTAGGGCTTCGGCATTCAGTGGATCCTGCTCTAGAGCTTCTTCCAACAGCTTGACCGCATGCTCTGGTTTACCGTTGCGGAGTTTTATCTCTGCCATCTTAACAAGAAAGACAGATTTTCTTTCGAGAGACATAGCTTTCTCAAGGTCTTTTTCTGCCTTTGTGATTTTACCTACGTTCATATAGAGTAAAGCCCTTTCATAGAACCACCTCGGTTTCTGATCCTTGAGAACCAACTTATTGTAGATCTCTATCGCTTTTTGATGCTTCTTCATGTTTGCGTAGGTGTTGGCTAAATTTCTGAGAGCATCATAAAATTTGTTGTCTAGCTCATATGCCCTCCTAAAGTGCTTGAGCGCTTGCTTTAGCTCTCCTACATTCACATAACAAATTCCAATGGTGTTATGTGCTTCCTTAGTTTCCTTTATCGTCAGAGAGCTCTCACAGAGCGCTATCGCAGTATGGTACTTCTTCTCACTCAGCTCTGCTTTTGCGTAGTCTACTAATACAAGCTCGAAGTTCTCTGTCTTTTTTATTAAAATCAGCATGTTTGTAAGATACTCTTTCTTCTTTAGTAGCTCCAGGTTTTCAGGTATTGCTTCTAAACCTTGGTCTAAGACCTTTATGGCTTCTTCATATTCTTTTCGGTTTGCCAACAACTTTGAATATATAAGGTAGCAGTGAGCAAATTGCTTGTTCATGCTAATTGCTTTTTTTATCTCTTGCTCTGCTTCTTCATATTTTTTGAGCATTATGAGAGAATCTGCCAAGTTAGAATGATAAACTGCATCATCTTTAAGTGCTATGGCCTTTCTGAAACATTCTTCTGCTTTTTCGTATTCAGCCAGGTTCATGAAAGTTATTCCTTTTACGTTGTGAAGTTCTGCGAGCTCCTTCTCCTTCAGCAGTTCGTCTATGTAATTCAGTAGTTCTTGGTAATTTCTAGAGTTCATAAGTGTGTTTATTTTTGCAGTCTCATTAGGAGTGAGCGAACCCATTGTACTCACCAAGTAAATACTATGTGGAATAATCACATTTAATTGGATTTCCTATTCAACGAAATTTCCAAATCTTTTTAAATAAAGCAGAAGTAATTTAATCCGGTGAGACTCGTGCTAAAAGAAAAGAAATTCATCGAAGAAGTACAGCCAGTTAAACAACCAGCAAAACAAATTAAATTCAAACAAAGCTTTTCTCCAACTGTAGAAGCTACCCTGAACCCGATTACTCTCAGCAAAAAGTTGGAGGAAAATAAAGAGCAAACACTTGAAATACCTGAATTAGAAGAAAAGCTTAAAGAAGTAAAGCCTTCTGAAGTAGCTCAGCAGTACTCGCAACCTGCATTTATTGCCCTGACAAACGCACTTGTTTCTCAGTTTAGAGTGTGGTTCTTTGGTCCGCGGGTTACGCAGGGAGGCATAATTGCCTACAAGCAGTTCCAGCAGCTTGCAAGAATATATGCTTCTACAACAAACAACCCGCAGGAAAGAGCAGCCCTTCTCAGAGAAGCTCTTCGCGGTGCGCTCGCTATTCTCTTTACTTCATATAACGAAGGATATAAGAAGAACAACCCAAAATACAATTCTTCTACAGCATACCAAGAAATAACAGAGCGGTTCGTGAGAAAACTGCTCTAGTGCTCATCATTTCTATAGATTATGGCATACCAGTAATTATCGTGCTCTATGATACCTTGAGAAAAAAGCTTTCTCAATTTCTTATCTCTATTTATTTCTTCTGTAGTATAGTAATCCAGCTTATCTTCGCTGTAAAACCACAGCTTTTTTCCGAGCATCTCTTCTGCAAACTCCTTCTGATGCCAAAGTTCTGCATCTGCGTTCAATCTTTGAGAAAGCTCTTTGAACTGAGAAAAGTTTAGATCAACTGTTATATGGCCTTCTATTTCTCTTACAGCATTTAGGTTCCACAGCTCTTTTGGTACGTCAATGGATTCGTAGGTAAAACCGTAATCACTCAGCTCAACATAACCATTTTCTCTTAGGAATTTTCTCGATTCGAAAACGTGGTACCAAGCAAGGTCATTGAATACAATATAGTACCCGCAAAGTTCTTTTGGAATCGTCCTTTTGCACTGTTTCTTCGACTGTACATTAAGCTCTTGATCGAATAATAATTCGTATGTACTATCTTCCAACACACACGCACTCGCAGGAAGGTCGTCAAGCATCTCATGGAAAGTTATGACATAGTACTTCCGCTCTAAGAAAGGCCTAGCTATGCTTAGGTCTGTTAGGAATAAGTTTATTTCAATACCCAGATTTTTCACCCTCTTCTTAAACCTCTTCAGGTTTCTTTTCGAAAAATCGTAAGCATCGAGAACAATCCTTTCAAAATCTCCGTTTTCTAAAATATATCTCAAGTAAAGCTCTGTATGTATTCCATCTCCAGGACCCACCTCTGCGAGGTATAGCTCTCGATTATTAATAAGATCTAAGCACTTCTTAGCTCTCGCCTCTTGAAACTTTTTTGAGCCTGCAAAAGTAGTAAAGACATCGTAGAGGTTTTTTGTGTTGTAGAAGCTCTTGTTCAATTTCTTTTGCAACTGGCCTAGTGTATAAAATATTATCATCACCTCGTGAATATCGTCACTATGTCGCCATCTTCCAAAACGTGCTGAAGCCCAAGCTTCTGCCTTTCGAACTTTGAACTCCTGCCTCTAACTTGTGCATATCTAAATCTGGCAAACAGGTCCTTGTGAATAGCCATACAAAGATCCTTCACAGTAGATCCCCGCCTCATTATGAGTGGTTTGTCAATTTCGTTGTTTTTTTTCACAGTATACACCCTGATTAAATCAAGGTATTCCCATATCCTCTGCTTCAACAAGTCTATGTTTTTCTTTTTCAGTGCAGAAATGTAAATCGTCAGAAACTCTTTTCCGAAAAGAGTTATTTTTTCTTCGTCTTTATCGACATCCTCTGCCTTATTTATCACGACAATTGATTTGACATATTTTCTATTACGAGAAAGTTTGTCAATTAACCTATCTGCATCAAATGGTTCGTGAAAGACCACATCGCAGTTGTGCACTCCAAACTCTCTCAATATGTCTTTTGCCAGCAGTTCATCTATCGCGTAGCGTCCCGATGACAGGTTAATGCCGCCCCGTGAGTTAACTTTTATATCTATGTGCGGCTCATCTTCATTTAGCCTGAAATTGGCTTCATGGAGCTCCCTTACAACCTTATCAAGTAAAGCTATTCTTTCAACATCAGTAACCAAGAGAATGAGGTCGCTCATACGCGCATAAGACAATACTGCTCTTCCCATTCCTTTTCCTTCATGTGCACCCTCGATTATCCCAGGCAAATCAAGTAACTGTATCTTCGCATCATTGTAAACCATCACTCCGGGAATGCAATCTACTGTTGTGAATTCGTATTCAGCCACCTTTGACTTTGCACCTGTCAGGAGATTCAAAATGGTCGACTTGCCAACTGAAGGAAAGCCTACCATCGCAACTGTTGCATCTCCCTCTTTCTTTACACCAAGCTTCGTTGTCCTTCCGCTCTTCTCAACACTCTTTTTGAGTTTAGCTATCTTTGCCTTTAGTAAGCCCAGATGGTGTTCAGTTGCTTTATTCTTTTGCGTCCTTCTTATCTCCTCCTCAAGCTCCTTTATTCTATCGATATAATCTTCTGGCATACCACCACTCAGACTATCACAAATTCTTTGTCAGATGCCTTTATGACTCTTATTCCCTTCATCTTGAGCTGTTTTATAAGCTTTCTATCGTGCGTCGCCACGTAGTCCCCCAGACGCGCATGGTTTAGTATGGCTGTATCACCATCATCGTTCTCAGAGCAGCAGATGATATTTATCTTTCCAATAGAAAAGTTTTTGTTTTGTTTAAGTAGATCTGCAATCAGAGAGTATTTCTTAATACCTTTTAGCTCTCTCAGAACAGGTTCACACAATACAAGTTCAACCCTCGTATTAAATAGATCATAAATGCCATCAAGTGTTCTGTGCTTTTCATACACGTATATCAAAAAATTAGCATCAAGAAAAACACGGACCATGTTTTATTTAAAGTAAGCTTAAGTTATATTAATCATGAACCTCAAGTGCGTCCTCGTAGAAGAAGAGCTTCCTTTCACCGCAAAACTCTCTATGAGCTCGCTACTAAAACTGAACATTCAGCCAGGGGACTACATTGAGGTAATTGGAAGCAGAATCTGCTACTTGACTGTGCTCAAAAGCACGTCTCTTAAAGATATCGAAATCGGACTTGATCAAAAAACTTTTGATAACTTACGCGTAAATCCTGGGTCGCTGGTCAAAGTAAACAAGGTATCGGATCTGCAAAAGGCAAAAAAAATTGTTTTAGTAGAGAGAAACAGCAAGCCTACTGACACACATTTTGTGCTAAAAAAATTCAAAGGTGTTGCAGTAGTAAAAAACAACTTTCTTCAATTCGAAGATAGAATTTTGGACGTCCTTTCAACAGAGCCTTATGGACCCGGGATAATTACCGATAGCACTGAGATAGTTTTGAAGTCCAGGAAAAAGAACAACTTTGAAGGCGTGCTATACGACGATATCGGAGGCTTGAGTAAGCAGTTACAAGAGATAAGAGACATCATCGAGCTCCAGCTCCTCCACCCAGAACTATACTCTAAACTGGGAGTTAAAGCAACTAAAGGCATTCTCTTATACGGCCCGCCAGGAACCGGAAAAACGCTCTTGGCAAAAGCAATCGCAACTGAAACATCTGCTTTTTTCATAAGCATAAACGCTCCAGAAATGATGTCTAAATACGTAGGTGAAAGCGAAGAAAATCTGAGAAAGGTATTCAAGCTGGCCAGAGAAAATTCTCCGAGCGTAGTATTCATAGACGAAATAGACGCAATAACTCCAAAGAGGGACGAAAGCTCCGAAGCGCAGCAACGCTTTGTCGCACAACTCCTTACACTGCTCGATGGACTAGAACAGAATACAGGTATTGTGGTCATAGGAGCAACCAACAGAAGGGATTCTATAGACGAAGCACTTCGCAGACCGGGAAGGTTTGACCGAGAGATAGAGATACCTATACCTGATGAACCTGCAAGACAGGAGATATTTCAGATCCACACAAGAGCAATGCCTCTCTCACAAGATGTGGATCTAAAAAAACTTTCTTCTATGACCTACGGCTTCACAGGAGCAGACATAGAAGCACTCTGCAAAGAAGCTGCTATGAACTGCTTGAGGCGGGTCATGCGAGACTCTCCAAAAGGAATGGTAGAAATTCATGTCTTGAACTCATTGCAGGTAAACATGAACGATTTCCTAGCCGCTCTTAAGTCTGTAGAACCCTCTGCCCTAAGAGAAGTCATCAGAGAACTGCCGAAAGCTTCTTGGGAAGACATTGGAGGAATGCACAACATAAAACAAGAACTACAGGAAATAGTTAGATTAAAGCTTCTTGAACCTGAAAAACTCTCTTCTTTTTCTATATCACTCCCAAGAGGCATTCTGCTCGAAGGCCCAAGTGGAACCGGAAAAACATTGATTGCCCGTGCACTCTACTCAAGCGCCCTAGCAAACTTCATCTACATCAGCATGCCGTCCTTGTTGTCCAAGTATGTGGGTGAAAGCGAGAAAAACATAAGACAGATATTTGGAAAGGCAAGGAATGCTGCGCCTTGTATAGTATTTATAGATTCGCTCGAAAGCCTCACCAAAAGAAACCAGACCTTAACAAGGCAGATTGCCATTGAAATGGATAACCTTCCAGACAACGTATTGGTCATAGGCACCACCACACAGAAAAAGAAAATCGATCCAATACTGGTATCCGAAGGCAGATTTGAAAAAGTCATAGAAATACCGCTACCAAACGATGCAGAGCGCGAAGAAATAATCAACATCTATTTAAAGAAATTACCAGTTGATCCATCAGTCTTAGCAAGAGAAATAAGCAAGCATACTGAAGGATTCACTCCAAGCAAACTGAGGAACCTCTGCATGCAGGCAGCAACATTTTGCCTTAGAAGGAATGGCTCGCTTATATCTTATGAAGACTTCAGCAAGGCCCTGAACATAGACCTAAACCAGAAAACTATGAGCAAGAGCAACTCATCAAAAGAACCAACTTTTTACGTTCTCAGAGAAAAAAAGCCAAAAGATTCAGCTCAGTAGTGTAACCTTGGCATTCGGCTCCACGTGCACTCTGATATTTTTTCCTTTTTCATTTATCCATTCGATTATAAAACCTTCTTCAACACGAGAAGAAGTTGCCCTAGGTTTCTTGGAGGACATAACAAAATCAGCAACTACAGGACTATACAGGTAAGATGCAATAACTGCTTCTTCGGGAAAAGTTATGGTACAATTAACCTCTTTGCATATTCTACATCCAGTTGTTATCTCCTTTATCTCAGGAGTGAGATGATTTCTTGGATAGACATACTTTACAAATATCCTTTCTGGACAAATCGTCTCTTCGCGAGAAATGACATACAGCTGTATTATGGTATCCAATCCTTCTTTCTGTGAAGTAATCACTTCATAACGCGAATCTGGAAACTTGCTCTTCACATCATCTAAGATTATCTCTTCTGGACTCTTGATAAAACGTAGCTCGTTGTTAACGCTGGAAAAAAATACAATAGTTATGAATATTATGAAAAGCGTCCAGAAGAGCATACGCATATTCATAGATAACTATTTCAATCTGAAACTTAATAATTCTTTTATGCCAACTGTAAAATCTAATAGAAACACCTACATAGTTATATTGGATAGTTGCGGTAAAAAAGACCTGAGAGAACACCTCAAGTTACTACGCAATCAAGCAAAAAAAATTCATACAATAGAGATAGAGAAACTTGAAACAAATTTGGAAAACATCGTTATCAATGAAAAAAAACCTGTGATAGACATCTCCCTTTGTAGTACAAAGAATAAGCTGAAAGGTGTTGAGTTAGGCTATTTGATTGGTATCCCAGTAATTGACTTAAAAGAAAGCTTTTTCTCGTCTTCGCTAAACAGGGTAGAATACGCTAAAGCACTACCTCACAACATCTTCAACGTGTTGCGGCTCTTCAAGAAGCGAAAAGCAGAAGAAATTGAAATAACAGATATCTCCAAAAGCCTATATTATTCGGAAAATCTCCTGACCGTAATAATAAGTGAGGGCAAAGAAGCATATTCACTCTGGGAAATTCAAGAAAATAAATTGGTTCTAACTGACTCTGGCAAAAAACTCCTTAACTTAGAACCTCTCAAACTATCTTGTTGATCTTTTTACCAGTAAGAAAGTTCTTTATATTTTCAACCGTGGTATCCAAAAGTCTCTGATGGGATTCGTTTGTATTGTAGGCCATGTGTGGAGATATAACTACATTTTTGTGCTTCAAAATGAGTTCGTTGATAACACACAACCTCGAAGAATATTCATTATTTATGAATTCATTCGGCTTGGCAAACGCTTCCTCTTCTTCAAGAACATCTAATCCCACTCCCAAAATCCTACCGCTGACAATAGCTTCATATAACGAATAAGTATCTATTAGGCCGCCTCGGGCTGTATTTATCAAAACAACTCCTCTCTTCATTTTCGATATTGCACGCGCATTTATCATGTGTCGCGTATCTTCGTTCAGAGGTACGTGTAACGTTATTATATCAGACCTCTTATATAGGGTATTCAGGCTAACGTATTTGAAACCCAACTCTTTCTCAAGCACCTTGTTGGGAAACTTGTCGTATGCCAGTATCTCCATTCCAAAACCTTTTGCGATTTTTATCACTTGTAACCCGATGTGACCGGTTCCAATTACACCAAGCACCTTGTCTTTAAGCTCAAATCCTCGGAAAAAAGAAGATCTAAAAGAACCTAGGTAAGTTGAACTCATCGCTTCTTTAATTCTCCGTGCAACAAGCAATAAAAGACAAAAAGTATGCTCAGCCACGCTGTTTGTCCCGTAAGCAGGAACATTGTAAACTGCAATCTTCTTTCTTTTTGCTTCTTCAATATCGATGTGGTCATAACCTGTGGACATCGTCGCAATCATCTTCAGGTTCTTCAAAGCATTGAACATCTGACGATTGTACTTGGTTGCAACATACGTTATTATAATTTCTACATCACTGAACGTTTTTGCAGATAAAGGATCGAGATCTGCATCATAAGAGACAACCTTATGTCCCTTCAATCTCTTTTTGAAATATGCATTCTCGTCCTCACTCAGGTTTACCAAGAGTATTTTCATGCTTTCACCTCACTTTTTAGGAATAATCATTAACAACTTCTTTAGTGTTTCTATCTTTGAGCTTATCATAACTCTCTCGTTAAATTCCATGCTACTCTCTGAAACGACAGTCTTCTCAAAGGATTCCAGTATGAAAAGACATAGTCTTTATCCCAAGGCCTGAACTGAAGATAACACTCTATTGCGCTGTTGTAAAACCTGTTCGAAGCTATTCTGAGACAATCATTTATGTTTGGCATGATTTAACAATGACATTAAGCGCTTATATAACTTCATAACAAAAAGCAACGCAAACAATCTGGAAAAAAAGCAAAATACTGTCTTTTTGGTTTTAGATGAAATGATAAATCTGTTCTTTATTTTTGGTCTGAATTTATCTTTTAATGCCAAAAACAAAGTTTGAACGCCAAAACCGTAGAGTGTTCGGCAGAACGTCCTACCATCTTCATCGTGTTTTTTGAGCAGTATAGCCTCTAAATTAGAACTGTGGCTATCTATTTCTTGAAGCTTCAGCCTTTTGCCAAGCGAAATGCCAAGCAGTTTAGATCTCTCCAAATCTTTAAGCATGACAAATGGTAGGTTAAAATGATCCACATACCAGATAGCCACTCTTGCAACCGAAGAAAAGAAATATGCTTTGTTACTCAAAAGCACATCATCTATTGACATTTCAAAATTACTAAATAAGATCGTTTCAGCTCTTTCAACAAACTCAAAACCTTTTATGCGTGAACAATCCATATTCTCTACATCCACCAGACTGAATGAATTATCACTAGAAAACGACTGCTTACCACGTGCTTTTGATGCTTTTCTAGGTATGGGATTAATGACATCTGCTCTATTTCCAAAAGCAAATATAACACCACTAAATTGATTTGAGAGTGGCACTAACATATCACTTAGAGAACTATAAGCTAGCATTTCAAAATAAAACGAAGTTAGTT
>FWWL01002937.1_pt1 | contig 33072 bp, 34 predicted proteins | sample 2228331 | NCBI WGS metagenome assembly FWWL01 (sample SAMEA103939775, study PRJEB20133) | metagenome
GACGCGCGTCCCCAGGGGCCGCGGGGTGGCCGTGGGCCCCAGGGGCGTCCACGTGGGCAGGGGGCTGGACCGGGTGGGCGTGGCTGTAGGAGGAAGCGGAGAGGCACATCCCCCCATTCCGAGGAGCGCCAGGCCCAGGAGAAGGGCCAGGAAGGACTTCGCTCTGCACCGGTTCGCCATGGGACATCGTCCTCCAGCCAGGCTCAGAGCAGGTCCAAGAAGGGGCCGTAGGCGGCCAGGATGCGCAGGCTGTCGGTGAAGATGAGGAGGCCTATGCCGGCGAGGAGCAGGCCGCTCACCACGGAGACCACATGCAGGTAGCGGTTCAGCCTCCGCAGCCAGCCGGAGAGGGGGCCGAAGGCCGCGCCCACCGCCAGGAAAGGGACCCCCAGCCCCAGGGAGTAGGCGCCCAGGAGGAAGGCCCCGCGGGCCGCCGTCTGTTCCTGGCTGGCCAGGAGGAGGATGCCCGCCAACACGGGCCCCACGCAGGGCGTCCAGCCGGCTGAGAAGAAGACCCCCATCAGGAGGGACGAGAGGTACCCCCACTCCGGTCGGGCGGCGAAGTGGAGCCGTCGCTCCTGGAAGAGGGCTGGGACCTTCAGGAGGCCTGCCGTGTGCAACCCCAGGAGGACCAAGAGAGCGCCTCCCACCTTCTGGAGCCAGGGGAGGGCATCGTAGAGAAGCGCACCCAACTGCCCGGCCCCGGCCCCCAGGGCGATGAACACGGCGCTGAAGCCGGCGACGAAACTGGCCGCGTGGAGGAAGGTGCGCCACCAGGGGACGCGCCCCTCCGCGCGCACCGATGCACCCCCCAGGTAGCCGATGAACCCCGGCACCAGAGGCAGCACACACGGTGAGAGGAACGAGAGGAGCCCTGCCGCCGCCGCCAGGAGGGCGGAGATCTGCTCCGGGTTCATCCTTGGCCCCTCTTCCCCTCCCGCTCTTCCAGGGCGCGCCGCAGGTCCTCCACCTGACGCACCAGGCTCCGCTGCCGCTGGAACATGGAGAAGACCAGGACGAAGGTGAGGAACCAGAAGACGGCATAGGCTGCAGCCAGATAGGTCATGTGCAAACCTCCTTTGGACTCGGTTCCACGTTGCGTTGGAGGGCGCATAGGGTGAGGTGCGAAAGCCCTCACAGGTTCAGGTCCCGGCGGAGGGCCCGCACCTCGTCCGCCAAGAACTCCAGCCGCACCCGGTGCCACAGGAGCGTCCCGTAGAGGACGGTGAACGCCCCCAGGCAGAAGAGGAAGGCCGCGAGCATGTTGGGCGAGAGCCCCGCGCCCGACGTGTCAAAGAGGACCGGGTGGATGGTCCGCCACCAGCGGATGGCCATGAAGGTGATGGGCACGCTGGTGAAGCCCACGATGCCGTAGACCGAGGCGAAGCGCGCCCGCTGCTCCGGGTCTTCCACCGCGCCCCGCAGCATCAGGTAGGCCAGGTAGATCACCCAGGTGATGGCCGAGGTGGTGAGGCGGGGGTCCCACGTCCACCAAGTGTTCCAGGCCGTCTTGGCCCAGATGGAGCCGGTGATGAGGACGGCCGTGGTGAAGGCCACCCCCACCTCCACCGAAGAGAGGGCCACCACGTCCCAGGCCCGCCTTCGGCGCACCAGGTACCCCACGCTCGCGACCATGGTCACAAAGAAGGCCAGGAAGCCCACCCACGCGCTGGGCACGTGGAAGTAGATGATGCGCTGGGTGTAGCGTTCCGTCTCCGTCCGCACGTTGGCCGCGGCCGGCGCCTGCACCAGGGCCATGAAGACCGCCCCCACCATCAGCACAAGGGCGAGGGCCGAGAGAACCCCGAGCCACCGTTCTCCCTTCACTTCCTACTCCTCCACCACGTAGTCAAAGGTCATGTACGACACCGCGAGGAAGATGGCGTCAAAGGCCACCAGGAGGCGCAGCCAGTTCCCCATCGCCAGGAGCGGCTCCCCGTCCAGGAGGCCCCCGGTCAGTTTGACCGCGGCGATGAGGACCGGGGTGACGATGGGGAAGAGGAGCACTGGCAAGAGCACTTCCCGCGCCCGCGTGTTGACCACCATGGCCGAGAAGAGCGTCCCCACGCCGGCGAAGCCCACCGTCCCCAGGAGGACCACCACGCCCAGGTCCGGCCGCAGGAGGGGCAGGTTGAAGAGGGCGCTGAAGATGGGCAGGGCCAGCGCCTCCACCACGAGCATGAAGAGCAGGTTGCTCAAGACCTTGGCGAAGTAGATCAGGCTCCGGTCCAAGGGGGAGAGGAGCAGCCCCTCCAGACAGCCGCGGTCCTTCTCCAGGATGAAAGCCCGGTTCAGGCCCAGGACGCCGGCGAAACTGAAGGCCACCCAGAGGACCCCCGGTGCCACCTGTCGGACGTTGTCCACCCGCAGTTCAAAGGCGAAGTTGAAGACCACGAGGGCCAGGAAGACGAAGACGAACATGGAACTGAACATCTCTTTGGTCCTGAGTTCCGCCGAGATGTCCTTCCAGACGATGGCTCCCAGTTGTCGCAGTGCCCTCATCTCGCCTCTGCCTCCTGGAGCACCTGGTCGTACTGGCGGCGGAAGGCGTCGGGGCTCAGGGCGGCCGTGGAGGACTCAAAGGCGATGCGGCCTCCCGCCAGGACAGCGATGCGGCTGGCCATCCCCAGGGCGCGCTCCAGTTGGTGGGTGGTCATGAGGACGGTGCGGCCCCGCGTCGCCAGATCCTCCAGGAGGGTCTGGAGCCGTTCCGCCGCGTGGGGGTCCAGCCCCGTGTCCGGCTCGTCCAGGAGGAGGACGGGCGGGTCGTGGAGGATGGCCCGGGCGATGGCCAGGCGCTGCTGCATCCCCCGGGAGAAGGTGCGCACCAGGCTTGTCCGCCAGGCTGCGAGCCCCACCTGCTCCAGGAGTGCGTGGATGCGCCGGTCCGCGTCCTGGAGCCCGTAGAGGCGGGCGTAGAAGCGCAGGTTCTCCTCCGCGGAGAGGTCACCGTAGAGGAGGGGCTGGTGCGACACCAGGCCCACCTGCCGCCGCACCTCCAGTCCTTGGGTGCGGAGGTCCAGCCCGGCGATGCGCAGGTCCCCCCGCGTGGGCCGCGAGAGGGTCGCCAGGATGCGCATAAGGGTCGTCTTGCCGGCCCCGTTGGGGCCGACCAGGGCCAGGCGCTCTCCTTCCGCCACCGCGAGGTCCAGGCCCCGCAACACCACGTGGTCGCCGAAGGCCTTGACGATCCCGCGTGCCTCAATCATGCTCCACCCCTGCGGCCCCGCGCCACCTGCTCTGTCAGAGCCTTCTTGAGGGCTGCTCTCCGCGTGCGGTAGGTCACCTCGTCCAGTTCGCCGCCTTCGTAGGCCTCGTCCAGGCGGGCGATGGCTTCCAGGAGGCGCTCCGGGTCCTCCAAGGCCCTCCTCCGGCTCCCCAGGCCCAGGAAGAGGAGCGTCGCCAGCGCGAGGAAGGCCAGGCCGCCAAAGGCGACGAGAGGCCCGAGGCCCTGGACCGAGGCGGCAGACTCTTCCGCCGTGCCTGCCATCCCCGCCTGGGGCCTCCCCCGAAAGCGCACGGACCAGGCTTCTCCCGGGGCAAGCGCTGTACCGCGCCAGACCAAGTAGGTCCGTTCGGCCCCCACCGTGCCGGTGAACTCCAGGTCGCTCTCCACGTCTACGCCGACTTGAGGGACCATCAGGTTCACCTGGGCGACGGGATAGGCGTACGACCGCGTGAGGTCCAGGCCCTTCTCCGGGTCATAGGGCAGGACGTAGTCCACGATGTGCTGGGCGACGGCCTCCCCTGGCGGGACCGGCGCAGTGTCCCAGAGGATGTCGCCCTCCCGCACGAACCGGCCCTCGGGGGGCGCGTCGTCCACCACCACTTCCGCGGCCCCGGGCGGCAGGAGAAATTGAAGGGTGCGGCCCTGCCCATCCCCCACGTAGGCCGCCTGTCCCTCGTTGCTGATGACGTAGAGTTCCGCCACGTGCACCGCGCCTTCCGCAAACTCCACAATGAAGTGCCCCCGTGCGATGCGGATCCCGTCCGGGCTCGCCGTGGTCTCGTAGACCTGCAGCACAGCCGTCGCCTCTGGCTTTTCGTCGGTGAGGCGCAGGAGGTCCGAGGTGTAGCGGATGCCCTTGTACTCCGTGCTCACCCAGAAGACCTTCTCCGCATCGTACGCCACGGCGAACTGGAAGGCTCCGTCCGGGCCGGTGATGGCGCGCCCGGCTTCCTCCTCCTTCATCTGGCTGAAGGCGTGGAGGACAACCGTAGCCCCCTCCACGGGCTGCCCGGAGGTCGCGTGTTCCACCCGGCCCCCGATGCGCCCTTCGCCAGCCCACACAGGGGCCGCCGCGCCCAGGAGCAGGGCCAAGCACACCCCGGCGATCCCCAGCCCCTTCTTCATTCGTCCACGCTCCCCAGGGGACTTCCGCACTGAACGCAGAAGCGGTCCCCTTCCTCATAGGGGGTTCCGCAGCGGGGGCAGGCCCGGGCCAAGGACGCGCCGCACTGGCGGCAGAAGCGGTCGCCGGGCCGCGCCAGCGCGCCGCAGCGGGGGCAAGCCCTCTCTGTCTCTCCGCGGGGCACGGCCGGGGCTCGCCGGCGGGCCCGCACGGCCTCTTCAATCCACGCGTCCAGGTCTCCCACCTCCGGCCCGAGGGATGCGCCGCGGTCCCGAGGCCGCAGAAGGGGATACCCCAGGGCCGCCACCACGCCCACGAACAGGAGGCCAATGGCAAACCAAGTCCAAAGCATCTTCACCCTTCCTCCGCCAGGGCCCCGCGGCGGCCCCTGGCCTCCACCGGGATAGGCTCCCTGCCCTTCTCTGGCCACAGGCCCACCAAGGCCCCCGCGAGGAGCACGAACCCGCCGGCCCAGATCCACAGGACCATCTGCGCCACCTGGATCTGCAGGGTGGCCAGGCCGTCCTCCTGCAGGGCCGCCAAGACCACGTAGAGGTCCTCTTTCCACGAGGAGCGCAGGGCCACCTCCGTCACCACCTGGCCCACGTTCCAGTGGAAGTTCCGTTCCGGCGTAAGAGTGCCCAGGGACTTCCCCCCGTGGGAGAGGGCCAGTTCCACCGCTGTGCGCTGTTTGGCCTGGTCCACACCGCGGAGGGGCTGCACGTACCGGAAGGTGTACCCGGAGACGGTCACCTCCTCGCCAGGGAGGAGCACCACCTGGTGCTCCGTCTTGTAGACGGAGGAGCCGACGATCCCGGCGGCCATGAGAAGGACCCCCAGGTGCACCAGATGCGCGCCCAAGCGCCGTCGGTCCAGCCGATGGGAGGCCCGCCCCTCCCTCCAGAGGGCCGCGGCCCGGAGGAGATCCCAAAGGACCGTCCCCGCGGCGAACCCCACGGTGACGAAGCCCACCAGGGCCACAGCCTCGCGGGCCCCCAGGGCAAGGGCTGCACTCAGGGCCATCCCTGCGCCGGCTCCCCCCGGCCAGAGGCGCATGAGGAGCCGCTGTCCCTCGGTGCGCCGCCACAGGAGGGCAGGGCACACCCCCAGGACCAGGAGGAGCAGGAGGGCCAGGGGTCCGAAGACTCGGTTGTAGAAGGAAGCATCCAGGGCCACCTCCTGGCCGCGCACGAGTTCCACCAGCGCAGGGTAGATGGTGCCGAGGAAGACCGCCACCCCCAAGCCCACAAAGAGGAGCACCGTGAAGAGGAATCCCCCCTCGCGGGAGACCAGGCTCTCCACCACGTCCGGCGCCTCCAGGTCACGCCGATGTCGGACGAGGAGCCAGGTTGTCAGGGCGAGGCACCCCAGGATGAAGAAAGCGAACACCCACGCCTCTGCGGAACCGCCGAAGGCGTGCACCGACTGGATCACCCCGGAGCGGGTCACAAAGGTGGCGAAGAGGCAGAGGGCGAAACTGAGGGCCACGAGGACCGCGGTCCAGGCGAGGAACCCGCCCCGCCGCTCCTGCACGATGCCCGCGTGCAACGCGGCGGTGGCCACCAGCCACGGGATCAGGGAGGAGTTCTCCACTGGGTCCCAGCCCCAGTAGCCGCCCCAGCCCAGTTCCTGGTAGGCCCACCAGCCGCCGATGACGATCCCCACGCCCAGGAAGAGCCACGCCGTCAAGAGCCACGGCCGGGCCTCCCGGGCCCACTGGCGTTGGAAGCGGCCCCTCGCCAGGGCTGCCACGGCCAGGGCGAAGGGGACGGTGAACCCCGCGTACCCCACGAAGACCACCGGCGGGTGGAGGACCATGCCGATGTTCTGCAGGAGGGGGTTCAGACCGAACCCCTCCGTCTGCGGCACGGCCAGGCGGGCGAAGGGGTTGGAGAAGGCCAGGAGGAGCAGGGCGAAGAGGGCTTGCGTGGCCGACACCACCGCCAGGGCCACCGGCTTGAGGTCCTGGAGGAAGGGACGGCGGCTCGCGAGCACCGTGAGGGCGAAAAGGCCCAGGAGCCACAGCCACAGGAGGAGCGACCCTTCCTGGCCAGCCCAGAAGGCCGAGAGGTTGTAGAGCGCGGGTTGGAAGGTGCTGGTGTGCTGGTACACGTAGCGGATGGAGAAGTCCCGCCGCTCCAACAAGTAGAGGAGGGCCCCCGACGCCACTGTGGCCAGGGCCGCCGACGTCCATACGGCGTTGCGCGCGCTCTCCAGGAGTTCAGGGACGCGGTGCCGCTCACCCAGGAGGTAGGCGAAAGCGGCGTACAGGGAGGTTGCCAGGGTGAGGAGGATGGCTGCGTGGCCGATGTCTGCCATGGTGCGCCCTCACCTCCCCTGGGCCTCGGCCGTCGCCGCTTCCTCGTACTTGGAAGGGCACTTGAGGAGAAGGTTGGTCGCCTCAAAGGTGCCGTCGGGCCGGTAGCGGCCCTCCACCACCGCCTCCGCCCCGCCCTGGAACATGTCCGGCCGCACCCCCTTGTAGACGACGGGCAGCCGCCCGGAGGCATCCACCAGGTCAAAGGTCAGGAGCAGGTTGCGGGCGTCGTACTGGATGCTTGCACCGTCCACCACGCCCGCCACCCGCACGTTCCGCTCGCGCAGAGACGGGCCCTGGGCCCTGAGTTCCTCCACCGTGAGGTAGTAGGCCGTGGACCCCCCAATGCTGGAGACGATGAGGTAGACCACCACGGCCACGATGACCAGTCCCCCCATGAGGAACTTCCGCTGTGGCCCTCGGGCTTTCTTCAGTTGCAGGTCGTCATCCGTACACGTCGGTCCTTGGATTGCCAAGTTCGCCCCTCCCATATGAGATGCCCCCTACCCGTAGGGGGCACCTGTGCACTATACCACAGCCGACATGGCCCAGCAAGTCACGCGTGGGGCTGATGACCTCTCTTTCTCCTCCACCTCCTCTCCCTTCTCCGGCCCGGAGAGAGGAAGGGGGCTAAGAGGCAAGGATGAGGTCTTACGTGCGGCGCACGCCCCTACGAAGCGCCCTTGCGCCGTGCTCCACACTGGGGGCAGAAGCGATCTCCGGGCCCCAGTTCCGCGCCGCACTGGTGGCAAAAGCGGGCCGGCGCGCGAGGCGTGGCGCGGGACTCCCCCTTGCGGCGGGGTTTCCGGCGCCGCTGAGGCTGGGGGCGCGGCGCAGGCCCCGCGGCCCTCTGACGCGGGCGGATCCACCCGAAGTAAACCGCCGCCAACACTCCTCCGGCCGCCACCGCGGTCAGCCCCGCCAGGAGCAACCCCGAGGACCCTCCGGTCGGTTGCCCCTGCGCCACGTCTTCGTAAGGCGAGGTCCCCGGGGTGGGGAGCCCCAAGATCTCCGCGCTCAAGCGCGAGTCCGCCTTGCGGTACTTCAGCCCGAAGGTCAGGGTCTGGCCCGCGTCGGCCGCCCCCACAACCCACCGACGCACCTTGAGGCCGCTCCCCAGAGGGTCATCGGCGACGACGCCTTCCGGCTCCGTGGCAAAGCCCTCCGATCCGGCTGGTTCCTGGGCCTCCAGGGTGAGCACCCCCACCGAGTAGACGGCCGGGTAGGTAAAGGTGTAGGTCCGCGCGTCCCCCTCCACCTGGAGCGCGCCATCGTAGTACTCAAACTGGAAGGTCGGGTAAGGGGTTCTGTACGTCACCTCCCACGCGGTACCCAGGTCCTGCACCGAAGGCTTGTAGTAGTGGAACTCCCCTTGGGCGTCCACCCCTGCCGTTCCGCCCAGGCTGGCCATCGTCTTGGGGACGCGGAAGCGCAGCGTGGCCGGCAAGGGGGTTCCCACGGCCACCATCCCCCGGTAGATGACGAGGACGCCCTCCCGATCGTACTCCGGCCACAGGGAGATGGTCAGAGAGTCCAGGCTCACGGGCTCCTGGGCGAGGGCAGCGTGCCCCCACCCTCCCAGGACCAGCAGTGCTCCGCAGACCCACGCCAGAAGGACACCATGCGGAACTCCGACGCGCATGCCTCCCCCTTTACAAAGAATTTGCATAGCCTACCTACACAAAGGATAGGGCATTATACCTATGATGCAGGCGGAAGGCAAACTGGAGGAGGGGTTGTAGGGGCGCACGGCCATGCGCTTCCTGCCGGTGGTGCTTGCGTCGCCCCTACCAGCAGCACCGACGTGCCACCTTACAAACTAGAAGCGTCCCCCTGCGGGGACGGCCGGAACCCAAAAGGTGACGCCCATTTGCCCCCCAGAGGCTCTTGTGGTATAATTGCATTTGCAACCGGTTGCAACAAAGGGGGCGCCCTATGGCTTGTGAGAAGTTGTTCCTGGAGCAGTTGCGGAAGCGGGGCTTCCGCCTCACGCCCCAGCGGGAGATGGTCCTCTCCGTCCTCCACGACATTGAGGGCCACGCCACGGCGGAGGAGATCTATGCCCAGGTCCAGGCGATCAGTTCCTCGGTGGATATCTCCACCGTGTACCGGACCCTGGAACTCCTCCGGGAGTTGGACCTGGTGGCGGCCTTTGACCTGGAGGATGGCCAGCGCCATTACGAACTGCTGGGCGTCCACGGTCCCCATTGCCACTTGGTCTGCCGTGCCTGTGGCAAGTCGGTGGGGGTGGCCCAGGAGCTGGTCCGGCCCCTGGGCGAACGGCTGTTGCGGGACTACGGATTCCGGGCCGACCTGGACCACCTGACCATCCAGGGCCTGTGCCAGGATTGTCAGGCGCGCATGACTTCTGCCGAGGCGGAGCGGCAGGCGGCGTGAGGGGCCCCGGCCGCACGAACCCAACGTCTCTCACCACAAGGAGGCTTCTATGCACATCCCCGACGGTTACCTGAGCCCGGCAACCTGCGCCGTGCTGTATGGCGCGGCCGCACCTTTCTGGGTAGTGGCCTCCCAGAAGGTCAAGAAGGCCCTCAGCCACCAGATGGTCCCCCTGCTGGCGGTCTTCTCGGCCTTCGCCTTCGTCATCCAGATGTTCAACATCCCGGTCCCCGACGGGACGACGGCCCACGCCACCGGCGCGGCCCTGATGGCCATCGTGCTGGGGCCCTGGGCAGCGGTCCTGGGGGTCTCTGTGGCCCTCCTCATCCAGGCCGTCTTCTTCGGGGACGGCGGCATCCTGGCCTTCGGGGCCAACGCCTTCAACATGGCGGTGGTCATCCCCCTGGTGGCCTATGTCGTCTACCGGGCGGTGGCAGGACGTGCGCCGGTGGGCTCGTCGCGCCAATGGATCGCCGCGGCGGTGGCCGGGTACGTGGGGATCAACATGGCAGCCCTGGCCGCGGCAGTGGAGTTCGGCATCCAACCAGCCCTCTTCCGCGCTGCCGACGGGACGCCCCTCTACAGCCCCTACGGCCTCTCGGTGGCGATCCCGGCCATGATGTTCGCCCACCTGACCATCGCCGGCTTCGCCGAGGCGGTGGTCACAGGGGGTGCGGTGGCCTTCCTGCAGCGGGCCATGCCCCACCTGTGGCAGGCCAAAGCGGTGGAGACGGAGGTAGCGGCATGAAACGGCACACCCCTCTCTGGATCGGCTTGGCGGTGCTGGCAGTCCTCTCGCCCCTGGGGCTCCTCGCGCCCGGCACAGCCTGGGGGGAGTGGGCCGCAGAGGAGTTCCACGACATGCTGGGGTACGTGCCCCAGGGCCTGGAACGGTTCGCCGAGTTCTGGCGTGCGCCCCTGCCGGACTACACCATCCCCGGCCTGGGCGATGTGCCAGGCTACATCCTCTCGGCAGTCATCGGTATGGGGCTGGTCGTGCTGGCCACTTGGGGCCTGGGCCGTGCCCTCGTCCGCCAGGAGCGGTGAGGTGCAGGGACAGACGTCCGCGAGGCCGCGCCCTCGGGGGCGCGGCCTCTTCCGCCCCCGGCGGGATTTTGTCGCCAGTACCCTCGCCGAACTCACTGCGGCCCTCCAACGCTCGGTCTTCGCCGAGGAGTACGCCCAGCGGGATGGGTGGCTCCAGGCCCTGGACCCGCGGGTCAAGGTCCTCACCTTCCTCGGGTTCCTGCTTCTGGGCGCCCTGACGCACCGGCTGGAGGTGCTCGTGGCCCTCTACGGCCTGACACTGGCCCTGGCCGCCGCGGGGCGCATCCCACTGGGGTTTTTCGTCCAGCGGGTGTGGGTCTTCATCCCCCTGTTCACGGGCCTCGTAGCCCTGCCGGCGGTCTTCAACTGGGTCACGCCCGGGGAGCCCCTGGTCACCCTCGTGCGCCTGCCGGCGGGGTGGCGGTCCTTGCCACCGGACCTGAGCATCACGGCCCAGGGCCTGCGGGGGGCGGCCTTTTTGGTGGCACGGGTGGCGACGTCGGTTTCCTTCGCCGTGCTCTTGGTGCTGACTACGCCGTGGGCGCGCCTCCTCAGGGCTCTCGCCGTGCTCCGGTTCCCCGCCGTGGGCATCCTCATCCTGGGGATGACCTACCGGTACGTGTTCATCTTCCTGCGGGTGGTGGGGGACCTCTTCCTGGCCCGCCGAAGCCGCACAGTAGGCCCGACGCCCCCAGGCGAGCAGCGCCGCTGGATCGCGGACCGCCTGGGGTACCTGGCCGGACGCTCGTACCACCTGGGCCACGAGGCGTATTTGGCTATGGTCTCCCGTGGGTGGAGCGGGCGGGCCCGCCTGGTGGACGACTTCCGCCTGGGATGGCGGGACGGGGTCTGGGTGGCCTTCGCGCTGGGGATAGCCGCCCTCGTGGCCCTCTGGGAGGCGGGAACACGATGACCGAGCCCCTCTTCCGCCTCCACCGCGTTGGCTACCGCTACCCGGACGGCCGCCAGGCCCTGGCCGGGGTTGACCTCACCATCGCCCCCGGCGAGGCCCTGGCCCTCCTGGGGGCCAACGGCTCGGGCAAGTCCACCCTCCTCAAGGTGCTGGACGCCCTCTACTTCCCCACCGAGGGGGAGGCCTGGGCCTTCGGTGCCCTCCTGACGGAACGCCTGTTCCAAGATGAGTCCTTCGCCTACGCCTTCCGCCGGCGGGTGGGGCTCCTCTTCCAGGATGCGGACGTCCAACTCTTCTCGCCCACTGTCTGGGACGAGGTGGCCTTCGCCCCCCTCCAGATGGGTCTCCCGAAAGGGGAGGTCCGGGAGCGGGTGCAGCAGGCCTTGGATGCCCTGGGGATTGCTGCCCTGCGGGACCGCGCTCCCTACACCCTCAGCGAGGGGGAGAAAAAGAAGGTGGCGCTGGCCTCGCTCCTCTCCCTGGACCCGGAGGTGTGGCTCCTGGACGAGCCGACAGCCGGTCTGGATCCCCGTAGCCAGGGCTGGACGATAGACTTACTCCTCTCCCTGCTGGAGCGGGGGAAGACGCTGGTGGTGGCGACCCACGAACTGGAACTGGCCGAGGTGGTGGCCCGGCGCGTCTACGTCCTCGGGGAGGACCACCGGCCCGCTGCCTCCGGCCCTCCCCACGAGGTGCTGGCGGACGAGGACCTCCTCCTGCGGACGAACCTCCTGCACCAGCATCGGCACCCCCACGTGGGGTGGGAGCACCGTCACCCCCACCGCCACGGCGTGGCCCACGCCCACTGACCCCCAGCACCCCCGACGCAGAAGCCACGGCCCTGCCCAACTGGCAGGGCCGTTTCCTGCTGGCACGCCTCGTGCACCTTGCCCCCAGGGGAAAGGCGTGGTATACTAAAGGCAAGTTACGTCAAGTAACGAGGCGTTGTGGGCCACGCATGTGCCGCCCTTCCCGGGGGCGGGTTCCGCCGTTCATATGGTGGGACGCCGCTCCAAGGGTCGGGGCCGCCCACTCACAGAACGAGATCCCTGTCGCGGCGTTGGAAAGTCAGGGCTATCTATGCTATACTGTGTATGGTCAGTTCATCCCACAGGGCCTAAAGGGGGAGACAGAGGTGGACGTGGAGAGGGCTGACCGGAGGGCAGACGACCTGGTAGAACAGATCGCCTCGGCCCTGGAGCGGTGGGGCCTGGTGACCCCGGCGGCCTTCTTCCTGGAGTGGAGCCGGCCCCTCAGTTTCGTGGGCAGCCAGTTCCTGCTCCTGGCGGAGCCGTTCCTGGCGCCCTTCGTCGGCCCTCAGGCCCCGGCGGACTGGGCGGCCCTGCTGGCCGACCGGCGTGGCGTGGACTTGCTCCTGGCGCGCCTCACCCGAGGGCGTCAGGCACGAGGATAGGTCAGGTAGCCGGGCCCAAAGCCCAAAAGGGCCTTCGGCTAAGCGGGAGGACTCTATGGACGTCCTGGCGAGCCTCTTGGCAGGGAGCAGCCTGGGCACTCCCCAAGCCTTGATGTTGGCCTTCCTGCTCCTCTTCGTGCCCACTCTCCTCTTCTTCCGGGCGCGGGTCCGGGCCGGCAAGCGGCCCTCCCTGCGGCCCCTCGCCGCCTTCGCGCGCCTGCGCGGCCTGGTGGGCCTGGCTGCCGAATCCGGCAAGGCGCTCCACCTCTCCTTGGGCACGGGCGGCGTGCATGGCACCGCGGCGGCGGAGACCCTCGCCGCCCTGGACCTCCTGGATTCCGCAGGCCAGCAGGCCGCCGCGTACGGTGCGAGGCCTTTGGTGACCACGGGGGACCCCACCCTGCTCCTGGCGGCCCAGGGCGTTCTCCAGGGGGGCTACGAAGCCCAGGGCCTCCCCGGGGAGTACGATCACCTGAGCGCGCGCCTGGTCGCGCCGGAGGCGGCTGCCTACGCCGCGGGCGTGATGGACACGGTCCACCACGAGCCCCTGGCCGCCCACTTCATGGTGGGGCGGTTCGGCGACGAGTACCTGCTGATGGCCGAGGCCGCGGTGCACCAGGGCCTGGAGCAGGTGGGCGGAGCGGCGCAACCGGCCGTGCTCCCCTTCGTCCATGCCACGGCCCACCACCCCATCCTGGGGGAGGAACTCTTCGCCGCAGGTGCCTACCTGCGGGGGGACCCAGCCCATGTAGGGAGCCTCCTGGCCCAGGACTGGATGCGCCTGTTCCTCATCGTCGTCCTCGTCGTCGGGATCGTGGTCAAGACCGTGTGGGCCTAGGCGAGGAGGAGGTGCCCGATGCGGAGGATCCTGCCGACAACTGCAGCCCTGGCCGCAGGCTTCCTGGTCCTTCTGGACTTCTTCCTTCAGAATCCGTACCTGGACCTGATCGGGTGGGTGCTCACCGACTGGGCCGCCATCCTGGCGGCCTTTGCGCTCTTGGCCGGAGCCTGGAACGTGATGGCCTCCCACTTCCGCCGGGTGGGGCGCCGGGAAGAAGGATGGCCCTACAGCCTCGTCCTCATCCTGGCCCTGTGGGTGGTGTTGGTGGTGGGCATCCTGGATCCGAATGGCCCTCAAGGTGCAGTGGTCTCCTGGGTGTTCCGGTATGTGCAGTTCCCCTTGCAGGCCACTTTCTTCGCCCTCCTCGCCCTCTACGTGGCCACGGCCGCGTACCGTGCCTTCCAGGTCCGCCGGCCAGAGGCGCTCCTCATGCTCTTGGCCGGCCTCCTCGTCCTGATCGGGCTGAGCCCGGTCGGTGTCTGGCTGGGCGAGGTCTTGCCGCGCGCGGCCCAGTGGGTCATCGCCGTACCGACGACGGCGGGTGTGCGCGGTGTCTTGCTGGGCGTGGCCCTGGGGACTGTGGCGACAGGCCTCCGGTTGCTCATGGGCATGGACCGGCCCTACGCTCGGTAGGCCAAGGAGCGACGGATGATGATCTACTGCCCGAACTGTGGGACAGCCAACCGAGACGGCAGCAAGTTCTGCAATGAATGCGGGGCACGCCTGGCCGCCCCTGCCACGGGCATCCCCTGCCCTGAGTGCGGCACCTTCAACCCTGTGACCCGCCTCTTCTGCCAGAAGTGCGGCGCACGCCTCGTGACCGTGGCCCCCGAACCGGAACCCGAGGAACCCACAGGCGCTCCAGTCACCGGGTTCTCCCTCCCCTCGCGCCTCTTGGAGACCCCTCCCGAAGGGGAGGCCGAGGGGCTGGCCACCGGGGAAGAAGGGGCGCTGATTCCCGATTGGCTGAGTGGGGTGGAGCCAGAAGCGGCTGGAGAAGAGCCTGCGCCAGAGGCTCCGACCGCACCTCCAGCGGAAGGCCCCGACTGGCTCCGCCGGCTGCGGGCTGGCCTGTCCCAGGAGCCGGGGGAAGAAGCCGCCCTGGAAGAAGGGGCCCCCGAGGTCCCAGCCGCACCTGCAGAAGAGGTGGAAGTGCCCGACTGGCTCCGCCAGTTGCGGACCTCGCTCCCCCCGCTGGAGGAAGAAGAGGCAGAGGTCGGGCCCCCGGCCTGGCTGACGGAAGGAGGCGAACCTTATCCCCACGCGCCTGTCTTCGGCAAACCCGCGGTCGGGGCGGAAGCGCCTTCGGAGGAAGGGGTTCCGCCCCTCCCTGAGGAGGGGCCCCCAGGGGAGCCCAAAGCGGCGCCCTGGGAGATCCCGCCCTGGCTGGAGGGCCTTGAAGAAGAGGCCCCGCCTCCTCCGATGGCCGAACGGATACCGCCTCCCTGGTTGGCCGGGCCTGCCGAGGAGGAAACCCCGGCGGGGGAACCGGCGGTGGAGGTCCCGCCACCTCTGGCGGCGGAGCTCCCTCTGAAGCCGGCGCGCGCCGAGGCAGAAGAAGAGATGCTCCCCGAGTGGCTCAGGACGCCGCCGCCCCTGGCCGAGGCGGCCCCCTCCGCGCCTCCGCCCGAAGAGGGCGAGGCGGTGCCGGGGGAGATCCCGCCCTGGCTGGAATCCCTCTCTCCCTTGGCCCGTGGCCCCGCAGCGGAGGGTGAGGAGGGCACTGGCCTCCTGGAGGGGATCGCAGGCCTGGTGCCGGCCGTTCCGGGCCTGCTGGAGGGCCAGGAGAAGAAGGCCCTGGGGCCGGCTCCCTCCCCTGCAGGGGCCTCGGAGGCGAACCTCTTCCATCGGGTGCTCGTGGAGCCCCCGCCAGAGGAGCCTCCAGCGCGGCCAAAGGCCAAGCGGTTCCCCCTCTGGGGCCGGTGGCTGGTGAGCCTGCTCCTCCTGGCCGCCGTGGGCATCCCCACTGTGTGGAACAGCGTCACGGGACGGCCCCTCCTGAACCTGCGCCTAACCGTTCCGCCGGCGGTGCAGGCCCTCTACGACGAGGTGGAACAGGTGCAGCCTGGGGAAGCCGTGCTGGTGGGCTGGGACGTGGACCCGTCCACGGCCGGGGAAGTGGTGCCCCTGGCCGAGGCCATCGTGGGTCACCTGATGCAACGGGGAGCGAGGATCTTCGTCGTGAGCCAACTGCCCGCCGGCCCGCCCCTGGCCCAGGAGACCCTGGACGGCCTGGCCCGCACCCAAGGGGCCTACGTCTATGGGACCCACTACCTCAACCTGGGGTACCTGCCCGGCGGGGAACTCGGCCTGCGCGCCCTGAGCAGCGCCGGGGGCCTGGCAGCGCTGGACCAAGATTACGCCCAAGGGAAAGCCCTGGCTCAGTGGGAGGTGGCCGCAGGGGTGCGGGGCGTGGATGACTTCCGCCTCATCGTCGTCCTGGCGTCGGATGCCCAGCAGGTCCGACCGTGGATTGAGCAGGTGGGGGCCCAACACGCGGTGCCCCTGGCGGCCGGCGTGAGCGCTGCGGCCCTGCCTGCCCTGCAGCCGTACCACCAGGCCGAGCCCCGCCAACTGGTGGGGCTCGCAGGTGGCCTCCCCGACGCGGCGGCCTACGAGTCGCTCCGCGGCGTCTACCAGGCGGGCCAGAGCAGCATGGAGGCCCTGGCCGGCGGCGTGCTGGCCCTTGTCCTCATCGTCATCGTGGGGAACGTGGCCCTGCTCTTCGGATGGGGCCGCTAGTGGGAGTGCAGGAAGATGCCGGACCTCGTGCACGCAGACGTCCTAGGGGGGTGGGTGGCCTTCGTCCTCACCCTGATGGTGTTCAGTTACCTCCTGGGCGATAACCCCCTCTTCCGGCTGGCGGAACACCTCTTCGTGGGGGTGGCGGTGGGGTATGCCGTCGTCGTGGTCTGGAGGACGGTGCTCGCGCCGCGGCTCTGGGCACCCCTGGCGGCCGACCCCGTGGCCAACTGGCCCTTCTGGGTCCCCCTGGTGCTGGGCTTGCTCCTCCTGGCCCGGCTCCGGGCCCGTTGGTCCTGGCTGGCCAACCTCCCCCTGGGGTTCCTCTTCGGCGTGGGGGCGGCCCTGAGCATCGGTGGCGCGCTCCTGGGGACCCTCTACCCCCAGGTGCAGGCCAGCCTAGTCTCCCTCAACCCAGCCTCCCATGGCGGCCAATGGGCTGGCGTGGTGGACGCGGCGGTCCTGGCCGCGGGGACGGTGGGGACGCTTCTGTACTTCTATTTCACGGCGGCGCGGGAGGGGCGCGGCCTGGCAGGGGGCATCCAGCGCCTGTGGGTAACGGTGGGGCGCTGGACTCTCCTGGTCGCCTTCGGCGCCCTCTTCGCCGGGGCCATGATCTCGCGCCTTTCCCTGCTCATCGCACGGGTGCAGTTCCTGTGGGACCAGGTCTGGAGCCTGATCCCCTGACGGAGCACCATGGGAGGGAGTGGACACGCGCATGACACCCCAGGCAGAGACCCCGAAGGACGATTCCCCCCGCCAGGCCGGGTCCATCCTGGCCCTGGACTGTGGTTCGGTGTTCACCAGGGCCGTCCTGGTGGAGAAGGTGGAAGGTACCTACCGTCTGGTGGCTTGTGGCGAGGCGCTGACCCGGGTCAGGAGCGGCGAGGAGGTGCTCCAAGGCGCACGGCGCGCCCTCCAACGGATGACGGAGATCACCGGCCGCACCCTCCTGAACGAGCGTGGCTTCCCCCTCGTCCCTGAACGCGCCGATGGGACCGGGGTGGACGCTCTGGTGGCCACCCTGAGCGCGCCGCCGCCCCTCAGGGTGTGGCTGGTGGGCCTGGTGGAGGAAGAGAGCCTGGCCAGCGGGATGCGGGCCTGCCAGGCCCCCTACGTCGTCGTGTGCGAGGTCCTCTCCCTGGTGGACCCTGCCGTCCTGGAGGATGTCGGCGGCCTGGCCACCCGCCTCCAGCACCTGCGGCCGGACGTGATCTTCCTGGTTGGGGGGACGGAAGAGGGGGCCGAAGCCCCCGTCCGGCGGGGCCTGGAGGCCCTTTCCCTCGCCGCGCTGACCCTCTCCGAGGAGGCTCGGCCGGCCCTCCTCTATGGGGGCAACAGCCGCCTGCGCCAGGCCGTGGAGGAGATCGCCGCGCCAGCCTACCGCGTCTATATGGTGGAGAACGTCCGTCCCTCGGCGGACCGGGAACGCTTGGTCCCCGCGCAGATGGCGTTGGAGGCCCTCTACCTGGAGAAGGCCTCCCGCTGGGACCCCAGTATAGACCTCCTCCGGTCCTGGAGCGAGCAGCCTCTGCAGACCACGGCCCGCGCCCTGGGCCACACGGTGCGCTACCTGGCCCTGCAGGCGGGCATGGACATCCTCGCCGTGGACCTAGGGGCCTTCAGCACCACGGTGGCTGCCCACAGGGGCCGGTCCTTCACCCTGCGCAGCCTGCCGGGGCTGGGGATGGGCGCGTGGAGGGGCCATGGCCTGGGGCCCTCCCCCGAGCGGCTGGCCGCGTGGCTGCCAGAAGCGATCCCTCTGGAGGAGGTCCAAGAGGTGGTGGCCACGTTGGGAGCGTATCCCTTCACCATGGGCCAGACGGGCCGGGAACTCCTGGTGGAGCAGGCCCTGGCGCGGGAGACCCTCTCCCAGGTCCTGGAGAGAGCAGGGCTGCAGCCAGGCCTCCCATGGGACCTCGTCGTGGGGTGCGGGGGGTTCCTGGCGCACCTGCCCCGTCCCGGGCAGGCCGCCCTCGCCCTCCTGGACGCGCTGCAGCCTGTTGGCGTGACGGTCCTGGCGGTGGACACCACCTTCCTGGGGTCGGCCCTGGGGGCCATCGCGGCGGTGGAGCCCTTGGCCGCGGCCCAGGTCCTGGAGCAGGATGCGTTCCTGAAACTGGGCACTGTCGTGGCGCTGACCGGCCGCGGCCGGGAGGGCGACCTGGCCCTGCGGATGCGGGTCCGCTACGAGAACGGCGACACGCTGAGCGTGGAAGTGCGGGCCGGGACGCTGGAGGTGGTCCCCCTGGCCCTGGGGGAGAGGGCTGAACTGGAACTGCGACCCGCCCGGGGGTTCCACCTGGGCCCGGCCCACCGGGGCCGGACGACGCGCGTCCATGCCGACGGAGGCACGCTGGGGGTGGTGGTGGATGCCCGCGGCCGCCCCTTGGGCCTTCCGGCCGACCCAGAGGCGCGCCAGAAGAAGGTCCAGGAGTGGTTCTGGGCGTTGGGCGCGTGAGGAGGGACGAGGGAACGCCATGTGGGTACCGCGGATAACCCGGATCACAGAGCGCACCATCCTGCGGCGGGAGAGGCTCCTCCCGGAGCCCGGCGAGGTGCTGGTCCAGGTGGGGGATTTCGTCCAGGCCATGGACGTGGTGGCGCGCCTCCACCTCCCGAGCCACATCCAAGCCGTGGACGTGGCCCGCGATCTGCGGCTCCGAGACGAGGACATCCGGCCCTACCTGACGAGGGAACTGGGGGAGACGGTGAAGGCCGGCGAGCCGGTGGCCGTGCGCCGAGGACGCCTGGGCCTTGGCGGGCGCGCTGCCCGGGCCCCCGTGGACGGCCGGCTGTGGCGCATCGTGGGGAGGTGGGTGCTCCTGGAGGGAGAGCCGCGCCCACTGGAGGTGCGGGCCTACCTGCGCGGCCGCGTGGTCCAGGTGGTGGAGTCCCGGGGGGCCGTGGTAGAGACGCAGGCTGCCCTGGTGGAGGGGGCCTGGGGCACCGGCGGGGAGGGGTACGGCGTCCTCAAGGTCCTGGCCGGCCGCACCGACCCCCTGGACCGGGCCGCGGTGGACATCTCCTGCCGGGGGAGCGTGGTGGTCTGCGGCCTGTTGGACTCCCCCGAGGTGCTCCAGGAACTGGCCAAGGTCCAGGCCCAGGGCGTGGTCACCGGGAGCCTGCGGGCCCGCGTCCTCCCGGTGGCGGAGGAGATAGGCCTGCCGCTCGTGGTCACGGAGGGGTTCGGGACCGCGCCCATGAACCCCGACGCCTATGCGCTCCTGGCGCAGCACGAAGGGGACGAGGTATCGCTCCTGGGGTGCGCGGCGGATGCGCACGCCGAGCGGTGGCCGGAGGTGGCCATCCCCGTGTCCGACTCGGGGGAGCCGGCCCCCGAGCCGCCGGCGGACATAACCGTGGGGGCCCGCGTCCGCGTGCTGCGGGGCCCCCGCATGGGCGAGGTGGGGATGGTCCAGGCCCTCCCGCTCCGCCCGCAGCCGGTGGACGGCGCGGTCCGGTGGGGCGCACGCGTGCGATTGGAAGGGGGTGAACTCGTCTTCATCCCGTGGAACAATCTGGCGCTTGTGGGCTGACGTAGAGGCCCGGGCCGGGCGGTGGATGAGGCGCGTCCGCCGCCGGCCTGCACGTCTGGCGCAAAGGAGAGGGAGATGCAACAGAACCGATTGTTCCTGGCGGTGACCATCGGGCTGGTCGCCCTGCTGGCCGTCGGGCTGATCGCCATCGGTGTCTGGACGGTCTACAGGCCTAAGCCGGCATCCCAGCCCCCGGCCGTGACCGCGGCGGAGGAGACCCCCACATCCGTCCCCATGGAGACGCCGGCGGAGGTCCCCGTGGCCACCCCCACGCTCAAGCCCACCAACACGCCGGTGGTCGTGCGGCTGACGCCAGTGCCGACGCCCACCCCTGTGGCGACGGGGGAGGCAGCCGGCGCGGGCGGTGGAGCCACGGCGGAGGCCGCGGGGGCGACGCCCACGGCCGCACCCACCCCGGCCCAGCCAGAGGCCACGCCGCAGACCGGCCTGGGCCTGGCGACGGCTGCGGTGGTGGGGTTGGGGCTGGGGGGCATTGCCGTGGCGGCGCGGCAGTTGCGCAAGGGCCGTTAGCGTCCACATCCCGCAGCCTTTTCGGCGCGCCGGTCCCGGGGTGAGTTGGCCTTTCCCTCTTGGGAGGGGTGGCAGGCCCCGTGCGTGCTGCACGGGAGTCCCTCGGGCCTCCCAGGTGGGGACGCTTTGGCATCTCCAGGGCCCTTTGAAAGGACGGAGTGGGTGGAAAGAAGAGCCTGAGCATGCACGCACGGATTGACGATCTCACCTATATCCTCTCCTGTCTCCGGCAGGGGGCCGACTGTTCCATCGTGGGCGTGAGCAACATGGGCAAGTCGGCCCTCCTGCGCGCTGTGCCGGCCTACCTGGAGGAGGCTTGGCCCCCCGGCTCGCCGCCGCCCCTGGCGGTCTACGTGGACTGCAACGCCATGCTGGAGATGACGGACCAGGGGTTCTACGAGGTCATCCTGCGAGCCCTGGTGGAAGCCCTCCAGCGCCAGGCCGAGGAGGTGCCTTGCCTGCCCTCTCTCAGCGAGGCCTACGGGAGGGTGGTGGGGCCGGAAGGGCACTTCCAGGTGGCGCTGGGGTTCAACGAGGCCCTGAGGCTCTTCTTCGCCGCGACGGACCGGCCTCTGGTCCTCCTCTTGGATGAGTTTGACGAGCCTCTGGCCGGCATGCCCAGCCGGGTCTTCCTTAACCTGCGGGCACTGAAAGACCGGTACAAGGCACGCCTGTGTTACGTGACGGCCACGAACCGGCGCCTCCCCCTCCTCCGCCACCAGCACGAAGTCCTGGAGTTCTGCGAACTCTTCGCCCTCCACACCCACTTCCTCGCCCCTCTGCGCCGCGAGGATGCCTGGCAGTACGTCCAGGCTTTCGCCCAGCGCGCCGGAGTCACCTTTGACGAGCACGATTTCGCCTTCATCTGCCAGCAGGCCGGAGGACACCCGGGCCTGATGGAGGTGGTGTGCCGCAGCCTGGGCCAGGTCACGGGGGAGCCGATGCGGGACGCCACCCAGGACTGGCTCATCCACCGGGAGGTGCGGGACCTCCTGGCCCAGGAACCGGCTGTCCAGGCCGAGTGCACCCGCATATGGAACGACCTCCTGCCGGACGAACAGGAGGCCCTCCTGGCCCTGGTCTCGCCCGGCCGGGAACCGGACCCCGAAAGCCTGCGGCGCCTGCTCCAACATCGCGTCGTGGTGGAACAAGAAGGGGAGTACATCCCTTTCTGCCACCTCTTCCGGGATTTCCTCCGCCGCCAGTACCTGAGCCGCAAGGAGCCCCAGGAGGGCGTACAAGTGGACGTGGACTCCGGCGAGGTCTGGGTGGACGGGCGCAAGGTCCCCACCCTCACCAACCTGGAGTTCCGCCTGCTCCTCCTGCTCTACGGGCGCATGGGCAAGATCTGCGATAAGTACCAGGTGGTGGAGGCGGTGTGGGGCCAGGAGTACCTGGACGAGGTGGACGACGCGCGCATTGAGAAACTGGTGAGCCGGCTGCGGCGCAAACTGGAAGAAGACCCCAGCAACCCCAAGTATCTGGTAACGGTGCGGGGCCGCGGCTACCGGTTGATGCCCGCGTGAGAGACCCTCGGCCCTCCGCTTCCGTCCACCTGGGCAGGCGGAGGGCGCGGTCTCGCTCTAGCCGCCCGTGAAGGTCCGGCAGGAGCACTCCTGCACCTGACCGACCCTGGCCTCAAGTGTCAGCATGGTGTCGGTTGGCCGTCAAGCGGGTGGCCCAGTGGCTTGTTACAATGGAAGCAAGAGAGGTCAGGAGCAGCACCTCCCCTGGAGCGTCCAGAAGGCCGATGAGGAGGAAAGCATGGCTTTGGGAAAAGGAACAGGCGACGAGAGTTCGGACCGCAGGCCCCAAACCCGCATACCCCTGGGGATCGCTCTCGGTGCAGTCATGGGAGCGGCATTGGGCATGGCCCTGGATGGCCTCAGCGTGGGTGTGGGAGTCGCCATGGGCATAGGCCTCGGTGCGGCCGTCGGCGCGGTCCTGGACCAGCGGGCCAAGCGGGAGGAGGATGCCGGCGAAGGGTAGCCCTGCCCCACAGACCAGCGCACGCGCGCCACGCGGCGCGGCATACGGTATTTCGGTCACCCCACTTTTTTGTCAGGAGGAGGCAAGAAGATGGCATCCCTTTTGGAAAAGGCGATGGTGCTCATCAAGGCCAACCTGCACTACCTGGTGGACCAGGCTCTGAAGCAGAACTCCCTGGCCGTCATTGACCAGTACATCCGCCAGGTGGAGGACAGCCTGGAGGACCTGGAGGACGCGGCCGCCACCGTCGGGGGCCAGGTGCGGACGCTGCGGCGCAAGACCGAGGAGTACCAGGCCCGCGCCGCCGAACTGGACCGCAACATAGATATCTTCCTTCAAGAAGGCAAGGAAGAACTGGCCGTCGCCACCCAGAGCAAACTGAACTCCGTCAACCGCTCCCTCGTGGCCTACAAGGAGCAGTACGAGCGCCAGCAGGCCGAGTACCAGAAACTGCTGGACGCCAAACTGAAGTTGGAGGCCAAACTGGCCACCATTAAGCAGGAGCGGGAGGAACTGCAGGTCCTGCTGGACCTGGCGCGGTCCAAGGAGATCACGGTCCGGACCATCCGCTCCCTGGACGACCTGGTGGGCGCGGGCGACTCCGACGTGGCGCGCATCGCCGAATCCATCCGCACCCGCCTGGACAAGGCCTCCGCCGAAGCCGAGATGCTGGCCACCCGCCTGGATGAGCAGATGGACGAGGTCCTGGAGCGCCGCCAGATAGAGGCCCAACTGTCCGAGCGCAAGAAGCGGTTGGGGTTGCAGTAGGCCCTCTCCCCCTTCCCCTCTCCGAGCCGGAGAGGGGAAGGGGGCCAGGGGGTGAGGTGAGGTCAGGCTTGGTTTCGGGAAAGGAGTGCCATGAAGAGGACGCAGCTCGTCTTCATTCTGATCGTGGCCGTGGCGCTGGCCGTCGTCGGCGTCTCCCTGTGGCTGCGGCAGGGCGCCAGCCCGCCGGTCGCCCCCACGCGGGAGACGGTGGAAGTGCGCATCCTCACTGCCCTGCCGGTGGAGCCATGGGTCCGAGAGGCCGCGGCCCAGTTCAACCAGGAGAACCACCGCCTGGAGGGGAAGACCATCCAGGTCCGGGTGATCCCCATGGATGGCCTCACGGCCATGGGCAAGTGGGACCGCGACGAGTTCGGCACCCTGGGGGACCGCTCGCCCGAGGGCCTGACGGCGGAGGAACGGAAACGCCTTTCGGAATTCCCCACCGTCTGGCTCCCGGAGAGCCGCTATTTGCCAGAACTGGTTAACGCCACCTACAAGGAGCGGCTGGGCCGGGACGTCTTCCTGGGGGACGGCGAGTACCGCGCCCGGCCGGTGGCCGTCTCCCTCTTCTCCTGGGGCATCTACTCCTCCCGGGCCCAGGTACTGCGGGCACGCTTCGGTGAGATCACCTGGCAGGCCATCCACGACGCGGCCACGGCCAAGGGCGGCTGGCCCGAACTGGGCGGCAAGCCGGAGTGGGGCTACTTCAAACTGGTGGTGCCCAACCCCCGCAAGAACGTGGCCGGCCTGATGGCCATGGTGGCCGCCGCTGGCGAATATTACGGCAAGACGCGGATAGACGTGGCCGACGTCACCAACCCCGCATTCCAAACCTGGCTGGGGGAACTGATGGGCGCGGTCACCGACTTCTCCAGCCTGGGCTCCTACACGGTGGAGAACCTGGCCCTCTTCGGCTACTCCATGGGCGACGGCGGCCAGTTGCTGGAGAGCGAACTCCTGGTGAACATGGCTGGCATCCTCACCCGCTGGGAGGACCCGCTGGAGATCGTCTACCCCAAGTACGTGACCTGGTTTGACTTCCCCTACACCATCTGGATCGGCCCGGAGACGACGGCGCTGGAGAAGAACGCCGCCCTGGAGTTTGAGAAGTACCTCCTCTCGCCGGAGGTCCAGAAGCGCGCCGTGGCCCAGGGCCTGCGCCCGGCCAACACCGAGGTCTCCATCTCGGAGCCAGACAGCCTCTTCGTCCGCTGGAAGGACCAGGGCGCGGTCACGGTCATCCCCCGCACCATGCGCATGTACCCGCCGGACCGGGATGTGCTCCTGGCCCTCCTGCGCTGGTTTGACCTGAACGTGGCGCAGCGGTAGGAGGCGGCACATGGGCAGGGCAAAGCCGAAACGGCGATCCCAGCGCACCCTGTGGGCCATTGTGGGCGTGGTCGCCGCCATCGTCCTCTGCGTCGCCGCCCTCAGCATCCTGGCCGCGGTGCGCGCCGTCCAGCAGAAGATCACCTCCGGCCCCGTGGAGCAGCCAGGAGCCCTGGCCGTGGCCAGCAGCCCCGAGAAGGAACCCCTCTTCCGGGACCTGGTGGACCGCTTCAACCGGTCCGGCTACCGAACGAGCGACGGGGAGCGCATGCGGATTGAGGTCTCCTTCCTGGAGATGGAGGCCCTCCTGGATGCTGCCCTTCAGGGCGAAGTGGATGCCATCTCACCGGACTCCTCAGTGTGGCTGGCCGACCTGGATGCCCGCTGGCAGGAAGCCACCGGCGGAGACGCGCCCCTGACGGGGCGGTCCTTCCGGTATGCTGTGAGCCCGGTGGTCATCGCCGCCTGGGAGGACGTGGCCCGGGACCTGGGCTGGCCGGGCCCCGTCGGGTGGGGGAACCTCCTGGCCAAGGCCCAGGGGGACCCCGATTTCCGATGGAGCCACCCCTCGGCCACCACGGCCAGCGGCCTCCTGGCGACCCTGGCGGAGTTCTACGCCGCGGCGGGCAAGACGCGCGGCCTCACCCCCGAGGACGTCCAGGCCCAGGCTGTCTTGAACGCCGTGGCCGCCTTGGAAAAAACCGTCCGCTACTACGGTGAAGGGGAAGAGGCCGTCATCCAGCGGGCCCTGGAGGAAGGCCCAGGCTTCCTGGACGCCTTCGTGGTCCAGGAGCAGATGGTCATCCGCTACAACCGGGAGCGGAAAGGCGGTCCGCGCCTTGTGGCTATCTACCCGAAGGAGGGCACCCTGTGGGAGGATCACCCCATGGTCCTCCTGGAACACCCAGGCCTGACAGCGGCCCAGCGGGAGACCTTTGAGCAGTGGCGGCAGTTCCTCCTCTCGCCGGAGGCCCAGCGGCTGGTCCTCCAGAACGGCTACCGACCGGCCGACCTGACCATCCCCTTGGAGTCGCCGGTCCATCCGGACTACGGGGCCGATCCAGCCCAGCCCCAGACCACGTTGCAGATCCCCGGCCGCGAGGTCGTCGCCGTGGTGCGGGACGCCTGGTGGTACACCAAGCGCCACACCAACGTCTACCTGGTGGTGGATACCTCTGGCAGCATGCAGGGCGAGAAACTGGCAAACGCGCAGGCGGCCCTGCGCACCTTCATCGGCCAGATCCGCAGCGACCAGGAGCGGGTGGGGATGGTCCTCTTCGCCAGCACCGTCTACAACATCGTGGACCTGGAGGACCTGGGGCGGAACCGCCCGGTGCTCCTCCAGACGGTGGACCGTCTCACCGCCTCCGGCAACACGGCCCTCCTGGATGGGGTCCATGCCGCCTACGTACGGCTACAGCGCCTGAACGACCGCGAGCGCATCAACGCCATCGTCGCCATGACCGACGGCAAGGAGAACAACTCCCGCATCCGGCTGCGGGACCTGGTACGGGAAATCCGCGAGGGGAACCAGAAAGGTGTGCCGGTGGTCATCTTCTGCATCGCCTACGGCGATGACGCCGACTACGACGTCCTGGAGGACCTGGCCGAGGCGAGCGGTGGCCAGGTCCGCGAGGGCACCCTGGAGACCATCCGCAACCTGTATAAGGTTCTTTCCACTTACTTCTGACCTCACCCCATCCCCCAACCCTCTTTTCCTCTCCTCTCCGAAACGGAGGGGGAAAGGGGCCAGGGGGTAGAGGAGAGATGGGGGGCGCAATGGCAAAGGGCCGTTTTTACAGGGGACTGGAGAGGCGCACGCTGTGGGCCCTGGTGGCCTACGCCTTCTTCCGTTGGGAGAGCGCAGTGACGGTGGCCGGCACCATCTTGCTCTTCTTCCTGTACCCGCAGCCCTTCCCGTGGTGGCAGCCCTGGTACTGGCTCGTCCTCGGGGCGGCGGGGGAGGTCGCGCTCATCGTCGCCAGCGTCACCGACCCGGAGACCGGCCGCCGGGTGGTGCAGGACCTTTTCCGCGAGCAGTTCAATCCCCGCGGGATCCGGGATAGGGACTTGCGGGCCCAGATAGAGAAGGCTCTGGACTACCGCCACCGCATTGAAGAAAAGGTGCTGGGCACGCGGGAGGGGGTGCTGCGGGAGCATCTGATGGATTCGGCCCGGCGCGTAGACGAGTGGGTGGCCTTCATCTACCGCCTGGCGAGCCGGCTGGATGCCTACCGCGCCGATGCCTGGGCATCCCAGCAGTTGGCTTCCTTGCCCGCGGAGATCGCCCGCATTCGCCGCGACATGCGCGAGGAGGACGACCCGGACGTGCGGGCACAGATGGAGCGCACGGCCCAGCGGAAGGAAGCGCAACTGGCGAACCTGACGAGGCTGCAGAACCTGATGGAGCAGGCCCAGTACCGCCTGGAGGAGACCCTCACCGCGCTGGGGACGACCTACTCCCAGTTGCTCCTCATCGGGGCGCGGGACCTAGATAGCGGCCGCGCCCAGCGGCTGGACCAGGACATAGACGAGCAGATCGCCGCCCTGCAGGACATTGTGGCGGAACTGGATGAGGTGCGGGCAAGCCGAGACTAGATGGGTTCTGCCACGGGAGAAACCAGACTTAGGGAGCGATGGTTCATGGCCCAATTCCGCCGATGGTGGATGGTCTTCGCTGTTATGTTGCTTCTTCCGGCGCTGGCCGGCTGCACCAGCACGCCCCGCTTCAAGGGCGACGTGGTGGTCTACGTGGCCGCGCCCCTCTCCGGCTTCCAAGCCAACGGCGGCCAGACCGTCGTGGGGGGCGCCCGCCTGCGGGCCCATGAGATCAACCAGAAGGGGGGCCTCCTGGGCTACCGCGTCCAGGTCGTCGGGGTGGACGACGAGTCGGATTCCGACGTGGCCGTGGAAGTGGCCCAGACCATCAAGGAAGCCGTGCAGTCGGGGGAACGGCGGGTGATCGGAGTCCTCGGCCACTACAACAGCGGCCAGACCCTGGCCGCGATGGAAATCTACAAGGATCTGCCCCTGGTGGTCATCACGCCCATGTCCAGCAACGTGGCCCTCACCCAGAAAGGGTACACGCGCTTCTTCCGCGTCATCGGCACCGACGAGGCCCAGGGGCGGGTGGATGCCGAGTTCCTGGTGAACCGCCTGGGGGCGCGGCGCATCGCCGTGGTCCATGCCGATAACGAGTACGCTCGCGGCCTGCGGGACGAACTGGTGAAGTCCCTGCGCGCCCTGGGGCAGGAACCCCTCCTGGTCGTGGAGATCCCAGAGGCGGCCGACACCCAGATGCCCGCCGTCCAGAAGGTGAAGGCGGCGAACCCCGACGCCGTCTTCCTGGCCGGCTACGAGACGGAGGGGTACGTCTTCGTGCCGGAACTGCGGGAGGCGGGCGTGGACGTGCCGGTCCTGGTGAGCGACGGGTGCTTCCTCGCCGCCTACATTGACGAATCGCGCGGCCTAGCCGAGGGGACCTACGTGAGCGCCTTCACCCCCAGCCACAAGGTGGCCACCGATGAGGCGTGGGTCAAAGCCTACCAGGAGGTGGAGTACCGCAACCCCGACACCTACAGCATCGCCGGGTACGCCGCCATGCAGGTCCTGGAGGCGGGCGTGACCAAGGCCGGCACCTTTGACGCCGACCGGGTCGCCGAAGCCATCCGCACCGTGACGGTGGACACCCCCGCCGGCCGCATGGAGTACGACGCCAAGGGCGACCTGCGGGAGCAGCGCATCTTCATCTTCCAAGTGCGGGATGACGAGTTCGTGCAGGTCTACCCCTAGGGGCGATGCGTGAGGCGGGGGCCCACCGCCCCCGCCAGGGCGTAGCAGGCCGCCCCTGCCCAGAGCACCCAGCGGAACCCCCACGAGACGGCGATCATGGAGGCCAGCACCGAGGCCACCACCGAGACGCTCCCGTTGATGGCCCAGGCCCACGGAATGGTGCCCGGCGCCCGGCCCTCCAGGGCGGCAATGCCCCGCGGAAAGGGCACCCCCATCAGGAATCCCAGGGGGGCGAGCATGAGGCACCCCAGCACCACCCGCGCCGCGAGGGGCCAGCCCAGAGTGGCGCTGAAGGCCTCTCCCAGGACCGGCGGAGCAGCCAGCGCCCCTGCCGCCAGGACCCAGAGGCTCTCCCGCCAGGGCAGGCGCGCGCTCACCACGCTCCCCACCCCGGAGAAAAGGAGCAGGCTGAAGAGGACCACCACGAAGGCGTAGATGGGCTGGTCCAGGAACAGGATGAACCGCTGGATGAGGGGGATCTCCAGCAGGAGGTAGCCCAGGCCCAGCGCGCCGAAATACAGGCTGACCACGCCGCGTCCCTGACGGGCCACGCGCCCCCCCACCGCCACCGGCAGGAGGATGGCCGCACCCGCAGCCAGCACCGCCAGCGTCAGCAGCGCCACCAGGACGAAGTACCCGCTCCCCCCGAAGGGCTGCCAGGTCCGCCCCAGGTTGCGCAGCACCTCCGGCGTCTGCCGCCAACGGAAGAAGTGGAAGAAGAAGGGACGGTCGTCCGTGGGCGGACGCACGTCAAAGGTCGCCTCGCGGTAGAATGCAGCGCGGTCCCCGTGGACCAGGGCCTGGAAGGCCTCGTAGTAGGCTGGCCGCTCGTACTGGCTGTAGCGGTTGACCTCGTCGGGGCGGATGTCTGGCAGGTACACAAGGTCGTACTGCTCCGCCTGGGCGAAGCGGCGTACCGCGGCCAGTTCCTCGGGCGTCCACGGGCCCCGGCGGGCCATGAGGAGGGCCGTGGACCAGGTGCGCAGGACCGCCAGGCACTGGGGGGCGGGCTCGCCAGCCCGCTCCAGGGCCTCCCGCAGGAGCGCGCCAGCCCGCACGCTCTCGCTGGGGGGCCACTGGAGCCACCGGTGCAGGACGAGGAGCCCCCCAGGCCGCAGGCGCGCGTAGGCGGCCTGCACCGCTTCCACCGTGTACAGGTAGTTCTCCGAGAGGGAGTAGGCCCCGGAGGTGAGGGGGCGGAAAGGGTCGGCCAGGGAGAAGAGGATGACGTCGTAGGTCCTCGTATCGCCCTGGAGGAAGGGGCGACCTTCCCGCAGCACGACCTGCACACGCCCGTCGGCGTAGGGGTTGCGGGGGCTTCCATCCAAGATGTGCCCCACGGCTTCCACGGTGAGGGGGTTCCCTTCCACCGCCACGACCCCTGCGGCCCCCTCCTCCAGGGCGACGAGGAGGTCCAGGCCGCCCCGCGGCTCCAGGACAAGGGCCTGCGCGCCTGGCCGCAGGCGGAAGGGGAGTGCGGTGGGCAGGTGGTGCAGCGCCTCCCACGCGGCTGGGTCCTCACGGTCGCCGGCCTCCCCCAGGACGGGCGAGCGGGCATCGCCATCCACGAAGAGGGACCACTGGGCAGGGGGCACGCCGCGGAAGGCCACGCTCAGGCCCGGGGCCGAGCGGAGACCGCTTCCCGCGACCACGTCCACCCGGGAGTAGGCGTTCCAGCGGGAGTAGACCACCCGCGCCCCGGGGTGGAGGAGGGCCTGGGGAAGCCCCTTGTAAGGGGAAAGGCGCACCTCCAGCCACGACGGCTGCCCCAGGAGCAGTGCGAAGAGCCCCAAACCGGTCGCGGCCCAGACGAGGGCCTCCCGGAGCGGAGGCCGCGGGGCGAGGACCGCCGCCGCGCCCCACCCCACCAGGCAGAGGGCGGCGAGAGTCCCCCTTGGGCCCAGGTGCGGAAGGAGGACCGGGACCAGGAGGCACCCCAGCGCGGAGCCCACCAGGTTCGCTCCATAGAGGCGGCCGGCGTGGGCCGGGTACCGCGCCAGGGTGAGGCCCATTGCCAGGCCGCTGGCGAGGAAGGGCACGGCCAAGGCCAGGTAGTGCGCCGCGAGGAGGAACGCCTGCCGCCGGTCCCAGGCGATGGTGTAAGAGTCAAAGGGGACCAGGTTCACGAAGAGATAGGCCCCCAGCATGCTGAGGGCGAAGGCCCAGGCCAGGCGTCCGAGCCAGCGCTCCAGGTGTGCCCCGCCGAGGCCCGGGCGCAGGGCGAGGAGGGTGCCGCTGGCCCCGTACCCCAGAAGGGCGATGCTCACCACCATGAAGGCGAAGTGGTACCACTGGGCGAGGGAGAAGACCCGCAGGAGGAGAACCTCAAACGCGAGCGTCGCCAGGGAGATCCCCGCCAGCCCCGCGCCCAACCTGCGCATCTCCACAGCCTCCCTACAGCCGACGCCGGCCGGCCACCACATCTACCAGGAGGTCCAGGAGCAAGAAGAGGACGAAGGCCACGGCCACAAGCAGCAGGATCAACTGCCACACGTCCAGATGCACCCAGAGGACGATGCGCACCTTGTTCCAGACGAGGAGGCCGGCCAGGGTCAGGGCGACGAAGATGAGGATGCGCGTCAGGCGACGGGACATGGTCTACTCCTTCCGCACCCGCACCACCCGCCGGAACGCCTCGGGGTGGCTGGGGCCGTGGGGGGTATCCCAGGGCACGGTGGCGTCCAGGGCCATCTTGCTGGTGCGGCTCTTCTGGCCCGGAGTGTGCCGGGCCGAGGGGTCCAGGGAACTCCCCGGCTCGTCCTCCCACACGAGGAGGTCCCGGGCGGCCTGGAAGCGGGTGGCAATGGCCCACTCCACGTCGTAGGGGTCGTCGGGGTCCACATCTTCATCCACCACGACCACGTGCTTGAGGGAGCCGTGGCCGCGAAAGGCCGCCTCGGCAGCCCGGCGGCCGTCCTCCGGCGCGCGCTTGTGGATCTGGACCACGGCGTGGAGCCACGAGCAGCCGCCCGGGGTGATGCGCACAGCCCGGCACTTGCAGACCTTGGAGACCTCCTCCCAGATGGTCGGCTCTCGGGGGAGGCCCATGAGGAGCCGGTGCTCCAGGCCGCCGGGGACGAGGGCCTGGTAGAACGCGTCGCGGCGGTGGGTGAGGAGGTCCACCTCCACCACGGGCTGGGGACGCACGAGGTCCAGGGTGCCGGTCAGGTCCACAAAGGGCCCCTCATCGGCCAAGGTGTGGGTCAGGCGGCCCTCCAGCACCATCTCTGCCTCGGCCGGGACCCAGAGGTCGGAGGAGAGGGCACGGACGACAGGGGTCTCGCCCAGGGCCTGGGCCAGGGTCAGTTCGTCCACGCCCGGCGGCGGGGACATGGCCGCGGCGACCAGGACCTGCATCGGCGCGCCCAAGCAGACGGCCACGGGGAGGTCGCCTTCGGCATGGGTCCAGGCGCGGTGGGCGCCGCGCCCCTCCACCAGGCGGGCGGCGAAGCGCCGGCCGCCCAGCCACAGGAGGCGGTGGAAACTGAGGTTCTGCGCTCCAGAAACGGGGTCCCGCAGGATCACCACCCCGGCGGTGATATAGGGCCCGGGGTCGGTGGGGAAGTGGGTGAGGATGGGGAGCGCCGAGAGGTCCGGAGCCTCCATCACGGCATCCTGGCAGGGGGCCTTCTCCACGCGGGGCGGGGAGGCGGGCTCGCGGAGGGCCCGGGCCAGGGCCTGGGTGAGGTCCTCTGGGGGCACACCGAGGCCGAGGGCAACCGTCTCCCGGCGGGCGCAGAGGCCCCCGACGACGGGGAAGGGGCTCTCCCCCACGCGGCGGAAGAGGGTGGGCCGCTCGCCTGCATCCAGCAGGGCCTGGGCAACCTGGAAGTGCGGGTCCAGGTGTTCCTTTACCTCCCGCAGGAGGCCGTCCTGCGCCAAGCGGTTCACGAGGGTTCGCAGGTCCATGAGAAACCTCGGTTGATGGGAGAGTCTAGCGCACAGTGGTCAGGATGACGCTGCGCGCTCCGGCCAGGCGCAGCATCATGCTCACCCGGCCGGCCGTGTGCTCTGTGACCAGGGCGACCATGTTGCCGCCCCGCCCTGCACCGCAGAGTTTGGCCCCCAGCGCGCCCCCCTGCCGGGCGGCCTGCACCAGGGCATCCAGGGCCGGGGAGGAGACGCCGATAGCCTGAAGGAGGCGGTGGTTCGCGTCCATCAGGGGGCCCAGTTCGTCTATCCGACCCCGTTCTATGGCCCAGCGCGCCTCCTGGGCGATGCGGCCGATCTCGTCAAACCAGGCGTCGTACCGCTGCGGGTCCTTCTCCCAGGCTCGGCGCACGTCCTCCACCACCTCCCGGGTGGAACTGGGGATACCCGTGTCGCCGATGACGAGGGTGAAGGGCCGCTGGACCCAGAAGATCTCCAACTTCTGGCCGCGCACGTAGTAGACCGGCTTGCCGAAGGCCACCACGGTGTTGTCAATGCCGCTGGGGTTGCCGTGGTGGAGGATCTCCGTCTCGTACGCGAGGTCGGAGACCTCTTGGGAACTGAGGTACTCGTCAAAGTAGTTTGCAAGGGCGCGGATGAGAGCCGTGGCCACGGCCGCGCCGCTCCCCAGGCCCCGGGCGATGGGGATGGTGGAACGGATGGAGATGGTGAGGTCCGGCGGCCGGCCCACGCGGAGGCGGTGCAGGGTGTTCACGATGGTGCGCCGGATGGGATGATCTTCGTCCAACTCGTCCAGGTAGAAGGACTGGCCCAGGTCGTGGGCGTGGACCAGGATGCCCTGGCGGTAGGGCCCCGGCTCCACGGTCACTTCCGCTTGGACCTCGGCCACGGGCACGGCGATGGCCGGCCGCCCGTAGACGACGGCGTGTTCGCCGAAGAGGATCACCTTCCCTGGCGCGCGCCCGACAGCCATCCGTCCCTCCTGCGCCCCAACACGGACCATGATACACCAGGAGGGGCCTCTCGTCAATTGCGGACGCGGGAGGCCACCCCTTCACCAGGTTTCGTTGCGGTTGCACCCTGCCACACAATGCGACCGGAACCGCTTTCCGGGCGGCTTGTCCCCTCCCCCAGGAAATGGTACAATGGCTCCCGCGTCGCCAAGGATCCGAGATGGGTTCCAGGGAGTCAGCAGAGTTTCTAAGGAGGT
>FWWL01002501.1_pt1 | contig 33065 bp, 28 predicted proteins | sample 2228331 | NCBI WGS metagenome assembly FWWL01 (sample SAMEA103939775, study PRJEB20133) | metagenome
TCATGAGGTTGAAACGATTGTTCAGGGATTAAGAAAAAAGATTAAAAAAAGAAAAATTATTTCTCTTTGGACTGATTGGCCAAGTTATTTTAAATTACCAAAAGGAGAAGATAATTTTAAAAAACTAGTTATTGGCAGAACTATTTTAGATGTTTTTCGAAAAGCAAAAAATATTTTAATTTCTCTTTCAGGAGATTATCTTTTATTAATTCATCAAAAAATTAGTGGCCATCTTTTAGTTGGTCGTTGGCTTCCTCAAGAAAAATTTTCAAAAAAAATTCCGGAAATTTGGCAAGGTGAGAAATGGTTGCCCGATGCTCCTTTTGATTCTCCTTTTTGGGATGAGAAAAATCGCTTTATAAGATTAATCTTTTTTTTAGATAACAAAGAAATGTTAGCTCTTTCTGATTTAAGGAGATTTGCCAAAGTTTTAGTTGGTCCTTCCAAAGAGATTTTAAATCTTCCGGAATTAAAAGATTTAGGACCAGAACCTTTAGCTTCTGATTTTAATTTTGAAAAATTTAAAAAACTTTTTGAAAAAAAGAAAGGAGCGATTAAAAAAATTTTAATGGATCAAAGTTTTATTAGTGGGATTGGTAATATCTATTCCGATGAAATTTTATGGTTAGCTAAAATTCATCCTTTAAGTCGAGCAGAAAAATTAAAAGAAGAAGAATTAAAAAAAATTTTTCGAGCGATGAAATTTATTTTAAAAAAAGCTTTAAAATTGAAAGGAACTTCTATTGATGAATATCGCGATATTACCGGTCAAAAAGGGGGCTATGAAAAGGTAAGATATGTTTATCAAAGAGAAAAAGAAGCTTGTTTTCGTTGTCAAAAACCAATTCAAAGAATTAAAATTAACAATCGGTCTTCTTATTTTTGTTCAAATTGTCAGATTTTAATATGATTATTTTTTTATATGGACCCGATACTTATCGGCGATTTCAAAAAGAAAAAGAAATAATTGAAAATTATCAAAAAAAACACGGCCATTTAGATTTTTTAAAAGTTGATTTTGAAGAAAATTATGACGATTGGATCAAGGTTAAAGATTTTTTAAATCAACCTTCAATTTTTGTTGAAAAAAAATTAGTTTTAGTTAAAGAAGGAACAAGAATTAATGAAAAAAATTGGCTTTTAATTTTGAAAAAATATCTTGAAAGCGAAAAAGTTTTTATTTTAATTTCTGACAAAAATGAACCCCCTTCTGATTTTGAATTTTTATTAAAAAACCCCGTCAAATCAAAGAGTTTTTTAGAATTAGAAGGACCAAAATTGAATTTTTTTGTCAAAGAAGAAGCTAAAAAAAGAAATTTAAATTTCTCTTCTGAGGCCTGGTATTATTTTCTAAGTTATCTTCAAGAATTACCTGAAAGAAGTTGGGCCGCGGTTAATGAATTAGAAAAAATTTATTTAGCTAAATTAAAAAAACCTATTTCTTTATTTGATTTGAAAAAAATTATTAATTGGTTGCCAAAGACTAAAGTTTGGCATCTTACTCAAAAATTGAATTTTCAAAAAGATCCTAAAAAAAGATTAGCTATTTTAGAAAAACTATTTCTTCAAAAAGAGGACCCGGCTTATATTTTTAATTCTTTAGCTTTAAATTTAAAAGATTCTTTAAAACTTTTAAAATTAGCGGAAGAAGATGTCGCGGTTAAAAGTTATAAAATTGACTATGAAGAAGCTCTTTTAGATTTCGTTCTTAGTTGAAATTTTTAAGAAAATCAATTAAGCTTAAATTTATGCCGGTTACGAGATCAGCTAAAAGAGCTTTAAGAAAAAGTCTTCGGCGAAGAGCACGAAATTTAGAAAGAAAAAGACGATTAAAGGCGGTAATTAAAGAATATAAAAAACTTCTTCAAGAAGGTAAAAAAGAAGAAGCAAAAAAATTTCTTACCCAAGTTTATAAAGTTATTGATAAATCAGCAAAAGTCAATTTAATTAAAAAAAACAAGGCTAATCGAATGAAATCAAAGTTAGCTAAAAAGTTAAACCAAAGTTAACTAAAAAAACTGAAGTTCTTCAATTTCTTTGATAATTGGTTTTGGTTTAATCCCTAATTTTTGGTTATAAGCTTTTTGAATTGTTCTTCGGCGATTAGTTTCGGCAACGGCTTTTTGAATTGAATGAGTAATTTTATCAGCATAAAGAATAACTTTTCCTTCAATGGAACGAGCCGCTCTTCCGGCCATTTGAATAATACTTCGATAATTTCTTAAAAAACCTTCTCGATCAGCATCTAAAATTGCTACTAAACTAACTTCTGGCAAATCTAAACCTTCTCTTAAAAGATTAACCCCAACAATTACATCAACATGACCTTTTCGAAGATCATTTAAAAGTTCTGGTCTTTTTAAAGTTTTAATTTCTGAATGAATATAATGAGTTTTTATTCCTTGATTTAAAAGATATTCGGTTAAATCTTCAGCCGATCTTTTGGTTAAAGTTAAAACAATAACCCGGTGATTTTTTTTAATTTCCTTTTTAATTTCTTCTAAAAGATCTTTAATTTGATTTTTTGCTGGTTTGATAATAATTTCTGGATCAAGAATTCCAGTTGGTCTGACGAGTTGTTCGACAACTTGTTTTGCTCTTTTTAGTTCATAAGGACCAGGAGTAGCAGAAACATAAATTGTTTTATCTATTTTTTGAACAAATTCTTCAAATTTTAATGGTCGATTATCAATAGCTGAAGGTAATCGAAAACCATATTCAACCAAAGTTAATTTTCTTTGAAAATCACCTTGATACATACCTTTTAATTGGGGGATAGTTAAATGAGATTCATCAATAAAAAGAAGAAAGGGTCTTGGGAAATAATCTAAAAGAGTAAGCGGTGGTTCTCCTGGTTTTCTAAAAGAAAGATGACGAGAATAGTTTTCAATACCGTTAACATAACCATACTTTTCAAGAATCAATAAATCTCTTTTAACTCTTTTTTCTAATCTTTCGGCATATTCAAATTTACCCGCCATTTCTAATTCTTCAATTCTTTCTTCAAGTTCAGTTTTGATGTTTCTAATAGCTAATTTGAGTTTATGACTTGGAGCTACCCAAAATTTCGCTGGGTAAATATCAATTTTTTCAATTTCTTGAAAATTTTCACTTGAAATTTTTTTAATTTGATTACCTTTAAATTCAATGATTATTAATTCCCCAGTAATTAATTTAAGAAACAAAATATTTTTTGAAAGAAAATATTGTCCGGCTTCTAATTTTTCAGGATTTTTTTGAGGATCTTGAAGATTTTGGTATTGGATAAAATTTAAATGACGAAGACAATCCTTTTGATTAATTTTTTGATTAACTCTTAAAGTTAATCTGACTTTTTGATATTCCTCAGGATCACCTAAACCATAAATACAAGAAACAGAAGCGACAATTAAAGTATCATTTCTTGTCAAAAGATTCTGGAGGGCGCTATGACGAAGCCGATCGATTTCTTTATTAATTCGAGCATCTTTTTCAATATAAGTATCCGTTTCCGGAATATAAGCTTCTGGTTGGTAATAATCATAGTAGGAAACAAAGTAATGAACGGCATTTTCAGGAAAAAATTTTTTAAATTCTTGATAAAGTTGAGCGGCTAAAGTTTTATTTGGAGAAATCACAAGGGTTGGTAATTGGATTTTTTGGATGACGGCGGCCATGGTATAGGTTTTGCCCGAACCCGTGACTCCTAAAAGAACTTGTTCTTGATATCCTTTTTTAAGACCTTCAACTAATTTCTCGATTGCTTGAGGTTGATCGCCTTTTGGTTTGAAATTGGAAATTAATTTGAACTCCATATTAAAATTAAATAAATGATTTATTCTTTAACAGGAAAATATATTGAAAAAGGAGAAGATTATTTTTTGATTGAAAATAATGGATTCACTTTTAGAATCTTGAGTGATCACCAGACACTTTCAAAATTGCCAGCTTTAGGTTCAAAAGTCAAGATCTTTTGTTATCTTTATTTAAGAGAAGATAAAATTGAGCTTTATGGTTTTTTTGAGGAACAAGCTTTAAAACTTTTTGAATTATTTAATGAAGTGAGCGGCATTGGTCCCAAAACCGCCTTGGCGATTATGAGTGTTGAAAAAATTGAAAATATTATGGCCGCGATTGTTGAAAATCGTCCTGAAATTTTGACCAAGGCTTCGGGGATTGGTCGAAAAACGGCTGAAAGGATAATTTTTGAACTTCGAAATAAGGTTAAAATAAGTCAGGCAAAAGAAATAGTTGAGTCAATTGATTTAGATTCAGAATTAGAAGAAATTTTAGTCAATTTGGGCTATTCTCGTTATGAAGTAAGAAAAGTTATCAAAGAAATTGGTCCAGAATATAAAACTTTAGAAGAAAAATTAAAGGTAAGCCTTAAAAATCTTGCAAGAAAAAAATGAAAGCTTTAAAAAAAATTTATCATTTTATTTTAGCTTTTTTAGGAAATATTATTTATTTTTTTCCAAGTCGGAAAATTTTCGTCCTTGGGGTTACTGGGACAAAAGGGAAATCAACGGTTTTAGAGTTAATTAATGCGATTTTAGAAAAAGCTGGTTATAAAACAGTTCTTATTTCTTCGGTGAGAATAAAAATTGATAATCAAAGTCAAATTAATTTTGGTAACAGCATGCCGGGAAGGTTGCTTTTAAAAAAGCTTCTTCGCCAGGCGGTGAAAGCAAAATGTCAATATGCTTTAGTGGAAGTTACTTCTGAAGGTGTGGTTCAGTATCGTCATCTTTTTATTGATTGGGATGCTGGTTTTTTTATTAATTTAAAACCAGAACATATTGAAGCTCATGGTTCTTTTGAAAAATATCGCGAAGCCAAATTATCTTTTTTTAAATATCTTTGTCGCTCTTCAAAGCCTAAACTTTTCTTTTTTATTAATAAAGAAGATGAAAATGCTTCTTTTTTTGAAAAAGTTGCCCAGAGTTCTTTAAAGGGAGAAATTTTTTTATTTAGTGGTTTTGAATTTCAAAAAAGTGAAATTTATCAAAATCTTCAAAATCCTTGGCTTAAAACTGAATTTAATTTAGAAAATACTGCGGCGGCAGTTTCTTTTGCTCAAAGCCAAAAAATTGATCAAAAAATTATCTTAGAAGCTTTAAATAGTTTTCCTGGTGTTCCGGGAAGGTTTGAATTCATCCAGAAAGAACCTTTTGCCGTCATGATTGATTATGCCCATACTCCTGATTCTTTAGAAAAAGTTTATCGTGAACTTTACCGTTTAGGTTATTTAAATTTGATTTGTGTTTTCGGTTCTGCCGGTGGTGGTCGCGATAAATGGAAAAGACCAGTTATGGGGAATGTTGCTCAACGTTATTGTCAAGAAATTATTTTAACCAATGAAGATCCTTATGATGATGATCCCGAGGAAATTTTAAAAGATATTGAAAAAGGGATTAAAACGACCCAAATAGAGACAAGAGTTTGGAAAATTTTGGATCGAAAAGAAGCAATTAAAAAGGCTTTGATTTTGGCTTATAAAAACAAGGCGACGGTGGTTATTACTGGCAAAGGAAGTGAGCCTTTTATTCATTTGGCTAAAGGCGAAAAAATTAAATGGAATGAAAAAGAAGTCGTGGAAGAATGTTTAAAAGAATTAAAATCAAAAAATTATGAAATATAAAATTTTACCTCATACCGCTGATTTAAGATTAAAAGTATATGGAAAAAATGAAGAGGATTTATTTATTAATGCCCTTCAGGGTTTAGCGGTTATTCTTAAAAAAGACATCAAAAAATTATTAACTAAAAAACCTAATTTAGGTTATAAAAAAATAAGGGTTGAGGGGAAAGATTTAACCGAGGTTTTGGTTAATTTTTTAAGTGATGTTTTGACAAATTCTTATATTGATAAAAAAATTTATCCTTGGGCAAAAATTTTAAAACTCACCCCCCAATTTTGTGAAGCTCAAATTTTTGGCTGGCCTATAGATGGTTTTGATCGCGATATTAAAGCTGTGACTCACCATCAAGCAAAAATTGAAAAAGATAAAAAGAAAAATTTAAAAGTTTTGCTTATTCTTGATATTTAATAAATTAATTTAAAAAACATGAAAGGGCCTCAAAAAAAAGATTTAATAAAAATTTCAGATTATATTTGGGAAATTCCAAAGGAATTTAGAAATGATATGCATGTTCCAGCAAGAATTTTTGCTTCTGAAGAAATGTTAGAAGAATTATTCAAGGATAAAAGTTTATGGCAATTGGTCAATATGGCCACTTTACCAGGAATTTACAAATATGCTCTAGCAATGCCTGATATTCACGAAGGCTATGGTTTTTGTTTAATTAAAGGAACAAAAATTTTAACTTCATTTGGCTATTATTTAAATATTGAAGACTTAGAAAAAGAAAAAAATAGTTTATTTGTTTTTGATCAAAAAAAGAAAAAATTAGTTAATTCAGGAATCACAAAATTTTATCAGCTGAAACCTTATACTGAAATTTATCAAATTGAAACCGAAGCTGGTTATATTTTAAAAGCAACAAAAGATCATCCAGTTTTGACAAAAGAGGGTATGAAAAAAATTGAATTTTTGAAAGAAGGTGATGAAGTAGCAATTTATGGTGTTGAAGGTGTTCCCTTTGAAAAGCCGAGTTCGGAAATTATTGTTAATGAAAAAGATATTTATAAAACTTTACAAAAAACTAATTTATCAAATATTGATTATCGATTCAAAATAATTATTGAAAAATTAAAAAACAGAAATTTAATCCCGCTAACGTATGATCATCCAAAACTTCCTTATCTTATAAAAATAATGGGCTTTGTTTTTGGTGATGCCTCAATGGGATTTATTGGTAAAAAGAAAGACGGCGTGATTCATTTTGTAGGGAGTAAAGAAGATTTATTAAAAGTTAAAGAAGACTTAGAAATTTTAGGATACAAACCTTCAAAAATTTATAAAAGACCTTATAATCATGCCTTAGACATGAACGCTAGTAGTTTAGTTGTCTTATTAATGACTTTAGGAACACCCATAGGAAGAAAGGTGAATCAAGAATATTCTCTTCCTCCATGGCTTTTCAAAGCAACTTTGTGGCAAAAAAGATTATTCTTAGCTTCACTTTTTGGTTGTGAATTAAGAAAACCTCACCGAAGATTAAAAAGAAAATTTGGTTTTAACTCTCCGGTTTTCCCGATGAATAAAAATGTTAAATTGGTCGAAAATGGTAAAAAATTTTTAATGGATATAGCCAAACTATGCCAAGAATTTGGCGTTGAAACAACTAAAATAAATCAAAGAAGGATTATTAAAACCAAAAAAGGCTATCAATCAATATATTTAGAACTCGTTTTTTCGAGTAAACTTGAGAGTTTGATTAATCTTTGGTCAAAAATTGGCTATGAATATAACCAAGAAAGAATGTTTTTAGCTAGTGTTGCTAGTGTTTATTTAAAACTTAAAAAGAAAATTTTAGAAGAAAGAGAAAGGATAATAAAAATTTACGTGTCTCAACTTTTAAATTCAAAATTAAGTTATCAAAGAATCGCTAATTTACTAAACGGTGAGTATATTTCAAAAAGATTTATTAGTGATGTTTGTTATAAATTATCAAATGGTTATCAAAATATTGTCCCCAGAACTCCTTCAAACTTTATCCATTGGAAAAAATTTTTTGAAACAAAAACAAAAAGGCTCGGAAAAAGTGGATTAGTTTGGAACAAAATTACAAAAATTGAAAAAATTGATTGCCAAGATTTTGTTTATGATTTAACTGTTGAAAATGAAAATCATAATTTTATCGCCAATTCATTTTTGGTCTCTAATTGTGTCGGTGGTATCGCCGCCTTTGATGTTAAAGAGGGAATAATCTCGCCAGGGGGTGTGGGCTACGACATAGGATGCGGGATTCGACTTTTAGTTTCTCCTTTCTTTTATGAGGAAATTAAAGATAAAATTCCAAAGTTAACTGAACAAATTTTTAAAGAAGTGCCTTCAGGAGTTGGAAGGGGTGGTTTTTGGAATTTAAATAGAGATGAAATGAATTTAGTTTTAAGTGAAGGAGCGAAATGGATTGTTGAAAAACTTGGTTATGGAACAAAGGATGATTTGATTTCAACGGAATCAGAAGGAAAAATTGAAGGAGCTGATCCTCATAAGGTTTCAAAAAATGCCAAAGATCGAGGTAAAGATCAATTGGGAACAATTGGGGCTGGTAATCATTTTGTTGAAATTCAAAGGGTGGCTGAAGTTTATGATGAAGAAATTGCTAAAAAATTAAGTTTAGAAAAAAATAAAGTTGCTGTTTTGATTCATTGTGGTTCAAGAGGATTAGGTCATCAAGTGGCTACTGATTATATTCGTTTAGCTTTAAATTATTTAGATCGAAAAAATATTGAATTAGTTGATCGAGAATTAGCTTATTTTCCTTTTGAAAGTCCTGAAGGTAAAGATTATTTATCGGCTATGAAATCGGCAGCAAATTTTGCTTTTGCTAATCGACAACTTATTACCTATGAAGTCAGAAAAGCTTTTAAAAAAGTTTTTGGTCAAGAAATTGAATTAAAACAAGTTTATGATGTTGCTCATAATATTGCTAAAGTTGAAGAATACGAAGGAAAAAAATTAATCGTTCATCGAAAAGGAGCTACACGATCTTTTCCGCCAAAGCATCCTGAAATTCATCAAAAATATCAAGAAATTGGTCAACCAACATTAATACCAGGATCAATGGGAACTTCAAGTTATGTTTTGGTTGGCCAAGATTTAGCGATGAAATTAAGTTTTGGAAGTTCGCCTCATGGAGCTGGAAGAATGATGTCAAGAACTGAAGCTAAAAAGAAAATTAGAGGCAGTGAATTAAAAAAAGAATTAGAAAAAAGAGGCATTTCTGTTGCTGCTGGCAGTATGGCTGGCCTTGCAGAAGAGGCACCCGCGGCTTATAAAGATGTTTCTCAAGTTGTTGAAGTAGTTCATAATATTGGGATTGCTAAAAAAGTAGTTAGATTAGTCCCGATTGGAGTGATTAAAGGATAAAATTTTTAGTGATTGGTCATTAAGGTATTAGCGACTAAAATTACTTTTTCTTCGGGAAATTGTTTTTTAAGGAAAATTAAAGCTTCTTTAAAAGGATCATCAAGACAAGTTTTTGTTCGAAGAATTAACATATTTTTTTCTTTTATTTTTTCCTTCGAAGCTTTTATTTTTTCATCTTCAAAAAAATCTGATATTTTTTCCATATCTTTTCCTAAAATTTGAAATCCAGAAATTAAAGCTTCAAAATTTTTTGATTTGGAACAAAGAGAATTTTCTTTTTTAGAGTCTTGATTAAAAAGATTTTTTAAATCAAAACTTTGTTCAAAAAAATTAATATCTTTACCAAAATAGAAAAAACCAAAAATCAAAAATAAACCTAATAATTTAACTAAGACTTTTTCTGATTTATTTTTTGGATTTAAGCTAAAGAGAAAAAGAGCTAAGAAAAAAGCGGTTGTTAAAGAAACGATATTTAAATAATAATTTGTGAATCTTAATGGATAAAGAAGAAAAATCATAATTAGGAGAATAAGAGCTAATTTTGTTTTTCTAAAAAATAAAAAAAGTAAAAAAGAAAGAGAGAGAAGATTTTCGGTAGTTAAAAAGCCGCCATCTAAGATATTTTTTAAAAAAGAAAAAGTTGCTATTCCCAAAATCAGTTTCAAAAAAATATTTTGGTATTTAAGAGAATAAAAAAGAAAAGTTATTGAAAGAATAATCAAAAAAATCAAGATCAAAAAATAAAAAAAATCAAGAATTTTTTTGGAAATAAAAAAATTTTCTTGAAAAAATTCTTTCCAGGGTTTTCCAAAATCGGCTTTTGGAAAAATTTTTTCTAAAAAGCCAACACTTGGTTTTAAGAAATGAGTGTGAGTTAAATGATTAAAACTAAAATTAAAATCTTTAGACACAGCATAAATTTGGGTATCTAAGGGCAGAGAATATTTTTTAAGAATTAAAAAAGATAAGAAATTGCTAGAAAAACTAATAAAACTACCAATTAAGATAAAAATTAATAAATGATGATCGAGAAATTTAAGTTTTGATAAAATTTTTTCTTTCAAAGATTGAGGGAAAATTTCTAAAATAAAAATTAAAAAAAGCCAGCAAAGGATGCCAATCACTTTAGTTTCTGAACGACCAATACTTAAAAAATTGAGATAATGGTGAAAAATTTGGAGAAAAACTGGGGAAACAAAAATTAATAAAAAAATAGTGATTAAAATAATTAAAGGAAGATATTTTTTAAAAGATTTCATTATAGTTTATAATAATTTATTTAATGGTTGATTTCTATAATTCTTTAATTGAAACTCTTTATTTTACAATGCCCGCTTGGCTTTCAAATACCTTCACCGCTATTTTTTATTATTTTTTTATTGTGAAATATAAAATTCTACCTGCTTGGCCTCTTGATTTTGGTTTAAAATTTAAAAATAAAAGAATTTTTGGAGACAATAAAACATTTTTTGGATCTTTATCAACGATATTTTTTGGGGCTATTATTGGTTTTTTTCAAAATTCTTTTTTTACCGGTTTAATTTTTGGGATAGCGACTTTATTAGGTTCTCTTTTAAATAGTTTTATAAAAAGACAACTTAATATCCCTCCTGGTGGTAGTTTTTTCCCTTTTGATCAAATTGATTATGCTTTAATGAGTTTATTTTTTATTTATCTTTTTGATTTAGCCTTTTTTCATTTTCAACCTTTTATTTTTTTGTCTTTTGTTTTTATCTATCAACTTTTAGTTAATTTTCTTGCCTTTAAGCTCGGTTTTATTAAAAAATTTCTTTGGTTACATGTTTAAATCACTTTTTGCTTCAATTTGATAATTTTTATTTTTTAAATATTGAATATAAGCTGCCGCCGCAATCATAGCTGCATTATCAGTATTAAATTTAAAAGGGGGAGCAAAAAAATTTAATTTTAATTTTTGGGCTTGTTTTTTTAAAGTTTTTCTCAATAATTTATTAGCAGCCACACCTCCGGCTAAAATGATTGTTTTTGCTTTGTATTCTTGAGAGGCTTTTAAAGTTTTAATGACCAAAGAATCAATCACTGCTTGTTGAAAAGAGGCAGCAATATCAGCTTTTAATTTGGAATCATTTTTAAATTGAGGATTTTTTTGAAGGAAATATAAAACTGCTGTTTTAAGACCGGAAAAACTAAAATCATAGTTTTTTTGATGAATCATTGGTCTTGGAAAGTTAATTGCTTGGGGATTACCAAATTTAGCTAATTTTTCAATTTCGGGACCACCGGGGAAAGGAAGATCTAAAAGTCGTCCAACTTTATCAAAGGCTTCACCAGCAGCATCATCTCGAGTTTCCCCAATTTTTTTCCATTGAGTTAAAGATTCTAAGTTTAAAAGAAGGGTATGACCACCGCTTACAATTAAAGCTATCGCCGGAAATATTTTTGGCGAAATTTTTTGATTTAAAAGAAGAAAAGAATAAAGATGACCCTCAAGATGATTAACGCCTATTAATTTTGTTTTTGGAAAATATTTTTTTTGAATTTCTTTAGTAAAGTTAATTCCGGCCCAAAGGCAAGGTTCAAGACCAGGACCAATAGTAATGGCTAAAATTTCTGGTTTTTGTTTTTTAATCTTCTTGATAATTTTTTGAAAAAGAATAGGTAAATTTTTTAAATGTTCTCTTTTTGCTAAATGAGGAACAATCCCGCCCCAGGGCTCATGAATTTTAATTTGAGAAGCAACTAAATTTTTAAGCACCTGAAAAGAGGGTCTTTTTAACCCCCCAGAAGCTTTGACTAAGGCAATCGCCGTTTCGTCACAGGAGGTTTCAATAGACAGGATTTTCATTTTTTCTTATAATAACAATAAAAATGAAAAGGTCGTCAAGGATTTTTTAAAAAAAATGATTAGATCTTTATTAGTTTTTAGTGATCTTGGTCTTTTTATATTAAGATTTTTTTTAGGGATTATTTTAATCGCTCATGGTTGGCCAAAGTTAAAAAATTTAAAAGAAACAGCTAATAATTTTCAAGGAATGGGTTTTAAACCAGGAATTTTTTGGGCCTTCATTGTCGCCTTGTTAGAATTTGTTGGTGGTCTTTTTTTAATTTTTGGTTTTTTAACTCAGATAATTACCTTTTTCTTAGTCATCGAGTTTTTAGTTATTTTAGCTCGAGTGAAAAGAAAATCACCTCTTGTTGGTGGGAGTGAACTTGATTTTCTAATTTTAGCCGTTGCTTTAGCTTTAATGAGTCTTGGTGGTGGTTATTATTCTCTTGATAATTTTTTAGGAATTAGAATTTAGTCATTAATTTTATGTTTCAAAGATTTCTGGAAATTTTACCAGGTTTTTTTGCTTGGTTTACTTTAATAAGTTTGATTTTTTTATCTTGGCGATTACCAAACTTTGTGGTGATTTTTATTGTCATTTATGATCTTTATTGGTTTTTAAAAACTTTTTATCTTTTTCTTCATCTTTATTTTTCTTTTAAAAAACTTAAAAAGAATTTAAAAATAGATTGGTTGAAAAAACTTAAAGAAGAATTTCCGGAAAAATGGTCTAAAATTTATCACCTTTTAATTTTACCTGTGTATCAAGAGCCTTATGAGGTGATTAAAGAAAGTTTTCAAAGTTTTTCTCTTTCAAGTTATCCTTTAGAAAGATTTATTGTTGTTTTAGCTCTTGAAGAGAGAGGTGGCGAAGAAGATCTTAAAATAGCTAAAAGAATTCAAGAAGAATTTGGTCATAAATTTTTTAAGTTCCTTATTACTCTTCATCCTTCAAATTTGCCTGGAGAATTACCCGGGAAAGGTTCGAATGAGACTTGGGCTATTAAAGAGGCTAAAGAAAAAGTTATCGATTCCCTAAAAATTCCTTATGAAGATATTCTTGTTTCTTCTTTTGATATTGATACCCGAGTAGATTCTCATTTCTTTTCTTTTTTAACTTATAAATATTTAGAAAATCATGATCGCGAACATTCAAGTTATCAGCCGATTCCGATTTTTTCTAACAATATTTATGAAGTCGTAAGTTTAGCGAGGTTAATTGCTTTTGGAGCTACTTTTTGGCAGTTTATTCAACAAGCCCGTTCTTATCGAAGTATTTCTTTTTCTTCTAATAGTTTACCTTTTAAAGCCTTGGTTGAAGGTGGGTATTGGCCGGTTGATGTTGTTTCTGAAGATTCTCAAATATTTTTTGTCCTTTTCAATCATTATCAAGGAAATTGGCGAGTAACGCCTCTTTATTATCCGGTTTATATGAATGCTGTCGGCGGTCAGGATTTTTTCGAAAATATTAAAAATCTTTATAAACAACAAAGAAGATGGGCTTGGGGCGTTGAAAATTTTATTTATGTTGCAAAAGAAATTTTGAAAAACACAAAAATTAAATTTTCAAAAAGATTTTTTTGGCTTTCAACAACTTTTTTTGGGTTTTATTCTTGGGCTACCAATTCCTTTATTATTTTTTTATTTGGTTGGTTGCCAAATCTTTTAGGCGGGGAACCATTTCGATCAACTTTAGCTTCTTATAATTTACCTCGTTTCACTGGTCTTATTATGAATTTAAGTCTTTTTGGAATTATCACTTCCGCCGTTTTAAGCATGTCTTTATTACCACCACCGCCACCAGAATTAAAAAAACGTTTTCCGATTTTAAAAATTTGGCTTTTTCTTCAATGGTTGCTTTTACCGCCAACCTTGATATTTTTTAGTAGTTTACCGGCTTTAGATGCTTTGACAAGAATGATGCTTGGGGGTAAATTTCGATTAGGTTTTTGGCGAACACCCAAAAAGACTTAAAATGAAAGAATATTTAATTGAGGCCATAGTTTTATCAATTTCTCCTTTAAATGAAGATCGTTTAGTTCGACTCTACTCAAAAGAATTTGGTTATCTTTCAGCTCATTTAATTAGTGGTCGAAAAATTTTATCAAAACTCGCTCCCCACCTTGATCCTTTAAATTTAGTTTTAATTCGTTTAGTTGAAAAAAAACAATTTATTATTGCTGATGCTTTAGTTTTAGATCGTTTTGAATTTCTTAGAAAAAGCAAAAAAATAAAATTTGCTTTAGATATTTTATATCTTTTAAACTCTTTAGCTCCACCTTTAACTCCTGATTTAAAGCTTTGGTATCGTTTAATTCAAGATTTCAAAAAAAACTCCCCAAATTTAAAAGAAATTTTAAAAATTTTAGGTTATGATCCCCAAAAAGCTTCTTGTCAAATTTGTCAAAATTCTGAAATTAATTATTTTTATCTTCCTGATCAATCTTTTCTTTGTTATTCTTGCCATCCAAAATTTCCTGAAATTCAGTTATTATATATAAAAAGAGAATTATGACCAGTTTAGAAGAATTAGAAAAAGAAATTTACGGTTTTAAAAAAACCCCCGAAAAACCTAAAAAAGAAGAAAAGCCAGAAGAAAAAATTGAAGAAAAAAAAGAAGAAAAGCCTTCTTTTGAAATAAAGACTAAAAAAAGAGATTATCTTTTTATCTTTTTTATTACGATTAATCTTTTAGTCATTATTGGCGGTTCTTTTTTAATTTTCTTTTCTTTAAAAACAAAACCAACAAGACCTTTAGTTGAAATTGAAATTAATCATCCTTTCCTCCTTCGAAAGGGTGTTCCCTTTAATTTTGAAGTTAATATTAGTAATCAATCAAATATTATTTTGAAAAATGCGAGTCTTATTTTAAATCTTCCTTCTCAAGGTTTATTTTTAAGTAATCAAAACTCAGAAATTCGAGAGGAAATTGGTGATATCGGCAGTGGCAGTGTTTTTAGAAAAAAATTTGAAGCTGTGGTCAATCAAGAATTAAAAGATAAAATTAAGGTCCTTTTAGTTTATAATTTAGATTCAAAACAAAGATTTGAGCAAATTTTTGAAAAAGAAATTAATATTGAAAAATCTGGTTTTGAATTTGAGATTGAAGCACCCCAAGAGGTTTTAAGTGGTGTTCCTTTTGAGATTGTGATTAATTACAAAAATAATTCTGGTTATAATTTTGAAGACCTTTTTTTAGAAACTGAGCCTTCACCAACTTTTAAGTTTCTTTCATCAAATTTTCAACCTGATTCACCTTTAAATAATTTTTGGCGATTGGGAGCCCTTAATGCTGGTTCTTCTGGGAAGTTAATTATCCAAGGTGTCATCAATAGTCCCCAAAAATCCTTTTTTAGTCTCCCGGTAACTTTAGGAAATTATTTCCTTGGTCAAAAAATTATTCTTGAAAGAACCGATCTTTCAATTCTTATTAATCCTTCACCAATTTCGGTTTCTGTTTTAATTAATAACAAAACAGATTATGTGGCAAGAATCGGTGAATCTCTCGTTTATACTTTAAAATACAAAAATAATACCGAAAAACCTTTAAATAATTTAGTCATTAAAATCAAACTTTTAAGTGATCTTTTTGATTTTCAAACTATTCAAACGCGAGGTGAATTTGACGCTTTAACTAACACTTTAGTTTGGAGTAGTCAAAATTTATCTGAATTAAGAAAATTGAATCCAGGCGAGACAGGTTCTTTAAATTTTTCGGTAAGATTAGTTTCGAATTTTCCAATTAAAAATGTCCAGGATAAAAATTTTCTTTTAAAAATTGAAGGCACGATTGATTCTTTATCAGAAAAAGGAGAAAGTCAAAGACAAGCTGATTTTTCTTTAGAAACTAAAGTCAGTGGTTATATTATTGTTGATACTCAAGTTTTTTATCGAGATCCAGCAAGCAAAATTTTAAATACCGGACCAATGCCACCAAGAATTGGCCAAGCGACTCAATATACCGTTCATTTTTTTGTTCGGGTTTATGGGGTTGATGTGAGAGATGTTGAAGTCAGAACCTTTCTTGAAAATGGCGTAAGTTGGAAAGGAGTGACAAAAAGTAATACTGAATCTTTACCCGAATTTAACGAAATGACTAAAGAAGTTGTTTGGCGGATTGATAAAATTCAAGCTAATAAAGGCGTAGTTAATGATCCTTTGGAGGCTGTTTTTCAAATTGAAGCTATCCCGAGCCAAAATCATCTTGGTCAATATCAGCCTCTGATTACGAGAACCCTTATTAGAGCCTTTGATGAATTTGCCGGTTTAACTCTTGAAAATTTTGATGTTGGGGTAAATTCATCTTTACCAGATGATCAGACAATCAATAAAGAAGAGGGTCGGGTAATTAAATAATTGTTTTTATTTTCGATCTTCGTTAAAATAGCTTTTATAACTTTATGAATAATCTTTTAGAAAAAATTACTTCTTTAGCGAAAAGGAGAGGTTTTATTTATCCAAGTTCAGAAATTTATGGTGGTTTAGCTGGTTTTTATGACTGGGGTCCTTTAGGGACAGAATTAAAATTTAATCTTAAAAAAGAATGGTGGCAGGCAGTGGTTTTAGAAAGAGAAGATGTTGTCGGAATTTCAACTTCAATTATTATGAATCCGAAAACCTGGGAAGCTTCTGGTCATGTGACTGGTTTTTCTGATGTTTTAATTGAATGTAATTTTTGTCATAAACGTTTTAAAATCGAAGAATTAGAAAAAAAAGATGATTCTTTTATCTGTCTTGAATGCCATAAAACCTTTAAAGCAAGACCCCGTCAGTTTAATTTAATGTTTAAAACTTTTGTTGGAGCGGTTGAGGATTCAAAATCGGTTGTTTATTTAAGACCAGAAACTGCTGGTGGTATTTTTGTTAATTTTAAAAATGTGCTCCAAACAAGTCGATTAAAGATTCCTTTTGGTATTGCCCAGATTGGCCGTTCTTTTAGAAATGAAATTAATCCTCGTGATTTTATTTTTAGAATTCGAGAATTTGAACAAATGGAATTAGAATATTTTGTCAAACCCCAAGAAGCCGATAAATATTTTAAAATCTGGATTGAAGAGCGAGTTAAATGGTATCAAAAAATTGGTTTAAAAAATATTCGTTTAAAAGAACAAACTCCGGAAGAAAGAGCTCATTATTCAAGAGCCACTGTTGATATTGAATATCAATTTCCTTTTGGCTGGCAAGAAATTGAAGGGATTGCTAATCGAGGCGATTTTGATCTTAAGGCTCATATGAATTATTCTGGGAAAGATCTTTCTTATTTTGACGAGGAAACAAGAGAAAATTATCTTCCTTATGTAATTGAGCCTTCGGCGGGCGTTGAAAGAATTATCTTAGCCCTTCTTTGTCAAGCTTATACTGAAGAAAAAGAAAGAATTGTTTTAAAACTGCCACCAAAATTAGCTCCTTATAAAGTTGCCGTTTTTCCTCTTTTGGCTAATAAAGAAAAATTAGTTAAATTAGCCCGTCAAATTTATGAAGATTTAAAAAAATTTTTCCCAACTGCCTGGGATGATCGGGGAAATATTGGTAAACGTTATTATTCCCAAGATGAAATTGGCACTCCTTTTTGTCTTACTGTTGATTTTGAAAGTCTTCAAAAAAAAGATGTCACCGTGAGGAATCGAGATACTATGCGGCAAGTAAGAGTTAAAATAAAAGAATTAAAGAATTATTTAGATAAAAAAATTAACCAAGATAAAATTTAAAAATTACTTTTTTAATTTTTATTTGACATTTTCTCTTTTTTTCGATTATTCTAGTTATCTGGCACTAAAATTATGTTTTTTCAAAGAATCCAATTTAATAACGGTTTAAGGCTTATTTTAGTTCCTTTAACCAGGAGTCTAAATACTACGGTCATGGTTTTAGTAGAAGCTGGTTCTGAATATGAAACAAAAGAAATTAATGGCCTTTCCCATTTTCTTGAACATATGTGTTTTAAAGGCACAACTAAAAGACCAAATCAATTAATCATTAGTAGCGAATTAGATAGTTTAGGAGCAGAATACAATGCTTTTACCAGTCAAGAATATACCGGTTATTTTGCGAAAGCAAGAAATCAAAAATTAAACCAGTTATTAGACATCATTACCGATCTTTATTTAAATCCCCTTTTAAAACCTGAAGATATTGAAAAGGAAAGAGGTCCTATTATTGAAGAAATTAATATGTATGAAGATTTACCCCCACGCAAAGTTCATGATCTCTTTTTAAATTTAGTTTATGGTGATCAACCAGCTGGTTGGGATATTGCCGGAACTAAAGAAAATATCTTGAAATTTCAAAGAGAAGATTTTTTAGCTTATCGAGATAAACATTATATTGCCTCAAAAACAATTCTTGTTCTTGCTGGTGGTTTTTCTCGATTTCGGATTGAAGAAAAAGTTCAAAAATATTTTGAGGGGATAAAAATAGGGGAAAAAGAACAAAAATTTCCAGTCAGAGAAGAAGAACAAACAAAACCAAAATTTTTAATTTCTTTCAAAAAAACTGATCAAACGCATTTAATTTTAGGTTTTCGAGCTTTTGATATTCATGATGAAAGACGTTTTGCTTTAGGAGTTTTAGCCGATATTTTAGGCGGGAGTATTAGTTCTCGTCTTTTTCAAAAAATTAGAAGTGAATTAGGAGCTGCTTATTATATTCGAGCGACTACCGATCTTTATATTGATCATGGTCTTTTTTTAATTTCTGCCGGGATTAATAATGAAAAAGTTGAAGATTCGATAAAAAATATTTTGCAAGAATGTCACTGGTTTAAAGAGAATCTTGTCAGTGAGAAAGAATTAAAAAAATCGAAAGAACATTTAATTGGTGAACTTTTTCTCTCTTTAGAAACTTCTGATGAATTAGCAAGTTTTTATGGTATTCAAGAAATTGTTGGTCATGAATTGAAAACCCCTCAAGAAATTGCTCGAAAAATTCAGGAAGTGACACCAGAAGATATCAGAAAAATAGCTCAATTTCTTTTTCAAGAAAATCGACTTAATTTAGCCATGATTGGTCCTTTGAAAGATAAAGATTTTAGTAATATACTAAAAATATAATTAATGGAAAAAGAATTTTTTCTTAATATTTCCTGGAAAAGCTTTTTACGTTTTCTTGTCTTTGGTTTGTTATTGATCATTTTGTATTTAATTAGAGATTTAATTTTAGTTTTATTAGTTTCCATAACTATTTCTTTGGCCATTACTCCTTTTGTTGATTATCTTGAAAAAATAAAAATTCCAAGAATTTTAGGTACTTTAATTTTATTTTTGTTAATTTTAGGTATTTTAGGAGTTGTTTTTTATTTTTTTATTCCAATTTTTATTCAAGAAATTGAAAAGTTTTTTGAATTTTTAAATAACTTCAGTAGTCGATTTTTTGGCTGGTCGGAATCTCTTTTAGATTTAATCCGGGGTAATTTTTCTAAAATTATATCTTTTTTAAAGGAATCAAATTTTCCTTTTCAAATCCCTGATAAAATTTCTCAAATTTTAAATTCCTTTGTTTTGACTCTTGCTGGTATTTTAATGATTTTTTATCTCACAGTCGAAAAAAACGGTGTTGAAAATTTTTTAAGGGTTATTTTACCTGATGTTTATGAGAAACCCTTTTTTGAATTTTTTGAAAATTTTAAAAATAAACTTCGAAAATGGGCAATCGCTCAATTGATTCTGAGTAGTTTAGTTGGTTTAATTGCTGGTTTAGGTTCTTTAATTTTAGGGATTGATTATCCTTTTATGATTGGAATTTTAGCGGCTATTTTTGAAATTACCCCAATTATTGGTCCGATTCTTGTTGGGATAGTTATGTTTTTAATTAGTGTTTCTGAATCATTAATCCTAGGTCTTTATGCCCTTATTTTCTTTTTTGTTCTTCAGCAAGTTGAAAGTCATATTTTGACCCCTTTAATTGTTGGGAAGACGATGAAAGTTCATCCGTTAGTGGTTTTAATTTCTTTAATTGGTGGGGCAAAAATAGCTGGTTTTTGGGGACTTGTTTTAGCTGTTCCGATTGCTATTTTTATTCATGAAATTGTTAATTATCTTTCTTTAAGGAAAAAAATGATCAGTCGTTTAGAGCTATGAAGAAAAATTTTAAAAAAGTTTTGATCACCACTGCTATTGATTATGTTAACGATGTTCTGCATTTAGGTCATGCTTATCAAAAAATTGCCGCTGATGTTTTAGCTCGTTATTATCGGTTAAAACTTGGTCAAAATAATGTTTATTTTGTCACGGGAACTGATGAGCATGGTTTGAAAGTTCAAGAAGCCGCCAGTAAAGAAGGCAAAGAAGTTAAAAAATTTGTTGATGAAATTTCTTTTCTCGATCAAAAAGAACAAGAGGCTCTTAATATTTCTTATGATCGTTTTATTAGAACTACCGATGAAGATCATAAAGAAAATGTTATCGATTTTTGGAAAAGAGTTGAAAAAAATGGTGATATTTATCTCGGTGATTTTCAAGGTCTTTATTGTCAAGGATGTGAGTCTTATAAAACAGAAATTGATTTAGAAAATAATAAATGTCCTCTTCATCCAAAAGAAGATTTAAAATTGATTACTGAAAAAAATTATTTTTTTCGTTGGCAAAAATATATTCCTTTTTTGAAAGAATTAATTCTCAAAAATGAAGATTTTATTCTCCCCGAAGCCAGAAGGAATGAAGTTTTAGCTTTTGTTGATAAAATCGAAGATATTACTATTTCTCGAAGAAAAGAAGCAGTCAGTTGGGGGATAGAAGTTCCGGGTGATCCCGATCAAGTGATTTATGTTTGGTTTGATGCTTTAATTAATTATTTAACCGCCGGCAAAAAGGTTGGTTTTTGGGATGAAGAAACAAAAATTATTCATCTTCTTGGTCAAGATAATTTAAGATGGCATGCCCTTTTATGGCCGGCAATGTTAAAAAGTGCTGGTTATTCTTTTCCGAGCACTATTTATGCCCATGGTTTTATTACCCTCAACGGTCAAAAAATTAGTAAGTCCTTAGGAAATATTATTAGACCGCGAGAGTTAACCTCTAAATATGGAGCTGATCCCGTGAGATATTATCTTTTAGGAAAAACCAGTTTTGCTGAAGGTGGTGATTTTTCTTTAGCTAAATTAGAGGAAGTTTATAATGGTGATTTGGCTAATGGATTAGGTAATTTTACCGCTCGAGTTTTAACTTTAGCTGAAAATCAAGAATTTGATTCTGATCAAAAATTGTCTCCTGAAGTTCAATTAAAAATTGAAGAAACTAAAAAAATATTTGAAGAAAAAATTTTAGAATTTAAATTTAATGAAGCCCTAAGTCATCTTTGGAATCTTATTGCTTTTGGTGATAGTTATATTAATCAGAAAAAACCTTGGTTTAATAAAGAAAAAGAAGTTCTCTTTGATTTAGTTGTGCTTCTTGATAATATTGCTGGTCTTTTGAAACCCTTTCTTCCTGAAACCACTGAAAAAATTACTCAAGCAATTTATTGGTCTCATCAAAAGCTGAGAGTTAAAAAAATAGATCATCTTTTCCCAAAAATAAAATAGCTATGGAAATAGAATTTTTTGATGTTCATACCCATGTTCAATTTGCCGCTTTTTTTCATGATTATCAAGAGGTTATCAATCGAGCTTTAAAAAATAAAGTTGGCTTAATTAACGTGGGCACCCAAAAAGAAACTTCTCAGCAAGCTGTTTTTTTATCAAAAAAATATCAAGAAGAACCGATTTACGCTACCGTTGGTCTTCATCCGCTTCATGTCGTTAATCCCTATTTTGATCCAAAAGAATTAAAAAAAGAAAATTTTTCAAAAGAGGGCGAAATTTTCGACTACGATTTTTATAAAAATCTTGCCCTTCAGCCAAAAACTATCGCTATTGGTGAATGTGGTCTTGATTATTTTCGAATCAAGGAAAAAGATTTAAAGGATAAACAAAAGGAGATTTTCGAAAAACAAATTTTTTTATCTTTCGAGGTTAAAAAACCTTTAATGCTTCACTGTCGGGAAGCTTTTGATGATTTAATTGATATTTTAAAAGCTAATAAAAATTATCTTAATGAAATTCCAGGCGTAGTTCATTTCTTTTCTGGAAATAAAGAAATAGCTTCAAAGCTTTTAGATCTAGGTTTTTATTTTTCTTTTGGTGGGGTGATTACTTTTTCTCGGGATTATGATGATGTTCTAAAATATCTTCCTCAAGAAAGAATTTTAAGTGAAACTGATGCTCCTTATGTGGCCCCAGTTCCTTATCGAGGTCAGAGAAATGAACCTGTTTATGTTATTGAAGTGGTTAAAAAAATTAGTGAAATTAAAAATTTAAACTTTCAAGAAACAAAAACTTTTCTTTTAAAAAATACTAAAAAAATTTTCAACCTCACGTAATCAGATTAACTTATCTTTAAAAATTTAATGAATAAAGAGTTGTCAGATTTTGATTATTGGTTTTAAAATAAAAATTAATGAAGCCGTATAATTTTTCAAAAATAGAAAAATCTTGGCGAAAATATTGGCGAGAAAAAAGGGTTTATGAAGTTGATTTAATGAAAGCAAAAAGACCCTTTTATAACTTAATGATGTTTCCTTATCCTTCGGCTGAAGGTTTACATGTGGGTAATATGTATGCTTTTACCGGGAGTGATATTTATGGTCGTTTTAAAAGAATGGAGGGGTATGATGTTTTTGAACCAATCGGTTTAGATGGTTTTGGAATTCATTCAGAAAACTATGCTTTAAAAGTTGGTGTCCATCCAATGAAACAGGCGAAAATTTCGGAGAAAAGATTTTATAAACAATTAGAAATGATTGGTAATGGTTTTTCTTGGGAAGCAAAATTAGAAACTTATCATCCAAGATATTACCAATGGACGCAATGGCTTTTTCTTCAAATGTTTAAAAATGGTTTAGCTTATCGAAAAAAAGCTCCGGTTAATTGGTGCCCAAGTTGTAAAACCGTTTTAGCCGATGAACAGGTCATTAATGGTTTTTGTGAAAGATGTGATAGTCAAGTTGAAAAAAAAGAATTAGAACAATGGTTTTTTAAAATCACTAAATATGCCGATAAATTGTTAAAGAATTTAGAAAAAATTGATTGGCCAGAAAAAGTTAAAATTGCTCAAAGAAATTGGATTGGAAGAACTGAAGGCGCGATAATAAATTTTAAAGTAAAAAATTCGAAACTCGAAATTCCTGTTTTCACTACCAGACCCGAGACTATTTTTGGCGCTACCTTTTTAGTTTTAGCGCCAGAAAATGAATTAATTTTTCAACTTAAAGAAAAAATTTTAAATTTTTCTGAGGTTGAAAATTATCTTCAAAAAATTAAAAAAATTCCAGAAAAAGAAAGGGTTAATTTAATTAAAGAAAAAACTGGGATTCAATTAAAAGGCTTAAAGGCGATTAATCCGGCTAATAAAAAAGAAATTCCTATTTTTGTCGCCGATTATGTTCTGGGTGAAGTCGGAACCGGTGCCATTATGGCTGTTCCCGCTCATGATCAAAGAGATTTTGAATTTGCTCAGAAATATCATCTTCCAATTATTGAAGTGATCAAATCAGAAAATTCCAAGGATTTAAATTTAAAAAAAGCTTATGAAGGTGAAGGTTATCTAATTAACTCCGGTAAATTTAATGGTCTTTTTTCTCAAAAAGCTAAAGAAGAAATTGTTAAATTTGTTCAAGGCCAAAAAATGGTTAAATATCATCTAAGGGATTGGTTGATTTCTCGACAAAGATATTGGGGACCACCAATTCCTTTAATTTTTTGTGAAAATTGTCAAAAAGAAATCGAGAATTTAAAAAAGAAAGAATCAATTAAAAAATTAAAAAAAAGATTCACTTTAGGCGAACTAGAAAATCCGGGTTGGCTTCCGGTGCCAGAAAAAGATTTACCCGTGAAACTGCCCTTTGTTCAAGAATTTCGACCAACAGGCACTGGCCTTTCTCCTTTAGCCTTAGTTAAAAAGTTTTATCAAGTAAAATGTCCCCGGTGTCATCATTTAGCTCGAAGAGAAACTGATGTTTCTGATACTTTTTTAGACTCAGCCTGGTATTACCTTGGTTATCTTTTATTAGCTAAAAATTTAAAATTAGATTTTCAAAATAAACGTTTTAAAAAATTGATGAAAAAATGGTTACCGGTTGATATGTATATTGGTGGAGCTGAACATTCAGTTTTACATCTTCTTTATGTTCGATTTTTAGCCATGGCTTTAAAAGATATTGGTCTTCTTCCTTTTGAAGAACCGTTTCCTAAATTCCGGGCCCACGGTCTTTTAATTAAAGAAGGAGCTAAAATGTCAAAATCAAAGGGAAATGTGGTCAATCCTGATGAATATATCAAAAAATTTGGTGCTGATGCTTTAAGAGTTTATTTAATGTTTTTGGCGCCTTTTGAACAAGGGGGTGATTTTCGGGATGCTGGTATTCTTGGGGTAGTTCGATTTTTGAATCGAGTTTGGCAATTTTATCAAAAACTCTCAAAAAATTTAAATAAAAAATCTGAACAAAAAATTTTAATCCTTGCCCACAAAACAATTAAAAAAGTTACGGAGGATATTGAAAATCTCCATTATAATACCGCTATCAGTTCTTTGATGACTTTATTTAACGAAATGGAGACAGAAAAAGAAAATTGTGGTTTAGAAGTTTTAGAGATTTTTTTGAAACTTTTAGCCCCCTTTGCTCCTTATCTTTCCGAAGAACTTTGGTTTTCTCTTGGTCATAAAAATTCTATTCATAAAAGTTCTTGGCCAAAATTTAATCCAAAATTGATTCAGGAAGAAAAAGTCGTTTTGATTATTCAAATTAATGGTCGGCTTCGGGATCGAATTGAAATTAAAAAAGGACTTTCCCAAAAAGAAGTTGAGGATCTTGTTTTTGAAAGGGAAGTGGTTAAGAAATATTTAAATAACCAAAGGCCGAAAAAAATTATTTATCTTCCTGATCAATTGATCAATTTAGTTTTGGATTTATGATCAATAATCTTTTTAATTTCTTTATCTGGTTTTTTATCCTCTTTGCTATCTATTTAATTGTTTTTTCCGGCACTAAATTAGAAGAAATTTTTAGATTTGAAATTTCAAAAAAACCAGTTTTGCAAACACCAGCGAAAATATCTCAGCCACCAAAAGTTTCAGTCTCAGAACCTCCTGAAAAAAAATCGGAGGTTAAAATTTCTGAAGTTAAAAAAGAAGAAACTAAACCCCAAATTATTCCTCCCAAAGGTTTTTCTTTAGAACAACTTTCTCCTTATTATCAAAAAGTCAAAATAACTAATCTTAACCGCCGGGGTTATGGTCAGATAAAAGCTTCTTTAACTCTTTCAGTTTCCGGCGTTACTAGTTCTGTTAAGGTTACCGATTGGTATATTAATACTAATCGAGGTCGCCTTTTAGTGATTCCTAAAGGTATTGCTGACTATCATCCTTATTTTCCTTTAAAACCAGCTCCAATTTTTTTAAATAACGGTGATTATCTAAATCTTTACGCCGCTTATAATCCAACCAATTGGCCTGATTTTAATTTCCGGTTAAATAAATGTATTGGTTTTTTGAGTAATCAATTTAATTTTTATCCCTCATTACCTTCCTATTGTCCAAAACTCTATGATCGTGATGAGTTAATTACTTTATCAGGTCGTTGTCAATCTTTTCTTCTTTCTTTAGTTGGTAGTTGTCGAATGCCTAGTCCAAATGAAATTAATCAATTTAGTCTTGAATCTGGTTGTCGGCGAATTTTAGATAGAATCAATTACGGGACCTGTTATGAAAAGTATCATCGAGATTCTGATTTTTTCTCTAAAGAATGGCGAGCTTGGTTAAAACCAGGGGAAGGTTTTAATTACTTTAATTTAGATCCTCAACATGATCGCTTACTTCTTTTTGATGAAAATAATCTTTTGGTCGATGAATATATTTATTAAAAATGCCACAGTTTATTGCCGATTTAGAAATTCATTCAAGATATTCGCGGGCGGTAAGTAAAGAAATGACTTTAGAAAATTTAGCTCTTTGGGCGGCTAAAAAAGGACTTCAAGTCTTAGGCACCGGCGATTTTACTCACCCTTTATGGTTTAAAGAATTAAAAGAAAAATTAGAACCAGCCGAACCTGGTCTTTTTCAATTAAGACCAAGATTTAGACCTAAAAATAATCATTTTTCTACCGAAAAAATTCGTTTTTTATTAAGTAGCGAGGTTAATTGTGTCTATTCTAAAAAAAATAAAGTTCGAAGAGTTCATCATTTAATTTATGCTCCAAGTTTTGAAGCTGTTGAAAAAATTAATATCCAATTAAGTTGGATTGGTAATTTGAAAGTTGATGGCCGGCCAACTTTAGCTCTTGATTCAAAAGAACTTTTGAAGATATTGCTTACGGCTTCACCCGATAGCGTTTTAATTCCGGCTCATGTTTGGACCCCTTGGTTTGGAATTTTTGGTTCAAAATCTGGTTTTGATTCCTTAGAGGAATGTTTTGAGGAATTAACGAAAGAAATTTTTGCTATTGAAACCGGTTTAAGTTCTGATCCTCCGATGAATTGGCGCATTCCCTTTTTGGATGATAAAGCTATTATTTCGAGTTCTGATGCTCATTCTTTGAATCGAATTGGTCGGGAGGCCACTATTTTTGATACTGAAATTTCTTATTTTGGCATTATGAAAGCCTTGAGAAAAAAAGATGAGACTTTTGTTGGCACAATTGAATTTTTTCCTGAAGAAGGGAAGTATCATTATGATGGTCATGCCGCCTGTGAGGTTAGTTTCTCACCTGAGGAAAGTAAAAAAGCGAACTATCTTTGTCCTAAATGTGGTCAAGAATTAACGATTGGAGTTATGTCAAGAATTGAAGAATTAGCGGATCCTCATCGCCCTCCAGGTTTTAAACCTGCTTGGGCGAAAAAATTTTATAGTCTCATTCCTTTAAATGAAATTATTGCTGAAGCCTTTGGACTTAATGTTGAAACTAAAAAGGTGCTCGAGGAATATCATAAGGCAATCAATATTTTTGGTTCTGAGTTTAAGGTTTTAATTGAAGCTTCAGAAAAAGATTTAAGAGTTAATTTACCTCCTTTGGTCGCTGAAGGGATTATGAGAATGCGGCAGAATAAGGTTCATATAAAACCAGGTTATGATGGTCAGTATGGAGTGATTAAAATTTTTGAGGAAGAAGAAAAAAAGGTACTTTCTCACCAAAATACTTTATTTTAGGTATAATAAAATTGATGACCAATAATTTAATTTTTTATCTTCTTTGGTTATTTTTTTACCGTCTTTTTGAATTTTTCCGTCATTGGTATGTCAAAAGTTTTTTTATTTATTCCGACAAAATCCTTAATCTTTTTTCTTATTTAGATAAATTTTTTGCTTTAAAAGTGACTCTCCGTCATTTTTTTCAGCCCCTCTTTCAAGATTACTCTTTAATTGGTTATCTTTTTGGTTTTATTTTCCGATCTTTAAGAATTTTAATTTCTCTTTTTGTTTATCTTTTAGTTTTTTTATTAGCTCTTTTTATTTATCTTTTTTGGTTAGCCATTCCTATTTATTTAATTTTTAAAATTTTTATTTAAATTTATGGAATTGTATTTTGAGGAACCAAGATTAAAATTATCAACTTTTAGCGATTTTTTAGCTAAAGTTCTTAGCTCAATTTTTTATTTTGTTTTGGTGATCAGTACCCCGATTTTAATTTTTTCTGATATTCAAAGATTAAAAATTTTAGGTTGGCTTTTTGTTTTATTTTTAATTGATCGCCTTCGCCATTTTAAAGAAGCTGAAAAAAGTCTTTGGGAATTGAAAAAAATTAAAGCTTTTACTAAAAAAGAGAATTTAAATTTTTATCTTACCCCTTCAGCCCGAGAAGTTTTGGTTTATAGTTATCGGAGAGTTCTAGCTTTAAATCATAATTTTTATTTAACCCTTTTGAAATCCTTAATCAATCTTAGAGATATTCAAGTTATTTTGAAAAGATTAGAAATAAAAAAAGAAGAATTTGAACAAAAAATTGATGAATATCTTAATCAATTTCCGGAAAAACAAGAGAAAAAAATTCTTCTTGAAAAAATTGAGGATTTAGTGAAAAAAAGTTATCAAGAAGCCTTGATCCTTGAAGAAATTTTTATCGAGCCGAGAAATCTTTTGTCGGCTTTAGTTAATATTCAAGATCCAGTCCTGGGGAAACTTTTAGAACTTTTTAATGTCACTCCTTCTGATTTTAAAAATGCCTCCATTTTTAGTCGTTATTTATCAAGATTTTTCAATAAAATCCCTTCAACTCTTGGTGGTTTTTGGCATCATCCTTATAAAATTCGTCATCGAGTTATGAATCGGGCTTGGACGGCCCGACCAACACCAGTTCTTGATCAGTTTTCTCTTGATTTGACTGATCTTGCTCGTTCAGCTAAAGTTGGTTTTTTAATTGGTCATCAAGAAGAATTTAATCATTTACTTGATGTTTTAGCTCGACCAGATAAACCAAATGCGATTTTAATTGGTGAACCTTCTGTTGGGAAATCGACAATTGTTTATCACTTAGCTTTTTGTTTAGTTAAAGATCTTGTCCCACCAGCTTTATTTGATAAAAGATTAGTTTCTTTAGATATTGGTAAATTAATGGCTAATGCTAATGCTGAGATTTTAGTTGATCGGGTTAAAAAAATAATGGATGAAGTTTTTTTTGCCGGCAATATTATTCTTCATTTTCCAAATTTAAGCGATTTTCTTAAAACCACGGAAGTCGGCGCTTTATCACCAATTGATATTTTAATGCCTCTTTTCCGATCAAATTCTATTCCTATAATTATTGAAACTTCCCCAAGAGAATATAAAGAAATTTTAGAAAAAAAGAGTGAATTTGAAGGTTTATTTGAACTGGTTAGAGTTGAAGAAATTAGCGAAGAGGAGGCGATAAGATTTTTAGTTTTTGATGCTTTAATTTTGGAGCCGAAATTTAAAATTTTTATTTCTTTTAAGGCGATTAAAAAAGCAGTTTTTTTAGCTAAACGTTATTTCAGAAATAAACTTCTTCCTTCAAGTGCCGATGAGCTTTTAAAACATGCTTTAAGCGAAGCCCAAAGACAAAAATTAAAATTTTTAAGTGAAGATTTAGTAGTTGAAGTAGCTGAAGAAAAAAGTAAAATTCCTCTGAAAAAAACAAGCACCCAAGAATTGGAAATACTTCTTAATTTAGAAAAAATTATTCATCAACGTTTAGTGAATCAAGAACAAGCAGTTAAAGCGGTGAGTGAGGCCTTAAGACAATATCGAAGTGGTTTAGCAAGAAAGGGTGGTCCGATTGCTAGTTTTTTATTTGTTGGTCCAACTGGTGTTGGTAAGACTGAAATTTCAAAAATTTTAGCTAAGATTTTATTTGGTTCTGAAGAGTTAATGATTCGTTTTGATATGTCGGAATATCAGGATAAAAAATCAATTCATCGTTTTCTTGGCTCAAGCCAAAGTGGTGTCTTGAGTAGTTTAACCGAAGCCGTTCTTCAAAAACCTTATAGTTTAATTTTACTTGATGAATTTGAAAAAGCCCATCCTGATATTTTAAATCTTTTTCTCCAGGTTTTTGATGATGGTCGTTTAACTGATGATCTTGGAAGGACGGTTGATTTTCAAAATACGATTATTATTGCCACTTCTAATGCCTTATCCGATTTTATTAAAGAAGAACTAGAAAAAAATAGATCTATTGAGGAAATTAGTTTTGAATTAAAGAAAAAGCTTACAAGTGTTTTTCGACCAGAATTGTTAAATCGTTTTTCTGAGATTATTGTTTTTAGAAATCTTAATTTAGAAGAAATTTTTCAAATTGCCAAAATTCAGCTTAATGATTTAGCTCAGACTTTAAAAGAAGTTCATGGCATTACTTTGACTTTTGAAGAATCGGCCGTAAGAAAATTAGCCGAACTTGGTTATAGTCCTATCTTTGGAGCTCGACCTTTGAGGCAGGTAATTGCTAGTAAAGTAAAAAGTCTTTTATCGGAAAAAATTTTAAAAAAAGAAATTGATCGGGGTAATGAAATTATGTTAAAACTTGAAGGGGATAATTTTGAAATTAAAATAATAAGTTAAAATGATCACCAATAATGAAATTGCCAAAATTTTAAAAGAAATTGGTGAATATTTAGAAATGGAAGACGTCCCTTTTAAACCAAGAGCCTATGAAAAAGCGGCTGGGATTATTGAGGGTTTAGATGAAGAATTAACTGATATTTATCAAAGAGGTGGCCTTGAAGCTTTAAAAAAAATTTCAGGTATTGGTTCTTCGATTGCCGAAAAAATTGAGGAGTTAATTTTAACTGGTCGGTTAAAATATTACGAAGAGTTAAAAAAGAAAATCCCGGTTGATCTTGCTACTTTAACCCAAGTTGAAGGTTTGGGGCCAAAAAAAATTAAACATCTTTATCAAAAATTAGGGATTAAAAATCTTGAAGATTTAGAAAAAGCAGCTAAAGAAGGAAAAATTAGAAATTTAGAAGGTTTTGGTCTCAAAAGTGAAGAAAATATTTTAAAAGGAATTGATTTTTTAAAAAAATCAGGTTCCCGATTTATTCTTGGTTTTGTCATGGCTTATCTTCGAGAAATTGAGAATCGTTTGAAGAATTTAAAGGAAGTTGAAAAAATTGTTATTGCCGGTTCAGTAAGAAGAAGAAAAGAAACTATTGGTGATGTTGATATTTTAATTGTTTCAAAAAACCCCAAGCCAGTTATGGATTATTTTGTCTCTATGCCTGAGGTTATTCATGTTTATGCTCATGGGGAAACAAAATCAATGGTTAAAATGAAAAATGGTTTAGATGTTGATTTAAGAGTTGTCCCCCGAGAAGCTTATGGTTCGGCTTTAAATTATTTTACCGGTTCCAAAGAACATAATGTCGCTCTTAGAGAATTAGCCTTAAAAAAAGGTTATAAGCTTAATGAATACGGCCTTTTTAAAGGGGAAAAAAGAATTGCCGGGGCCACGGAAGAAGAAATTTATCAAGCTTTAGGTCTTGAATATATTGAACCAGAAATGCGGGAAAATAATGGGGAAATTGAATTAGCTTTAAAAAAACAATTACCTAAATTAATTGATTATGATGAGTTAAAAGGAGATTTACAAGTTCAAACTAATTGGACTGATGGCGCTAATTCTATTGAAGAGATGGCCAAAGAGGCTATCGCTTCAGGTTTAGAATATATTGCCATTACCGATCATACTAAAAGACTAGCCATGGCCCATGGTTTAGATGAAAAAAGAATTCAAGCTCAATGGCGAGAAATTGATGAATTAAATTTAAAGTTTAAAAAGAAAAATATTAAATTTAAAATTTTAAAAGGGACCGAATGCGATATTTTAAAAGATGGTTCTTTAGATTTACCTGATGAGATTTTATCAAAATTAGATATTGTTGGTGCTTCAGTTCATTCTTATTTTAATTTACCTAAAAAAGAACAAACTGAAAGAATAAAAAGGGCTATGGATAATCCTCATGTTGATATTATTTTTCATCCAACCGGAAGAATTATTAATCGCCGTCAACCTTATGAAGTTGATATCGATGAACTTATTAAACACGCTAAAAAAACAGGCACGGTTTTAGAAATTGATGCCTATCCCGATCGTTTAGATTTAAAAGACGAGCATATTAGAAAATGTGTCAAAGAAGGAGTGAAATTAAGTATTGATTCTGATGCCCATTCGGTCACTCATTTTGCTTATTTAGAATACGGGATTGCTCAGGCAAGAAGAGGGTGGGCGACAAAAAATGATATTATTAATGCCTGGCCCTTGGAAAAAATGTTAAAATTTTTAAAATCTAAAAAATGATTAAAGAAATTTCGGCAGGTATTATTATCTATCGAAAAACTAATCAAGGACCAAAATTCCTTTTACTTTATCACGGAAAAAATTATTGGAATTTTCCTAAAGGAAAGTTAGATGAAGGCGAGAAAAGTTTTTTAGCGGCTTTAAGAGAAGTGAGGGAGGAAACTGGTTTAAAAAGAAGCGATTTAATTTTTAATGATTATTTCAAGATGACTAATCGTTATATTTTCAATAGCCCTCAAAAACAAAAAGTTTTTAAAATTGTTATTTTTTATTTAGCTGAAACTAAAAAATCAGAAATTAAAATTTCTGATGAACATGAAGGTTATGCCTGGTTTACTTATCGAGAGGCTTTAAAAATGATTAAACACAAAAATTTAAAACCAATTCTTAAAAAAGCTTACGAAACTATTACCTTGAAATCTGATAAAATTAACTAGTTTTTACAAAATCAATAATTTTTTTAAAGACTTCCGGTTCGTTTTGGGCAAGATCAGCTAAAATTTTCCGATCAAGTTTTATATTCTTATCTTTCAAGGCTTTAATAAAATGACTATATTTCAAACCTTCAGTTCGAAGAGAAGCATTAATTTTAACTTGCCATAGTCTTCGAAAATTTCTCTTTTTTTCTTTTCTTCCTCGAAAAGCATGCGTCCAAGCATGAAGTAAAGCTTCTTTGGCAGCTCTTTCTTTTGATTTTCTTCCCCATTTATAACCTTTGGTATATCTTAAAATTTTTCTTCTTTTTTTAGTGGCAATTTTTCCTCTTTTAACTCTAGTCATATTAAGAAATTTTAGCTAAAGTTTTTAATTTTTTGTATTTTATTTTTAAATCTCTTAAATTTTTCTTTCGAAGAAGATGAATTTTTCTTTTTTTGGTTCGATTATGTCCTAAAGCTAGCGCTCTTCTTTTAATTTTGCCTTTTTTAGTGATTTTAATTCTTTCGGTAATACTATTTTTCATAATTATTTCTTTTCAATTTGAATAAGATAACCTCGACTCACTTGTTTAATTTCGGTAAGTCTTCGATAAGGTTCTTTGATCATCGCCAGAAATTCCTCTAATTTTTGAAGATTCCATTCTTTATTTAAACTTTCTCGACCTTTAGTGACGATGTCAATTTCGACCCGATAACCATTTTTTAAAAATTTATCAACCAAACTTGCTTTTATTTGAAGATCATTTTTAGCTGCCCGGGGCGTGATTCTTACTTGTTTTAATTTTTTAGTCTTTTGAGCTTTCTTTTGTTTCTTTTCTTTTTTTGCTTCTAAATAACGGAATTTATCAAAACTTATTATTCGGGCAACTGGCGGTTGGGCTTTTGTTGAAATTTCAATAAGATCTAATCCTTTTTCCTGGGCTAATTTTAACGCTTCTTCGCGTTTTAAAATTCCTAAATTATTACCTTCTTCATCGATCACTCTTAACTCAGGAGCTGTTATTTGATTGTTGATCCGATATCGAATGGTTACGAATTTAGAATATCATTAATTATTTTAAATTCGT
>FWWL01002938.1_pt1 | contig 33065 bp, 28 predicted proteins | sample 2228331 | NCBI WGS metagenome assembly FWWL01 (sample SAMEA103939775, study PRJEB20133) | metagenome
AAAAATCCTCCCCGGAACGGGGAGGGGGACCGCCCGCAAAGCGGGCGGTGGAGGGGGCCCGGAGGCAGCGGACTCGCTTGCCTCGGCCCCCCTCCGTCAGCGCTGCGCGCTGCCACCTCCCCGTTCCGGGGAGGATTTAAACGCCCCAACAAATCCCATCCTTCCCCTGCGCCGCCATCCCCCCTAAACGCCCGGCCATGCGCCCCGACCTCGCCCATATCGACGCCTGGTTGTTCGACCTCGACAACACGCTCTATCCGGGCAGCACCGACCTGTTCGCACAGATGAACCAGCGCATCGGTGCCTATGTCGCGCGGCTGCTGAACCTCGATCCCGACGCCGCGCATCGGGTGCAAAAGGACTATTTCATTAGTCACGGCACCACGCTCGCCGGGCTGATGGCCGATCACGGCGTCGACCCGTACGAATATCTCGCCGACGTCCACGACATCGAAATCGACATCCTCGAACACAACGCCCCGCTCGCCGCCGCGATTGCCAAGCTGCCGGGGCGCAAGCTGGTCTTCACCAACGCCGACGCGCCTTATGCCGAGAAGGTGCTCGACCGGCTCGGCGTCCGTGAACATTTCGAGGCGATCCACGACGTCCACGCCAGCAGCTACCACCCCAAGCCGCACCCGCATGCCTATGCCAGCGTGTGCGAGGCGTATCGCATCGACCCGAAGCGCGCGCTGTTCGTCGAGGACATGGCGCGCAACCTCGCCCCGGCCAAGGCGATCGGCATGACCACCGTCTGGGTCGACAATGGCTCGGAACAGGCCCCCGATGCCGATCGCAGCTTCATCGACCATATCACCCACGACATCTGCCACTGGCTCGAAACCATTCAGGAGCATCCATGACCGACCTCGCCGCCACGATCGACGCCGCCTGGGAAGACCGCGCCAACATCTCGCTCGCCACGACCGGCGCGGTGCGTGAGGCAGTGGCCGAGGCGCTGAGCTTGCTCGACAGCGGTGCCGCGCGCGTCGCCGAGCCGGTGGACGGCGGCTGGCAGGTCAATCAGTGGCTCAAGAAAGCCGTGCTCCTCTCCTTCCGCCTCAACGACAATGCCGTCGGCCATGGCGGCTTCGACAAGGTCCCGCTCAAGACCGCGGGCTGGGACGATGCGGCCTTTCGCGCTGCGGGCTTCCGCCAGGTGCCGGGCAGCGTCGTGCGCCACGGCGCGCATATCGGCCGCAACGTCGTGCTGATGCCCAGCTTCGTGAACATCGGAGCCTATGTCGGTGAAGGCACGATGGTCGACACCTGGGCCACGGTCGGCAGCTGCGCGCAGATCGGCAAGAACGTCCACCTCTCGGGCGGCGTCGGCATCGGCGGCGTGCTCGAACCGCTTCAGGCCGACCCGGTTATCATCGGCGACGGCGCCTTCATCGGCGCGCGCGCCGAAGTGGCCGAGGGCGTCCGCGTCGGCGAAGGCGCAGTCCTCTCGATGGGCGTCTATTTGGGCGCGAGCACCAAGATCGTCGACCGCGCCACCGGCCACATCTATCGCGGCGAAGTGCCGCCCTATGCGGTCGTCGTCCCCGGCACCCTCCCCGGCACGGACGGCGGCCCCGGCCTCTATTGCGCGGTGATCGTCAAGACGGTCGACGCCCAGACCCGCAGCAAGACCGGGATCAATGAGCTGCTGCGCGACTGACGCCTATTCCCCCTTTCCGCGCCGGAACGAGGTCGGGTGGTGAAAGCCATGCTTGGCGATCTTCACCCGATCGTCGCCGATCTCGACCGTCCTGGGACCAGCGGCGGGCAACACGCCGCCGACCCACATCGCGATCTCCTGATGGGCAGTGAACGGGTCGATCGCCTTTGCAAAGTCCATTGCTGAAAGCGACGGCTGATCGACCGCCCAGTCCAGATGCTCCTGTTCCGGACCGGGGATATAGGGCGTATCGGGATTTTGACTGGCGATCGTGATACCGGCCGCCACCACCGCCTCGCGCACGGTGCCCGTCAGCGGCTCCGGATCGAACCATCGGCTCAGCGGGATCATGCGGTCGGGATAATTGATGGTCTGACGCCGGATATTGCTCGTCTCGCGTCGCTCGCGCTCGGACTCCCCGCCTTGGTGAAGCGCCAAACCGTGCTTGTGCGCAAACGCGATGATCGCGTCGTATGTCCAGAACCAGCGCGCATCCTCGGTGGGGCGGCCGCGCGCCAGCCGGATACCGTGGTATAGCACACCACAGAACAGTACCCGCGCCGCGTCCTGGACATGCCGCGCGCCGTCGATCTCGACATCGCTGAGCGGACGATATCGGGTCAGCGCCCGCTGGCGCGCCGCCGCCGTGTCCGGTTCTGCGGGGACCAGCCCGCCCGCGCACGATCTGAGCGGCACGCGCAGCGCTCCGTGGATCTCGGCACTGGCCAGCCCGCGCGTGCCGTTGCGCATGAAGGTGACCGAGTCATCCTGTCCCCAGGCCGCGCCTGCGTCATAATAGTCCTTGCCACCGATGATCCGCATCGCGCGATCTTCGCGTTTGGGACGGTCAGGTCAACCCGGCTCACCTGACGCTTTCCGACGCGCGATTTCAAAAGCCATTTCCTACAGACCCTCGCCTGGGGTAGTCGTTTCCCATGCAACCAACCCCCGCCCCCGCCCCGGCTGACACCGCCCCTACACACGCATTTTTTGTCCGCATTGTCGTCAGTTTCGCCGCAGGGACACCGGCATGACCGATCCGATGACCTATGGGCGCTACCTCGCGCTCGACCAGCTGCTGAGCGCACAGCATCCGATTTCGGACGAGCATGACGAGCTGCTGTTCATCGTCATCCACCAGACCAAGGAATTGTGGCTCAAGCAGATGATCGCCGAGCTGGAGGTCGCGCTCGACCTGGTGCGCGGTGACCGTCTGGTCGAGGCGTATAAGGGGCTGGCGCGGGTCAGCCGGATTCAGGCGGTGATGACGCTGTCGTGGGAAATCCTGACCACGATGACGCCGAGCGACTATACCCGCTTCCGCGATGTCCTCGGATCGAGCAGCGGGTTCCAGTCGGACCAGTTTCGCGCGGTCGAAACCCTGCTGGGGGTGCGCGGCGGCGGGGTGCCGGGGCCGCTGACCGAGCGTTACGGTGCCGCACCGAGCCTGTGGGATGAGGCCAATGCCGCGCTCGCCCGCGCCGGGTTCAACCTGCCCGAAGCGGCACTGAACCGCGACTGGGCCAAGCCTTATGAGGCCGACCCGCAGGTCGAAGCCGCATGGGCCACGGTCTATCGCGAGCCCGGCACGCATTGGGAGCTGTATCAGCTCGCCGAAAAGCTGGTCGATATCGACGATGCACTCGCGACCTGGCGGCACAAGCATGTCCTGACGGTCACCCGCGTGATCGGGATGAAGCCCGGCACCGGCGGCACCCCAGGCGCGTCCTACCTTACGTCGACCCTGACCAAGCGCGCCTTCCCCGAACTCTGGTCGCTGCGGACGCTGCTGTGACGTCTTACAAGCACCTCTTCCAGCGCTCCATCGCCGCAGCCCCCGACCGACTGCACTTCGCGGCGCACAGCCACCACCTCTGGCCCGATGCCTCGTTCGTCGGTCATCAGGCGGCATGGCAGGACGCCGCCCGGCTCGCCGACCGCAAATGGGACCGGGTGATGGGCGAGATCTGGCCCGCCGCGCAGGCGCATGTCGCGGCCGAACTGGTGCTGCCCGATCCCGCTTCAGTCGTGTTCGCAGGAAACACGCACGACCTGATCCTGCGCATCGTCTCCGCCCGCAGCGAGCGCCCGCTCCGCATCCTCGCCAGCGACGGCGAGTTTCACAGCTTCCGCCGTCAGGCGCAGCGCTGGATCGAAAGCGGCCGGATCGCGCTCGACACGGTGGCGCGCGGGCCTGACTTCGACGCTCGCTTCATTGCTGCGGCGCGGGAGGGGACGCACGACCTGATCTTCGTGAGCCAGGTGATGTTCGAGACGGGCGCAGTGTTCGCGGCCGTTGGCGAGCTTGCCGCGCTGGCCCAACCCGACGGGCCATGGGTCGTAGTCGACGGCTATCACGGCTTCATGGCGATGGAGACCGACCTGTCGGTGGTTGCCGACCGCATCTTCTACACCGCCGGCGGGTACAAATACGCCATGGCGGGGGAAGGCGTCGCCTTCCTCCACTGCCCGCCCGGCTTCGGCCCGCGCCCGGAAATCACCGGCTGGTATGCCGAATTCGCCGAACTCGAAGCCCCGCCGCCCGGCCGGATCGGCTATGCCGCCGATGCGATGCGCTTCATGGGGTCGACGTTCGACCCAAGCGGCCTCTATCGCCTCGTCGCCGTCCGCGACATGCTGGCCGAGGAGGGGCTGAGCACTGCAGCGATCAACGCGCATATCGCACCGCTCCGCGAACAGCTCCTCGCCGCCCTACCCGAAACGCGCCTCGCCGACGCAGAATTGCTCAACCCCGGCAGCGACCCGCGCGCCCGCTTCCTCGCGCTGCGTTCATCGCAAGCCCCGACATGGAAAGCCGCGCTGATGGATCAAGACATCATCACCGATGTCCGCGGCGATGTGCTGCGGATCGGCTTCGGACTCTACCACGACGCCCGTGACATCGACCGGCTAGTCGCCACCCTGCGCGATCTTAGCGACGCCTAGCCGGGGAATTTCAATCGCCGGACAGCGGTTCATCACCACCGTCAACCCCGCCACCTCGGCCCGCGCGGCGGCGTCTTCGTTGATGACGCCAAGCTGCATCCACACGGCCTTGGCGCCGACCGCAATCGCCTCATCCACCGCCTCACCAGCCGCGATCGGTCGGCGGAAGATGTCGACAATATCGATCGGCTCGCCAATCTGGGCGAGCTCCCGGAACACGAACTCGCCGTGCAGATGCTCGCCGGTGATCTGCGGATTGACCGGAATGACGCGATAGCCATGGTCCTGCAGCATCGCCATCACCCGATAGCTCGGCCGATCCGGCCTGTCGCTTGCCCCGACCAGCGCAATCGTCCGCGCGCCTTCGAGCAGCGCCTTGATGTCGGCGTCATTGGTGAGGGGCATGGGTCAGCCTTTCTGTGTCTCCAGCCAGTCAGCAACCTTCCCAGCCACTTCAGCAAACGCCGCGCCCTCTAGCCCGTTCCCGGCAGCGGGCGGCGTGCCCGCATCCGAAGCCGTGCGAATCGCAATGTCGAGCGGGATGCGCCCGAGGAATGGCACGCCGAGCCGCTCCGCCGCCGCCTCCGCCCCGCCGCGCCCGAACGGGTCCGACACCTCGCCGCAATGCGGGCAGGCGTAGCCGGCCATATTCTCGACGATCCCGATCACCGGAATGCCGGCCTTAGCGAACAGGTCGATCGCGCGCGTCGCATCGATCAGCGCCAGATCCTGCGGGGTCGAGACGATCACCGCGCCCGCCGGGCGGTGCTTCTGGATCATCGTCAGCTGGACGTCGCCGGTACCGGGCGGCAGGTCGAGCACCAGCGTATCCGCCGCGCCCCAATTGGCATCGACCAGCTGGGTCAGCGCGCCCGCCGCCATCGGCCCGCGCCAGGCGATCGCCTGCCCTTCCTCGACCAGCCCGCCCATCGACAGCAGCGGCACGCCATAGGCGGTCGCGAGCGGCACCAGCTTCTTGTCATGCGCGACCGGTTTCCGCCCTTCGACTCCCATCAGCTTGGGCTGCGACGGGCCATAGATATCGGCATCGACCAGCCCGACCTTCCGCCCCGCCCGCGCCAGCGCGATGGCGAGATTCGCAGAAACGGTGGACTTGCCCACCCCACCCTTGCCGCTCGCCACCGCGATCAGGCGGCGGTTGACCCGCTGGGCGGTGCGCGCGATTCGCACCTCGTCAATCCCCGGCACCGACGCGGCAGCGCGCAGATCGGCCTCCAGCGCATCCTGCGCCGCCTCCGGCAGCCCGGTGACGTCAAGGATGATGCTGGCACGCGCGCCGTCGACCCGCACGGTGGCGCGGCCGGCGGCGATGGGGGCGAGGATTGCCTGAAGTTCGCTCTGATCGATCATGCCGCGCGACATAGGACGGCTTTCGATCGGTGCCACTGTAAATCCGCCGCGCGGTCCCTATAAAGGCTGATATGGCGAGATTGAATGGCTGGATCGCACGCATTGCCGGAACCGGCGGCGTGCTGTGGAATGAGAACAAAGGCCCCTGGGGCAGCGGGAGCGGAAGCGACGACAAGGGCGGCGCGGACGGCGGCAATGGCGGTGGCCCGCGCAACCCCTGGGCATTCCCGCCCGAGGGTAAACGTGGCGGCAAATCCAATGTCAGCAGCCTCGACGATTTCCTGAAGCGCGCGCGCAAGGGCGGTGGCGGCGGAAGCGGCGGCGGCGGTGGCCGCGGCGGGCTGCCGACCGGCATGCCCAGCCGCCGGATCGTGCTGGTCGCGGCCGGGCTGCTGGTACTGGCCTGGATCGCCTTTACCAGCGTGCATGTCATCACCCCCGAGCAGCGCGGCGTGGTGAAGCTGTTCGGCCGCTATGCCTATACGATGGAGCCGGGCATCGGCATGACCATGCCTGCCCCGATCGCGACGGTGACCAAGGTCAACGTCCAGAAGATCACCAACGAGGATTTCCCGCAGGGCAATGGCGAGAATCTGATGCTGACCCAGGATCAGAACATCGTCGACCTGGCCTATGCGGTCCGCTGGGACATCGCCAATCCGGAGGATTTCGTCTTCCAGATCGCCGAGCCGACGACCACCGTCCGCGCGACGGCAGAAAGCGCAATGCGCGCCGCAGTTGCCGGCGTCACGCTCAACGAAGCCATCGGCCCCGGTCGCACGGTGATCGAAGCCCGCGTGCAGCAAACGATGCAGGCGATCCTCGACGAATATAACTCCGGCGTGCGCGTGCGCGGCGTGTCGATCAAGAACGCCTCCGCCCCGGCGGCGGTGGATGAGGCGTTCAAGCAGGTGACTGCGGCGCAGCAGGAGTCGGAGGGTGCCCGCAACCAGGCGCGCGCCTATGCCCAGCAGGTCACCGCGCTGGCCCAGGGTCAGGCGGCGCAGTTCGACAAGATTTACGAGCAGTATAAGCTCGCGCCCGAAGTGACCCGTCGCCGCTTGTATTACGAAACCATGGAGGCGGTGCTGGCCAAGTCGAACAAGACCGTGGTCGAGACGCGCGGCGTGACCCCCTATCTTCCGCTCCCGGCGGCACGCGGCAATCCCGCCCAGCCCCAGGTTCAGCAAGGTCAGCAGGCGCAACCGGCCCAGCAAGCGCAGCAGCAGGGAGGCGCACAGTGAACGCCATCGTCACCCGCCCCGTCCTGTTCGGCGGCCTCGCCCTCGCGTTGCTGTTCGTGCTGCTCAACACCGTGTTCGTGGTCGACGAGACCAAGCAGGCGGTGATCCTGCAGCTCGAACAGCCAGTTCGGACGATCAACCAGTATCAGCCGGGCGAGCAATTCGGTCGCAACACCGGCGCCGGTGTGCAGATCAAGGTGCCCTTCATCCAGCGTGTCGTGTGGGTGGACAAGCGCGTGCTCGACATCGAGTTGGAGAACCAGCCGGTGCTCTCGACCGATCAGCTGCGGCTTGAGGTCGACGCCTTTGCCCGCTTCCGCGTCGTCGATCCGCTGCGCATGGTGGTGACCGCCGGGACCGAGCGCCGCGTCGCCGACCAACTGCAGCCGCTGTTCGGATCGGCCCTGCGCGCCGAGCTTGGCAAGCGCACCTTTGCCTCGCTGCTCAGCCCTGAGCGGACGGCGGTGATGGACAATATCCAGGCCGGTCTGCAGCGTTATGCCAGCCAGTATGGCGTCGAGATCGTCGACGTCCGGATCAAGCAGGCCAATCTGCCCGAGGGCAGTCCGCTCGATTCGGCGTTGCAGCGGATGCGCACCGCGCGTGAGCAGGAGGCGACGACGATCCGCGCCAATGGTCAGAAGGACGCCCAGATCATCCGCGCCGAGGCGGATGCGAAGGCGGCGGAAATCTATGCGACTGCGTTCAACAAGGATCCGCAATTCTACGATTTCTGGCGCGCGATGCAGTCCTATCGCACCACCTTCATCGGCAATGGCCGCGATGCGATGGGCGAAACGTCGATCATTCTGTCGCCGGACAATGACTATCTCCGCGAGTTCCGGGGCCAGGGCCGTTAACGGCCCCGGCTTCGGCGTGTCAGGAATGATCCGGACCCCAACGGCTGTCGGTTCGTTCATATTCAATCGCCGTTCAGCTATTTCAGGCGAGTAATACACCGATGACCGAACCTACGCCCGGACCGGGCCGCAACTCCAAGGGCCAGATGACCAAAGGAACCACTCCCGTGCGCTATGCCTATGCGATCACTTCCGCGCTGCTGATTGGTGGCGCGAGCGCGGCGCTCGTCATGCAGAACCCCGCCGGCGCGCAGACCGCGCAGAACGAACCCGGCGCAATTCAGGCCGCTGTGCCCCGCGCGGGCGCGCCGATGAGCTTTGCCGACATGGTCGCGAAGCTTCAGCCCGCAGTGGTCAACATCTCGACCACCCAGCGCGTGCAGGTCCAGACCAACCCGTTTGCCGGCACCCCGTTCGGCGACCTGTTCGGCGGGCAGCAGGGCGGCGGTGGCCGTCCGGTCACGCGCCAGGCCGAATCGCTCGGCTCGGGCTTCCTGATCTCGGCCGATGGCTATGTGGTCACCAACAACCACGTGATTTCGGCGGGCCAGCGCGGCGCGGTGGTCGAATCGATCAAGGTAACGCTAGCCGATCGCCGTGAATACACCGCGAAGCTGATCGGTCGCGATCCCGCGACCGATCTTGCGGTGCTCAAGATCGAAGGCACCAACCTTCCGTTCGTGAAGTTCGGCGACTCGGACCGTGCACGCGCGGGTGACTGGGTGGTCGCGATCGGCAACCCGTTCGGCCTCGGCGGGTCGGTGACCGCAGGCATCATCTCGGCGCTGCACCGCGCGACCGGACAGGGCGGCCCGCTCGACCGCTTCATTCAGACCGATGCCTCGATCAACCGCGGCAATTCCGGCGGTCCGTTGTTCGACCTCAATGGCAACGTCATCGGCATCAATTCGCAGATCCTGTCGCCGACCGGCGGCAATGTCGGTATCGGCTTCGCCATCCCCTCGTCGGAGGCCAAGCCGATCATCGATACGTTGATGAAGGGTGCCAGCGTCGAGCGCGGTTATCTCGGCGTCGGCATCCAGCCGCTGACCGATGATCTTGCCAAGTCGTTCGGCGTGCCCAAGGGCAAGGGCGAGCTGATCAGCCGCGTCGAGCCGGGCGAGGCGGCGGCCAAGGCCGGGATCAAGCAGGGTGACGTCATCGTCAAGGTCGATGGCAAGGATGTGACCCCCGACCAGACCCTGTCCTACCTCGCCGCCAATGTCCGCCCCGGCACGCGCATCGCGGTCGAGCTGATCCGCGACGGCAAGCCGGTGACGGTCCAGGTCACGGTCGGCAAGCGTCCGCCCGAGGAGCAGCTCGGCGGCTTCGATCCCGATGCGGACGAAGGCGCGCCGGGCGGCGATGAGGCGACCCAGGGTCCGGCATCGCTGGGTATCAGCGTGACGGCGCTGACGCCCCAGATCGCGCGCACCATCGGCGTTGATCCGGCGACCAAGGGCGTCGTCATCGTCGGCGTCGATCCGGCAAGCGATGCGGCGCAGAAACAGCTGACGCGCGGCCTCGTCATCACCTCGGTCAACCGCCAGCCGATCGAGACCCCGGCCGACTTCACCCGTCTGGTCAACGCGGCCAAGGCATCGGGCGCGGAATCGGTCGTGCTCTACATCATGGCACGCGGCGGTGTCGGCACCTATCGCGCGGTCGAATTCGCCCGCTGATAGGGGCTGGCCTCCAGACGCATTCTCCCTAATGCTGCGCTCCTGATCATCGGGAGCGCAGCATGTCGGGTGAAAGCGATCTGTTCATTGGATTAGGCGGCGGCGAGCGACAGGCGCTCGTGCTCAAGCGGGCCAATCGTCATGGCCTGATCGCCGGCGCCACCGGTACCGGCAAGACCGTCACGTTGCAGGGCCTTGCCGAAAGCTTCAGCCGGGCGGGCGTCCCGGTCTTTGCCGCCGATGTGAAAGGCGACCTGTCGGGCATGGCGATGCCCGGATCGCCGACCGCCAAGACCCACGAGCCGTTCAGCAAGCGCGCGGCCGAGATCGGCGAAACCGACTGGCAATATGCCGCCGCGCCGGTGCAATTCTGGGACCTGTTCGCCGAGCAGGGCCACCCGGTGCGAACCACCGTGTCCGAGATGGGGCCGCTGCTGCTGGCCCGCCTGCTGGGACTGAACGAAACGCAGGAAGGCGTGCTGACGATCGCGTTCCACGTCGCCGACGACGACGGCCTGTTGCTGCTCGACCTGGACGACCTTCAGGCCATGCTCGCCGCGTGCAGCGAGCGCGCCGATGAGCTGAGCGCGCGCTACGGCAATGTCGCCAAGACCAGCGTCGGCGCAATTCAGCGCCAGTTGCTCCAGCTGCGCAGCCAGGGCGGCGAGCATTTCTTCGGCGAACCGGCGCTGTCGATTCAGGATTTCATCAAGACCGACGACAACGGCCATGGCGTGGTCAACATCCTCGCCGCCGACAAGCTGATGGCGTCACCCCGGCTCTACGCCACCTTCCTGCTGTGGCTGTTGTCCGAACTGTTCGAATCGCTTCCCGAGGTTGGCGATCCCGACAAGCCCAAGCTCGTCTTCTTTTTCGACGAGGCGCATCTGCTGTTCGAAGAGGCGCCCAAGGCACTGCTCGACAAGGTCGAACAAGTCGTCCGCCTAATCCGGTCCAAGGGCGTCGGCGTCTATTTCGTGACCCAGAACCCGATCGACATTCCCGAGGATGTCGCGGGGCAACTCGGCAACCGCGTCCAGCACGCGCTGCGCGCCTTCACCCCGCGCGAGCAAAAGGCGATCAAGGCGGCGGCGGAGACCTTCCGCGCCAATCCCGACCTCAACGTCGAAACCGCGATCACCGAACTGAAGGTGGGCGAGGCGCTGGTGTCGGTGCTGATGGCCGACGGCGCGCCCTCGCCGGTCCAGCGCACCCTGATCAAGCCGCCGCGCGGCCGCGTGGGTCCGGTGACGCCGGAGGAGCGCAAGATCCTGATCGAGACAGATCTGGTCGGCGCGAAATACGACACACGGGTCGACCGCGAGTCCGCCGAGGAACTGCTCACCGCCAAGGCAGCCGAAGCCTCCGCCGCAGCTGCCGAGGCCAAGGCGAAGGACGAGGCCGAAAAGGCGGCGCTCGCCCAGGCCAAGGACGACGCCCGTGCCGCCAAGGAGGCCGAACGCCAGCGCATCGCCGCGCAGCGGGAGGCCGACCGTCAGGCACGGCTGGAAGAAGCGGCCCGCCGCAAGGCCGAGCGCGAGGCCGCGAACAGCCCATGGAACCGCGCAGTCAAATCGGCGACCCAGTCCGCCTCCACCGCCGCCGGTCGCGCGGTCGCGGGCGAAGTCTCTAAGGCAATCTTCGGCAAGAAATCCGGTGTCGGCGCCAGCGTGGTCGGCGGGATCGTGCGCGGGATTCTCGGGGGATTGTTCAAGGGGCGGTAAGACCGCCTCTCACATCACCGCCAGCAGCGACTTGATCGACACGAACGCGAACGCCACCGAGCTGTCCGCGACGCCATAGGGGATGAAGATCGAGTCCCCATGGCGGATCGCGCCACACGAATAGACGACGTTGGGGACATAACCCTCGCGATCCTCGCTCGCCGCGGCCAGAATCGGCGCGCTCGTCCGCCCGATCACCTTCGACGGGTCGTTCTTGTCGAGCAAAGCCGCGCCGATCGAATATTTGCGCATCGCCCCGACGCCATGGGTCAGCATCAGCCAGCCCTCTTCCAGCTCGATCGGCGGGCCGCAATTGCCCATCTGCACCAGCTCCCACGGGAATTTGGGCGTGATCAGCTTCACCCCTTCGTCCCAGTGCGTCAGGCGATCGGATTCGATCAGGAAGATATTCTCCCCGTCCTGCCGCCCGATCATCATATATTTGCCGTTCACCTTGCGCGGGAACAGGCCCATGCCCTTGTTGCGCGCGGCGCTCCCGGTCATCGGCACCAGGTCGAACGCGCGCCAGTCGCGCGTGCGCAGCATCTCCGACTGGATCTGCGACCCGTTATAGGCGGTGTAGGTGCCCAGCCATTCCTCGCTGCCATCTTCATGCTGAAAATGCGTCAGGCGCATATCCTCCAGCCCGTTCGACTGGGCGCGGGTGATCGGAAACAGCAAGGTGCCGGACAGCGTCGAATCGCGGTGGCGATGCACCGTGACCGCACCCTCCGGCACATCATTCTCGTCCCCGAACGTGTCCGCCGCTGTGGCAAAGGGCGGTTCGGGCGCAAGCGTCAGGTCGTTTGTGTCGGTGATGATCCCCTCACGAAAAGCGACGGAGGAGATATGCCCCTCCCCCACCGCGCGCAGGCTCATCAGGATACGCAGGCTGCCCTTGGGCATCCCCGACTGGTCGTAATGCGGCACCGCGCTGGGGTTCATCAGCGCCGCCGCGGCATAGCTATATTCGTGACAGAAATAGGCGCCGATCAGCTGGCGTTTTTCGTCCCCGATATTCGCACCATCAAGGCCCATCTGCGCCTCGATCTCATCATAGCGGGTCATGAACACGCGCCGCGTCTGCCAGTGGCGCGCTTCGAAATCCTTGAGCACCGCGTCAAGCTGCCCGCGCGCCTCACCCGGCGACATGTCGAGCACCGCGCGGACCAGCCGCTCCATGCGGGACGGTGCGCCGTTTACCGACTGCCACGCGATGTGAAACGGGCGGACGACGACGCGCGACGGGTCGGCGCGCAGCCGCAAGGGATGGTGGTAAAGATCAATCATGCGTCCCCCGGGGCCGAACTGCGCTGTGCCGTCCGGTTTCCCTAAGCGACGGCTTGTTCCCTAACTGCCATGTTTTGCGTGCGCTGCAACAGATCGGTCATCGCGCAACTCGCCAATTGCAGTGCCAGAATCGATTCCGCCCCCTGATTCCGGTTCAGCCCGTGCGGTGTAAGCCCGTCGAAACACCCGCCATCGGCGGTGCTGGCAAGCGGCAGGTCGAGATCGTTCTGCCCCAGATACCAGCGATAGGCGCGCTGCGCCTCGTCAACCCAGCGCAGTTCACCTGTCGCATTATAGGCAGCGGCGCAGGCATCGATCGTCGCCTGCGCCTCCAGTGGCTGCTGATCGAACGGCATCGGGTCGGCATAGGGGCGCCCGAAACTCTCGGTCCCGATCGCGCGGAACCGACCCTCGGGCGAGGTCTGCTGCCCGACGATCCAGCCGAGTGTCGACAGGCCGCAGGCGGTGAAGTCCGCCCGGTCGAGCGCACGTCCCGCGCGCATCAGTGCCTCGGGCAGCCGGGCATTGTCATAGGCGAGGACGATTTCGAACCATTCCCATTCGGGCCGCCGCGCTTCGTCCAGCAATGCGACCAGTTCTTCCCCGAACCGCTCGAGCAAGGTCCGCGACAGCGCATGTCCCTGATGCGCATCCAGCATCGCCGTTGCGCCCAGCATCGCAAAGGCGCGCGCACGCGGGCTGCCAAAGTCGAACGCAATCGACGCCGTCTGGTCGAACAGGACGCGGGCCCAGTCGCGATATTTGACATCGCGAGCTTCGGCGGCGGTGACGCCCAGCGCCCACAAGGCACGCCCGTTCGAATCCTCCGACCCCTCATCCTCGCACCAACTGCGATCGAAGCGCATGAAGTTGCGGAAGCGCCGCGTATCCGGGTTCCACGCGAACTGGACGAACGCCGCATAGACGCTGGTCCAGCGGTCGCGCTCGCTGTCACCCACCGTGTCGATGCGGTGCATCAGAATCAGCGCGCGGGCATTATCATCGATGCAATAGCCATGGCGCCGGTCGGGCACGGCATAGATCGAATGCTGGAGCATGCCGGTCGCGTCGCTCATCCGCTCGACCGCGCGAAAATCGGTCGGCAGCACGCTCACGCGCTGCGCTGGCCCCGGGATGATGCGTGGCGGACGCGTGTCGCGCACCTGACCCAGCAGATCCGCCACCGCCTCCGCAATGCGCGGCCAGATCATCGTCCGCCCACGCGCATAGGCACGCTGCGCCATCGCCGAGCGCGCCTGATCATCGTCGAGCAGCGCGCTGATCGCCTGTGCGAACGCACCACTGTCGCCGAACGGCACCAGCACGCCGTGATCGTCCGCGAGTATCTCGGTAGCATGGACATAGGGGGTGGACACCACCGGCTTCCCCATCGCCACGGCATAGGACAGGGTCCCCGACGTGATCTGCGCCGGATTGGGATAGGGCGTCGCGTAAATGTCCGCCGCCTGCAGATAGTCGAGCAGTTCATCCTGTTCGACAAAGGCGTTCACGAACGCGATGTGCCGCTCGACCCCAAGCTGCGCGGCAAGTGCGTGCAGCCGGTCCCGATACGCCTCGCCCTCATGCGCGACCAGGTTGGGGTGGGTCGCGCCGAGAATGACGTAGAGTGCATCGGGATGGCGCTCGACGATGGCAGGCAGCGCCTCGATCACCGTCTCGATCCCCTTGCTCGGTGCGAGCAGGCCGAAGGTCAGGATCACCTGCCGCCCGTCCCAGCCGAACCGGCCCTTCATGCTGTCCGGCGCGACATAGGCGCGGTCGGGGACGCCATGCGGGATCACCATCACCTTGCGCGGATCGACGCCATGCGCGCGGCGGAGGATGTCGCGCCCCTTTTCCGCCATCACGATCACCCGCGCGGCGCGGCGCAACAGCGCCTCCATCACCCGGCGTTCGTCCAGGTTTGGCGCTTCCAGAACCGTGTGCAGCGTTGCGATCACCGGAAGCCCGCTGCGGTCGAGCAGCGCCAACAGATGGTCGCCGGCCGACCCGCCATAAATGCCATATTCGTGCTGCACCCAGATCGCCTGCGCGCCCGACGCATCGATCGCGCGCGCCGCGTCGAGATAGGCGGCGCGATCGTCCTGCGGGATCGTCGCGGTCACTGCGCTGGGAAAGTCGTAGCTGCCTGGGCGATCGTCCATCGCATAGACATCGACCCGCATGTCCGGGAAGCGGCTGCGCAGCGCTTCAAAGCTGTCGGTGGTGAAGGTCGCCAACCCGCATTTGCGGGGCAGGAAGTTCCCGATCAGCGCGATGTGATCGACCCGGTCCGATAACGGCGACGTTCGCGTCATCCCGAATTCCTTCGCAACAGCAACATGGGTTAAGCCCGGAAATTGGGCGTGCGATCTCCAAACGTTATCGTGACACTATGGTTGCATCGATGCTGCATTGCAACATCACTAAATCGGTTAGCCGCGTCCGCGATAGCCCGGCACATCCTGCGCCGGAATCCACACGCCCGCAGGCTGCTCGCCCGACTGCCAGAACACATCGATCGGGATGCCACCGCGCGGATACCAATATCCGCCGATGCGCAGCCATTTGGGCTTCATCTCGTCAAACAGCCGCTGGCCGATCCCGACCGTGCAATCCTCATGGTACGCACCATGATTGCGAAAGCTGCCGAGAAAGAGTTTGAGCGACTTGGATTCGACGATCGTCTCACCCGGCACATAATCGATTACCAGATGCGCGAAGTCCGGCGCCGCTGTGATCGGGCAGAGCGAGGTAAACTCGGGCGAGACGAAGCGGACCAGATAATCGCTTCCCGGACGCGGGTTGGGAACATAATCGAGCACCGCCTCTTCGGGCGATGCGGGGAGCGCGCTGGTCTGGCCTAGGAACTTGGGTGTCATGCCGCGCGATGTAGGAAAGGCGTTGCGGAAATGAAACGGGGGATCGACACGCTGATACCGGTATTGGGCGACCAGCTCTCGCCCGGCCTCTCGGCGCTGCGCGATGCCGACCCGACGCGCAGCGTGATCCTGATGATGGAGGTCGCGGAGGAAGCGACCTATGTCCGCCATCACAAGAAGAAGATCGCGTTCCTGTTTGCCGCAATGCGCCACCATGCCCGCGCGCTGGAACAGGCCGGGTGGCGGGTCGATTATGTGCGCCTGGACGATCCCGATAACAGCGGCAGCCTGACCGGCGAGCTCGCCCGCGCCATCGAACGCCACCGCCCGGCTCGCATCATCGCCACCGAAGCCGGCGAATGGCGCGTGCGGCACGCCATGGAGCTGTGGTCGGACAAGTTCGACGTGCCCGTGGACATCCGCGAGGACGACCGCTTCATCGCCAGCCATGCCGAGTTCGATACCTGGGCCGATGGCCGCAAGCAGCTGCGCATGGAGTTCTTCTACCGCGAAATGCGGCGCAAGACCGGCCTGCTGCTCACCGAACGCGGCGAGCCCGAAGGCGGCCAGTGGAATTTCGACAAGGAAAACCGCAAGCCTGCCGCCCGTGACCTGACCATGCCGCACCCGCTGTCGTTTGCGACCGACGCGCTGACGCAAGAGGTGATCGCACTGGTCGCCGACTGCTTCGCCGATCATCCCGGCACCCTCGACGGATTCGATTTTGCGGTCACCGCCGCCGATGCCGAGCGGCAGCGCGCGCATTTCCTGCGTTATGCCCTGCCGCAATTCGGGGATTATCAGGACGCGATGCTGACCGATGTGCCGTTCCTGTGGCACTCGCTCCTCTCGCCTTACATCAATTGCGGACTGCTCGATCCGCTCGACCTGTGCCGCCGGGTCGAGGCATCCTACCGCGCCGGCCACACCCCGCTCAACGCCGCCGAGGGCTTTATCCGCCAGATCATCGGGTGGCGCGAATATGTGCGCGGCATCTATTGGCGCGAGGGGCCGGACTATACGTCGCGCAATTTCCTGGACGCGCGGCGGCCCCTCCCCGGCTTCTACTGGACCGGCCAGACCGACATGCTCTGCATGGCGCAGGCGATCGGTCAGACGCTGCAGAACGCTTATGCCCATCATATCCAGCGGCTGATGGTGACCGGCAATTTCGCGCTGCTGATCGGCGCCGATCCGGCGGAGGTCCAACGCTGGTATCTCGAAGTCTATGCCGATGCCTATGAATGGGTCGAGGCGCCCAACACGCTGGGGATGAGCCAGTTCGGCGATGGCGGACTGCTGGGGTCGAAGCCCTATGCGTCGTCGGGCGCCTATATCGACCGCATGTCCGATTATTGCAGGCACTGCCGCTATGATGTGAAGCAACGCACCGGCCCAAAAGCCTGCCCGTTCAACGCGCTCTATTGGGACTTCCTCGTGCGCAATCGTGAGAAGCTAGGGACCAACCAGCGGCTCGCCATGCCATATCGCAACTGGGACCGAATGGACGCGGACACTCAACGCGCGCTGCGGGCACAGGCGAAAGCGTTTCTCGCCGGGCTGGATGAAGGCTAGGCTGGACCAATGGACTCACTTGTTTCGACGCAATGGCTTGCCGATCATCTCGGCGACGCGGACCTGCGCATCCTCGATGCCACCTGGTTCCTGCCGGGCGAGCCGCGTGACGCCGTGGCGGAGTTTGCGTCGGCGCACATCCCCGGCGCGGCATATTTCGACATCAACGCCATCGCCGACCGCGCCAGCCCGCTGCCGACGATGCTGCCATCAGCCGAGCAATTCGCCGCGCAGGTCGGCGCGCTCGGCGTGGGCGATGGCGACCGCATCATCCTCTACGACAATGCCCCGCACCACACCGCGGCGCGCGGCTGGTGGATGTTCCGCAGCTTCGGCATCGCGACCGCGATCCTCGACGGCGGCTTCGCCAAATGGCGGGCCGAGGGGCGACCCATCAAAACCGGCGCGGCGTCCCCCGTGCCACGCCCGCTCACGGCAGCGCTCGCCCCTGCCGGGGTACGCAGCATCGATCAGGTCCGCGCCAACCTCGATAGCCACGCCGAGCAACTGGTCGATGCCCGTTCCGCCACGCGCTTTGCCGGCAGCGAGCCCGAACCCCGCCCCGGCGTCGAGCCGGGCCATATCCCGGGCAGCGCCAACCTGCCCTACTCCGAATTCTTCAATCCGGACGGCACGTGGAAGCACGTCGCCACGCTGCGCGCGCTGTTCGAGGCGGAGGGGATCGAGGTCGAGCGACCGGTCATCACCACCTGCGGATCGGGGATCACCGCAGCGGTGCCAGCGTTCGCGCTGCATCTGTTGGGACATCGCGCCGCACTCTATGACGGCAGCTGGAGCGAATGGGGCGCAGACCCCGACACGCCCAAGGCAAAGGGAGCTGCATGAGCGGCACGGACGACAGCAAGGGTAACGGCACAAAGGTTGTCGGGGCGGGACGCCGGCCCGAATGGACACAGGGGATCGTCAGCCCGCCGGTGTGGCGCGCCTCAACCATCCTCTACGACACTGTTGCCGATATGCGTGCGGCGGGCGGGCGCGACACCCACCACCGGCTGTTCTACGGCCGACGCGGCACACCGACCCAGTGGAGCCTCGCCGAGGCACTGACCGAACTCGAACCGGGGGCGGAGGCAACCTTCCTCTACCCATCCGGCGTCGCCGCAGTCTCCGCCGCGCTGCTGAGCGTGCTCTCGCCGGGCGACGAGCTGCTGCTCCCCGACAGCGCCTATGATCCGACGCGCAGCTTCGCGAACGGCTTTCTCGCGCGCTTCGGGGTAACGACGCGCTTTTACGATCCGATGATTGGCGGCGGCATTGCCGAGTTGATCGGCGAGCGCACTCGCGCAATCCTGATGGAAAGCCCGGGCAGCCTGACCTTTGAGGTGCAAGACGTCCCCGCCATTGTTGCCGCCGCCAAGGCCCGCGGGGTGACCACGCTGATCGACAATACCTGGGCGACGCCTTTGCTGTTCCCGGTGATCGAACTCGGCGTCGACCTGTCGATCCTCGCCTGCACCAAATATATCGTCGGCCACAGCGATGTGATGCTGGGCAGCGTCACCGCCGCGCCAGCGCATTGGACCAAGCTTCGCGACACCAGCTTCGCGCTCGGCCAGACCGCCAGCCCCGACGATGCCTGGCTCGGCGCGCGCGGGCTGCGCACCATGGCGGTGCGGCTCAAGCATCACGGCGCTGCTGCGCTGGAGATCGCGCGCTGGCTGGAGACGCGGCCCGAGGTTGCGCGCGTCCTCCACCCCGCTCTGCCCTCCTGCCCCGGCCATGAGTTGTTCCTGCGCGACTTCAAGGGCGCGTCGGGGCTGTTCAGCTTCGTCCTCAACGGCGGGACCGAAGCCTCCCGTGCCGCACTGATCGACGGGCTGGAGCTGTTCGGCATCGGCTATAGCTGGGGCGGGTTCGAGAGCCTGGCGATCCCGATCGACCCGCAGCGCCACCGTACCGTCACCCGCTGGGAGGCCGAAGGGCTCGCCGTACGGCTGCAGATCGGGCTGGAGGATCCCGCCGACTTGATCGCCGACCTCGCCGCCGGTCTCGACCGTTTCCGGGCAGCGATATGATCCCGCCAGCCCTTGCCAGCTGGCTCGCCGAAAGCGGCTTTGGCGCGCCGACCGCGCCCGACCTGGTCGAAGCAGCCGTTGCCGGCGGCATCGCGATCCTTGCGCTCGCCGCCGGGTGGCTCGCCGGGCGCAGGCTCGGACCGCCGATCGCGGCGTTCTGGCAAGCGCGCGTCGGCAATCATGTCGAAGGGCTGGCGCACCGCATGGGCGCACTGGTCCGCCACGGCAGCGCGGCGCTGCTGCTCGCGATTGCGCTTAATGCCTGGCCCTGGGCGGCGCTTGCGCGGGCGGAACTCGGCTTTGCCCTCGCATCGGCCAGCGCGATGACGATGCTGGTGTTCATGCGCGGGCTGCACATGCCACGCTGGAGCGCCTGGGCGGCGGCGACGGCAGTGTTCGCCGCGATCCTCAGCCACGCGATCGGCGGGTTCAACGTCATTACCGGCACGCTCGACCGGATCGGCATGGATGTCGGCACACGGCGCATCTCGCTGCTCGCCGTCGTCACGATCCTGATCACGGCGATCGCGCTCTACGCCGCGGCACGGCTCGCCAACCGGGTCATCGCCCATTCGATCGCGCAGGCACGCGGGTTCGACGCGACGCAAAAGCTGCTGGTGCAGAAGCTGGCGAGCATCGCGGTCATCGTGGTCGTGTTCTTCTTCGGCATCGACCTGCTCGGGATCGACCTGACCAGCTTCGCCGTCTTCTCGGGCGCGATGGGCCTCGCGGTCGGTTTCGGCCTGCAAAAGACGGTCGGCAATCTGATCGCCGGCATCATCCTGCTCATGGACCGATCGATCAAGCCGGGCGACGTCATCGTGGTCGGCGACAGCTTCGGCTGGGTCAACAAGATCGGCGTGCGCGCGGTCAGCGTCATCACGCGCGACGGCAAGGAACATCTGATTCCCAACGAGAATCTGATGACGCAGGAGGTGGAGAACTGGTCCTTTTCGGACCGCAATGTCCGCGTCCGCATCCCGGTCGGCATCGCCTATGAATCCGACGTCAAGCTCGCGCAGAAACTGATGCTCGAGGCCGCGCTGGAAAGCCCGCGCGTCCTGCAATCGCCCCGCCCCAATGTCTGGATGACCTCGTTCGGCGACTATGCACTGGAGCATGAGATCCTCGCCTGGATCAGCGATCCCGAAGGCGGCGTCGGCAATGTGAAGTCCGACGTGCTCAACCGGCTATGGGTCAAGTTTCAGGAACACGGCATCGAAATCCCCTTCCCGCAACAGGTGCTTCACTTCCGCAGCAGCAAGGGCGACCGCATCGGCAGCGTCGCGGGCGTACGCAGCGAAACGCCGGTTGGCGGACTCGAGGATGCGCCCTAGATACAGCGCGTGCCGGAACCCATTTCAGCCCGCATCGCCGAAGGTGTCGCGTCGATCCCGGCGGCGCAGTGGGACGCCTGTGCCGGCGACCGCAATCCGTTTCTGAGTCACGCCTTCCTATCCGCACTCGAAGCGTCGGGGTCGGTCGGACCGGCGACGGGCTGGCAATCGCTCCCGATCGTGATCGAGGACACAAACGGCATCCCCGCGGCCATCGCCCCCGCCTATGCCAAGAGCCACAGCCAGGGCGAATATGTCTTCGACCACGCCTGGGCCGATGCCTGGGAGCGCGCGGGCGGGCGCTATTACCCCAAGATTCAGGTCGCCGTCCCCTTCACCCCCGTCCCCGGCCCCCGCCTGTTGCTGCGCGATCCGGCGCTAGCCCCTGCGCTGATCGCGGGAATTGAGGCGCTGACCGACAATAACCGCCTGTCTTCGGCGCATGCGACCTTCGTCGATGAAGCCCAGCTGCCGCTGTTCGAGCAGGCCGGGTGGCTGGTGCGCGCGGGCACGCAGTTTCACTGGCACAATCGCGACTATGCCGATTTCGATGCCTTCCTTGCCGACCTGTCCTCCCGCAAGCGCAAGGCGATCCGCAAGGAGCGCGCGCGGGCGGTCGAGGGGCTGACGATCCGCCACCTGACCGGCGCGGAGATAACCGACGCGCATTGGGACGCGTTCTGGGTGTTCTATCAGGATACCGGCAGCCGCAAATGGGGCCGCCCCTATCTCACGCGCCCCTTTTTCTCGCTGCTGGGCGAAGCGATGGGCGACCGGCTGCTGCTGATGTTCGCCGAGCGCGACGGGCGGCCGATCGCCGGGGCGCTCAACCTGATCGGTGGGGATGCGCTCTATGGCCGCTATTGGGGCTGCGTCGAGGACGTGCCGTTCCTCCATTTCGAACTCTGCTATTATCAGGCGATCGAGGCGGCGATTGCGCGCGGACTTCCGCGGGTCGAGGCTGGTGCGCAGGGCGAGCACAAGCTGGCACGCGGCTATGTCCCCGTCACCACCTGGTCGGCGCATTATATTCCCGATCCAGGCTTTCGCCGCGCGATCGAGGAGTATCTCACGCGTGAGCGCGAGGCGGTGGCGCAGGAGCAGGAATTTCTGGGCGAACTGACGCCGTTCAAAAGGGGCGGCTAAGCCTCCTTCTTCGCGCGCTCCCACGCTTCCATTTGCTTCTTCTTGTCGCGCTCCAGAAACTCGCGCACCTTCTGGATCTGGCTGCGATAGGGACCGAGATCGTCGGGGTTGAGTACCGCCGCCGGCTGGCCATGGTCGATCTTGAACAGCGCGCTGTTCCCGTCGCGCCACACCGGGATCAGCCCCGCCTCAAGCCGCTTGTCGTAGGGCGGCGGGCTGATCACCCACAGATAGTCATAGGCATGACGCGGGAAACGCGCGAGGCTGACCGCCACCGGCCGCCACCATTCGCGCGGGCATTTGGTGTCGGTGACGATCTGTGACGGGTCATGGCTGAACCCGCGCGCCTGCTTGTAGCGCACCGTGAGCAGTTGCCCCCCCGCCATCGACCATTGGTCATTGGTATAGGCCAGCCGCCGCACCATCGCCATGCCGGGCAGATGCTGCAGCCGCGTCATCGTCCATTCGTTGTAGCAGGTCTCCCCGACAAAGCTCAGCAGCCGCGCCCCCTCCGGCACATGCTCCAGCGCCTTCAATTCGCGGTCATACGACTTGTCGTAGAGATAGTTGCTGTAGGTCGTCGTCCCCATGCGGACGAGGAAGAAGGCCAGTCCCGCCATCGCCAGCACGCTCGCGCCGCGGATCGTCATGCCGGGCTTGGGCCGCAGCGCAATGACGGCGATCGCGATCATGTAGGGCGCGAGCCGCATATCGGCATAGGCCGAGCCGAACACCACGCGCGGCAGCAGGATGAAGACCGCGATCAGGAACAGCGCCGAAATGCCCAGATGCCGCGAATATTCGATGTTCGGATCGCGCAGCCCCTTGAGCAGCACCAGGAACAGCACGCCGAGACAGGCGATGTCGAACAGCTGCCACCGATCGCGCAGCACCATCATCACCCACCAGATCTTGGCGCGCCAGTTGAACCAGTCACCGGTGACGCCGCTGACATCACCCGCGCTGCGCCACATCAGCATCAGCACCGCGGCTGGGACCAGCGACAGGCAGTGGATGCCCGCCATGAACCACGGCACGACCCAGCTCTGCACGAAGTTATCCCGCCAATGGCCAGTGCGCGGCCCGCGCATATCGTGCTGGCGGATCAGCTCGGCGGCAAAGCACAGCACGCCCAGCGTGCCCCAGCCAAAAGTATGGGTGACCCAGATCAGCATGCCGATCGGCACGAACAGCACCGCGCGCAACCGCACCTTGCCCATCCGCGCCAGCCGCAGCCACAGCGCGAAGGCGTTGAGCGCCAGCCCCATCGACAGCGCGAAATTGGCGAACCCGAAATGGAAGGCGTAATTATAGGCCAGCGGCAGTGCGAACAGCGCGGTTGCCGGGATGCGCCCATGCACCTCGCGCGCGATCCACAGCAAGCCGGTGACGGTCAGCACCGGAATGGTGATGACGATCAGCTTGACCGCGAGCTCCAGCCCGAAGATCGGCTCGAGCGGGATGATCAGCAGGTCGAGCCCAAGATTGCCGATCAGGCTCCACTCGAAGTTATACCAATCGTTGAGCCACGGCACCGCTTCATGGCTCAGCTGGACGCGATACCGCGCCATATGGCCGGGCAGGTCGACCTGCGGAGGGATATCCGGCCACAGCAACGGGATCGCCGCCGCGATCGCCGCGAACAGCACGAACCAGCGCGTCTGCCACCAGCGTGGCATCTCGGTCGGATTTCCCCCTTGCATCCGACCGCCTTTACTGCGGCGGCGCACCTGCGGGCAAGCGGCTTGCCGCACGGTCGATCGCATAGAGCGCCGAACCGTCCTGTTTCCAGACGGGCGTCAGGCCGCGCAGCGCCCACGGCGACGTCGGCGCCTCGATCAGCCAGACATGGGTGAAGGTATCGCGCGGAAAGGCCGCGAGCGCCCGTTCACGCGGGAGGAGGTTGGGGTCGTGCGGGCATGCCTGCACCACCGAAATCTGCGACGGATCATGCCCGAAATAGCCGAGCGGGAGCGTCACGCGCAGCAACGGCGCGCCCTCCATCCGCCATTGATCGTTGGCGAACGCGCCACGCCGCGCCGTGGCAAAGGCGGGAAGATGCGTGCGGCGGCTATGCGCCCAGGGCTGGTCGCAGCCGTCACCGACCAGCGCGAACACCCGCGCTCCGCGTGGCAGAGCATCGAGCGCGGCAAGCTCGCGCCGCCAGTCCGCATCGTAGAACGCGAAGCTCACAGTCGTGCCGAGCGTGCGGACGATGAAAAATGCGAGGCCTCCGAGCGCGATGATACGAACTGGCGCACCCTCGCGCGGGGTCAACCCCGCCAGCGCCACGGCAAAGGCAAAGGGGAGCAGGCGCAAATCCGCATAGGCCGAACCGAGCAGCGTGAACGGCAGCAGCAGGAAGGCCAGCGCCGTCAGTCCAGCCGCCGCACCGGCCTGAGGCGCAAACCGCCCCGCCTGCCCCCGGATACCGGCATAGATTGCCATCACGATCACCAGCAATGCGGGCAGGTCGAGCCAGATCGAGCGGTCGCGCAGCACGCTCCCCAGCCCCTTCAGCTTGGCGACCAGGTCGAAGAAGCGACCCGTGTCCGCAGGTGCGCCTCCCCCTTGCCAGGCCAGCATCGCGAGAACTGGCGGCGCAAGTGGAAGCGACGCGATGGCGGCGTCGAATGCAGCGCGCAGGATCTTCCGGTCCTTGGCCCGCACAGCCCATTCGCCCGCAAAGACGAACAGACCCAGCATCGCCCAGCCCATCGCATGGCAGGTCCACACGACCAGCCCGAACGGCACGAACACCGCTGCGCGCACGCCGATCCGATTCAGTCTGCCCAGCCTTAGCCAGAACGCCCAGCCGCCGAGCGCCAGCGCCATGCCGAAGCAGTAATTCACGAACCCGAACTGAAACGGGTAGCCGTAAGCCAGCGGCAGCGCGAACAGCGCCCATGGGCTCACCCGCCCGGTCAACTCGCGGCTGAGCCAGAGCAGCGCGCCGGTGGTCAGCACCGGGATCGCGATCACCACCAGCTTCACCGCTGGTTCCAGCCCCATCAGCGGTGCCAGCGCGGCGACCAGCAGGTCGACACCCAGATTACCGACCAGTCGCCACTCGAACGCATAGTAGCGGTCGAGCAAGGCCGCCTCGTCGCCGAGCATCACGCGATACCGCCCGATATGGCCGGGCAGATCGGTCAACGGCGGCACGGCGGGCCACAGCAATGGCAGCGCCGCGAGCAGCATTGCGGCGGCAAAAAACCACCGGCGTTCCCACCAACGCCCGGTCATCGCGCCACCCGATAGACGCTCGCGCCCGGGGCAACCGGGGTCAGCCACTCCGGCGGCGTCCCCGCCCGCAACGCGGCGCGCAGCGAACCGGCGGGCGGCGCGCCCAGCTCGTCCCACGCCCCGCCGCATGTCGCGATCAAGTCGATCCGCAACCGCTTCGCCTCCGCCCGCGCCGCGCCAACCGGCAGGTCGACCAGCCGATAGACCGCCAGATTGCCCTGCGCATTGCGATGATAGGGCGCGGCAAGCACGCGGTGCCGCGTCTCGGCCAGTGCATAGGCGCCCAAGTCGATCGGCGCGGCGAGCGTCCCGGTCGGCTGCGCGCCAAGCTGTGCCAGCACCGCCCCGCCATCGCACGTCGCAGCGGGCATCGGTGGAGCGACCAGCCCACCCAGCGCCGGATAGAAGAACCCTGCCGACGCGATCCAAGCCCCCGCCAACGCCAATGCGCCCCGCTCGCGCGCGCAGGCGATCAACGCCGCCAATCCCGGCGCGGCGAGCAGCGTCCCGGCATAGGTGCCGCGCAACTGAACCAGTGCCAGCGCCAATGCGGCAAGCTGGAACCCGGCCAGCACCGCCCAGCCCGTGCCGCGCGTCCGCCACCACTGCCAGTATGTCGCGGCCAGCCCCGCCAGCGCCAACCCGACATAGCCGATCGCATGATCCAGCGGCGCGTCAAACAGCGGCTGCGCCTCCGCCACCCGGCTCAGCCACAGCCGCTCCAGCAACGGATCGACCCCGCCATAGGGCGACAGGCACGCAGGCGAGAGCGTGAGCGCGACGGCTGTCGCGACGCCACTCAAAGCAACGGCGGCAACCAGCCGCGTCCGAAGCGTGCCAAGCCAGCGTCCGGAAAGCGCCAGCGCGAGCGGCGCAACCGCCGCCACCTGCGCCGCCCGCCACAACGGCGCAGCGAACGCATCGCAGGTCGCGACACCCCACCCGCTCGTCCGAAACAGAAATGCCGCCAGCGCTAGCCCGGCGACCAGCGATGCACCATAGCCCAGCAGACGAAGCCGCTCCCCTGCCCCGTCTGCGACCCAGCGCAGCGCCAGCACCGCGCCACCCAATGCCAGAAACGGTGCAGTCTCCATCCCCACTGCCAGCGACGCAACACTCGCCGCACCCGCCGCAACGCCGCTACGCCACCCGTCGGGGCTAATCACGGCGCGGACGAGGACGAGCAGCAACACCAGCTGCAGCCCATGATGATCGATCCGCCCGGGCAGAAACAGCGCGCTCGCCGGATAGGCCAGCGCCGCGACGATCACCGCCACCGGCGCCGAAACCGCCAGTCGCCGCGCAATCGCCGCGATCAACATCAGTGCGGCGCCGAACAACAGCAGCGGCCACAGGATCACGGCGACCAGCTCCGCCACCTGCGCACCCGCGACCGGCGTCAGGATCGCAATGATCGCCCCGGGCACCAGATCGGGCAACCGCGACCAGTGCATCTCCAGCCCCGCCGCGCCCAGCCGATGCTGCGCCAGATCGCCAAACCCCTGGCCACCCAGCCAGTCGCGAATCTGCTGCAACCGCATCACATCATCGGTATCGGGTAGCCGCAGCATCGAAAGCGCCGCCCAGTCCCGCCACGCCCACACGGCAGCGAGCAGCAGCGCCAGCCCCGCCGCCATCGCGTTATCCCGCCAAACCGTGGATCGCCCCGCCCCCATGGGCACTCGCTATCCCATCCCGGTTAAATTTCGTCGAGCGTCATTGCGAACCCCGCCCCTGCGGCTAGGCTCGGCGAATGAAGCGCATCCTCCTGTTCGGCCTGTTTCTCGGCCTTGCACTGGCGGGCTATGGCTATTGGGGCGCGTTGCGCGATCCGATTGTCCGACGCGCCACCGTCGAAATGGCGGATTGGCCCAAAGGCCAGGCGCCACTGCACGTCGCACTCCTCAGCGATCTCCATGTCGCGGGACCGGATATGCCGCCCGAACGGCTTGCCCGGATCGTCACTCAGGTGAACGCGCTGAAGCCGGACTTGGTGCTGATCGCCGGCGATCTGGTCAGTGACAAACGCGTCTCGACGCACCGCTACAGCGAGGTTGAAGCCGTTGCACCGCTTGGCGGTCTGCGCGCGCGGCTCGGCGTGGTCGCGGTGCTCGGCAATCACGACCACTGGCGCAGCACCGCCGGCATCCACCGCGCCCTGAAGGCCAATCATGTTACCGTGCTGAGCAACAGCGTCACCCGCCGCGCCGGGCTGATCCTCGCCGGGGCGGATGACGACTTCACCGGTCGCGCCGATCCGGCGGCACTCGCCCAAGCCGTCGCACCGCTCAAGGGGCCGGTGGTGACGCTCAGCCATTCACCGGATATCGTGCCCCAGTTAGCGGGACGCTTCGGGCTGATCCTCGCCGGCCATACGCATTGCGGCCAGATCGCGCTGCCGCTGATCGGGCGGCCCGCCACCATGTCGCGCCATGGCGACCGTTTCGCGTGCGGCCTGATCCGGGAAGGCGGCCGCACGATCGTGGTCAGCGCGGGGCTCGGGACCAGCCTATTGCCGGTCCGCATCGGCGCCCCGCCCGACTTATGGCTGCTGACCCTTACTGGCCCCGCCGCCCCAACAACCGCAACCGCAGCGCGTTGAGCTTGATGAACCCCGCCGCGTCGCGCTGGTCATAGGCGCCCTGGTCGTCCTCGAACGTCACGACTTTTTCGCTGTACAGCGAGTAAGGCGACTTGCGCCCGACGACATAGACGCCGCCCTTGTACAGCTTGAGCCGCACGGTCCCGGCGACCTTCGCTTGCGAATAGTCGATCGCGGCCTGCATCATCTCGCGCTCCGGCGCGAACCAGAAGCCGTTATAGATCATCTCGGCGTAGCGCGGCGCCCATTCGTCCTTGAGGTGCGCCGCGCCGCGGTCGAGCGTGATGCTCTCGATCCCGCGATGGGCGAGGTGATAGATGGTGCCGCCCGGCGTCTCGTACATGCCGCGCGACTTCATCCCGACGAAGCGGTTCTCGACCAGATCGAGCCGACCAATGCCATGCTTGCGCCCCAGATCGTTGAGCGCCGCCAGCAGCGTCGCGGGCGACATCGCAACGCCATTGAGCGCGATGCCGTCGCCCTTTTCGAAATCGATCGTGATATATTCGGGCGTGTCCGGCGCGTCCTCCGGGTTCACCGTGCGCGAATAGACATAGTCCGGCGTCTCGTCCCACGGATCCTCCAGCACCTTGCCCTCGGAGCTGGTGTGCAACAGGTTCGCGTCGGTCGAGAACGGCGCTTCGCCGCGCTTGTCCTTGCTCACCTGAATCTGGTGCTGTTCGGCAAATTCGATCAGCTTGGTGCGGCTGGTCAGATCCCATTCGCGCCACGGCGCGATCACCTTGATGTCCGGGTTCAGCGCATAGGCCGACAGCTCGAAGCGGACCTGATCATTGCCCTTGCCAGTCGCGCCATGGCTGACCGCGTCCGCACCGACTTCCTTGGCGATCTCGATCAGCCGCTTGCTGATCAGCGGGCGCGCGATCGAGGTGCCGAGCAGGTACAGCCCCTCATACAGCGCATTGGCGCGCATCATCGGGAACACGAAATCGCGAACGAACTCCTCGCGCAGATCGTCGATATAGATATGCTCGGGCTTCACCCCGGCGTTGAGCGCCTTTTGCCGCGCAGGCTCCAGCTCCTCGCCCTGCCCCAGGTCGGCGGTGAAGGTCACCACCTCGCACTGATATTCCTGCTGCAGCCATTTCAGGATCACGCTGGTGTCCAGACCGCCCGAATAGGCAAGCACCACGCGATTGATCTTGTCGGCCATGTCTTCAGCTCCTGAACGCACTTTGCGGGCGCTCTACGTCCGGGGGGCGGCTTCCGCAACACCGGCGAACAGCCGCGGCAAATGGATGGCGAGCAGGGCGGCGCGAAACCCATAGCTCGCTAGCAGCGCCAACCACAGTCCCGTGGCACCAAACGGGCGCAGCAACAGGTCGGTCGCGATGTAGAGCGCCGTCGCCAGGATCGCGGCGTTGCGCAGCGCCCGCCCCTGCGTCGCGCCGATGAACACCCCGTCGAGCAGCCAGGCAGGGACGCCGATGATCGCGGCCAGTGCAGCAAGCGGCAGGACCGCACGCGCCGCCTCCCGCACCGCTTGGTTGGTCGTGAGCAGGTCGATCAATGCGCCGCCGAACAGCAACGCCGCCAGCGTCGCGAACAGACCAAAGCCGAGCGAAAACTCCCCGGTCAGTCGGATCGCCCGCTTCAGGTCGCTCCGCGACCCTCGGCCAACCGCCTGCCCCACCCGCGATTCGGCGGTGAAGGCGAACCCGTCGAGGACGAAGGCAAAGATGCTGACCAGCTGCATCAGCACATGGTTGGCGGCAAGCTGCACCGTGCCCAGCCGCGCTCCGGCATTGGCCAGCCACAGGAACAGCGCCAGCAGCGCGATCGTGCGCACCATGATGTCGGCATTGACCGCGAACAGCCGCCGCCACGCCTCGCCATGGAAGAACCCGGCGCGCTGGCCGAGCAAGGCGCGCGGCCCGGCGATCCGCACCACCAACGCAACGCCAGCGATCAGCCCGACCCATTCTGCGATCGCAGTACCCAGCCCCACGCCGCGCGCGCCCATGCCGAACTGCCACACGAACAACATGTCGAGGCCGGCATTGACCAGATTGACGAGGATTTGCAGCGCCAGCGTCTCACGCGTGCGGCCGAGTCCATAGAGCCAGCCATTGATCGCGTAGAAGCCGAGCGCGGCGGGCGCGCCGAGAAAACGCGCGGTGACGAACTCGCGCGCCGCCGCATCGAGCGCGCCGCCCCCCGCGAGCAGTGCGAAGGCGGCCGGGACGAGGACCAATTGAAGCGCCACCAGCGCCGCCCCGATCCCCAGCCCCGCCGCGACGCCGCGCACGAGCAGTCCGTCCACGTCCGCCCGCGCACCCCGCCCATGCGCCTGCGCGGTCAGCCCGGTCATCCCCATGCGCAGGAACCCGAATGCCCAGAAAATGAAGCTGATGATCGCCGTTCCCAGCGCCACGCCGGCGAGCGCAGCGGCATCACCGGTCCACCCGATCACCGCGGTATCGACCAGCCCGACCAGCGGCACCGTCGTTTGCCCGAGCATGATCGGCCAAGCCTGCGCCAGGATCGAACGGCGGGTGAGCGGGGCCGATTGCATCGCCACCCTGTGCGGTTAGACTGGCCGAAAATCCAGCGAGGTCATGCCGTGGCGGAGATCAAGACCAAGCCCACCCCCGTCGATGTCGGCGCATTTATCGACGCGGTCGAAAACCCTGTCCGCCGCGACGACGCGAAGATCGTCTGCGCGATGCTCGAGCGGATCACCGGCGAGTCGCCAAAAATGTGGGGGCCGTCGATCATCGGTTTCGGCAGCTACCACTATAAATATGACAGCGGGCATGAGGGCGACATGTGCCGCCTCGGCTTTTCTCCGCGCAAGGCGGAACTGGTGCTCTATGTCCTGACCGAAGACCCCGGCCAGCCGGAGAAGCTTGCGCGCCTCGGCAAGCACAAGACCGGAAAATCCTGTCTCTACATCAAGCAGCTGGTCGATGTGGACATAGGCGTACTGGAAGAACTGACCCGCGACGCGCTGGCCTATATGAACGCCAAATACCCGAATTGAGTTGAACAAGCCTCGGTCTGGCCGGACTGGGACGCACCTCGTCTAATCACGCCATTGCCCCCGCCTTCCGCATGGAGGATAGGGGAGTATGACAGATCAAAGACAGGCGCCGCCCGACCTTGCGCGGATCCAGCAGAATTGGCTGGCCACCGGTGAGCGCCGCATCCTCAACTGGCTGTGCGCCCGCATGCCTCGCGCGATCACGCCCGATATCCTGACAGCAACCGGGATGGTCGGCGCGGTGATGGTGTTCCTCGGCTATGTCGCGAGCAATTGGGGCGTCGCCTGGCTCACCGTTTCGCTGGTCGGCTATGCGGTGCAGTGGTTTGGCGACTCGCTCGATGGCAGCCTGGCGCGCTGGCGCCGCATTGAACGGCCCTCCTATGGCTATTTCATCGACCATAGCTGCGACGGCCTTGCCAACCTCCTCATCGTCGCGGGGATCGGGCTCAGCCCGTTCGTGACGATGGACGTCGCGATGATCGCGCTGGCGGGCTATCTGCTCATGTCGATCCACGCCTTCCTCTCGGCGCGGGTCGTTGGCGAACTCCGCCTGTCCTATCTCGCCGCCGGACCTACCGAATTGCGCCTGATGCTGATCGGCATGACCGTGATGATGTGGGTACTAGGACCGGATCGCGGGTTGTTTGGCCGCGTCTCGGGCTTTGATCTGTTTGTCGGAACGATCGGCGCAGTCCTGATCCTGCTGTTCGTGATCCAGACGATGACCACCGGTCGCCGGCTGGCGGCGCAGGAGCGGCGGCGGTGATCGCCCTGCTGCTTGCACTGACCGCGCTTCAGGGTCCGGCGGATCCCGGCCGCTTCGCCGATTTCGACCTCAACGAAGACGGATCGATCGAGCGCGACGAAGTGCGCGCGCGGTTCGATTTCGAGGCTAGCGCCGAGGCGACCTATCAGGCCTCGCGCCAATCGGCCAAGGCCAGCGCGCCGCGTCCGGCGGTAACTGCTCCGCGCACCGACTGGGCGGCGGCGGATGCCTGGTTCGCGGCGGCGGACAAGGATGGCGACGGCAAGCTCACACAGGCCGAGCTGAACATCCAGTTGGCAGCTTCGCCACGCTAGCTCAGCCGCGCAGCCGCGCCTCTTCCTCCGCCATATAGTCGCGCGTGATCGGCAGCGCGGTGCGCGACCGGCTGTACTGCAGCTGGTAATTGACCAGCCCGCCATTCTCGAAGCTCACCAGCGATCCGGCGAGATAATAGGTCCACATGTTGAAGAAGCGCTGATCGTACAGTGCGACGATCTGATCGCGCGCCGCCGTGGCGCGGTCATACCAATGCTGAAGCGTGTGGCCGTAATGCAGCCGCAGCACTTCGACATCGGTGAGGAAGAAGCGCAGCCCTTCATGCCCGCGCAGAATCTCCGACAGCGCCGGGATATAGCCGCCGGGAAAGATATATTTGGCGGTGAACGCATCGGTCACCCCCGGCCCGCCCGCGCGCCCGATCGTGTGGAGCAGCATCACGCCCTCAGGCGTCAGCAGCTCGCGGCATTTGGCGAAAAAGGTGCGGTAATGCGCCGGACCGACATGCTCGAACATGCCGACCGACACGATCCGGTCGAACTGACCGGTAACGTGGCGATAATCGATCAGCTCGAACCGCACCTTGCCCGCGACGCCCGCCGCCTCGGCGCGCTCACGCGCAACCTTGAGCTGCTCCTCGCTCAGCGTCACGCCCAGCACCTCGGCCCCGGTCTTTTCGTGCAGGTACAGCGCCATCCCGCCCCAGCCACACCCGATGTCGAGCACCGTCATGCCCGGCTGGATCGCCAATTTGGCGGCGATATGCGCCTTCTTGTCCAGCTGCGCCTGTTCCAGGCTGTTCGCCGAATCGGTGAAATATGCCATCGAATATTGGCGGTCGGCGTCGAGGAACAGGTCATAGAGCCGCGCCGACAGGTCGTAATGATGCGCGACATTGCGCTTCGACCGCCGCGCCATGTTGATGCGGTCGAGTCGGAAGCGGACGCTATCGAACGCGCGCTTGAATGGGCCCGGCATCAGGTTTCCGGTCGCATCCTCCCATTTGTTGTTCGCGGTGACCAGGCGCAGCAGCGCGAGGATGTCGCCGCGCTCGATCACCAGCCGCCCGTCCATGAAGGTTTCGGCCGCGCCCAGTGCCGGATCGGTAAGGATGCGCCGCGCGACCGACGGGTCAGTAAAGCGGATCGTGACCGGCGTCAGCGCCGCGTCCGGAGATCCGAAACTGCGCGCGCTGCCATCCGCATGGATGACGGTGAGCTCGCCGCGCTTCACCGCGCGGGTGAAGAAATGATCGATCAGCGCCATGGCCGTCACGCTAGCGATTGAGGTTCGTTTCGCAAGTGCGAAGGTCGCAGGAACGCGTGCTAAAGTCGTATTCAGCAAGGCTGAATCGGCACCGGCCCGCTCCCCCACCCGGCCACCCATAGAATACACTGTCGTTGGGTGGCCGG
>FWWL01002939.1_pt1 | contig 33063 bp, 25 predicted proteins | sample 2228331 | NCBI WGS metagenome assembly FWWL01 (sample SAMEA103939775, study PRJEB20133) | metagenome
AGGGGTCGGAGCGAACTCGAGGCTTTACGGAGAGCATCTGCAGGCCGTCCTTTCGCGCACGGCTCCGAACCTGAGGGTAGCCCGCGTCCCGCAGGCGCCGGTCGTCGGCGCCGCGCTGGTCATCCTGAGGCAGCTTGCGCCGGACGACTATGCCCGGCGGCGGGCCCGGCTGCTGGAGACGGCTCCCGATGTCATCCGGCGCGCCGCTGATACGGGAGGAGAGTGATCGACGTGGTGGCACATCAGTATCTCGAACAGGTCCGCCGTCTCATCGACCGGCTGGAATCGACCCGGATGGACGACGTGCGGCAGGCGGCGGGACTGGTCATCGCGGCGCTGCGGTCCGGGGGCGCGGTCTTCTGCCACAATATCGGGCATGGCACGGAGGGAGACTTCATCAACCGTGCCGGGGGGCTGGCAGCCGTGCAGCGATTCTCCTTCGCGGTGAGCGTCACCGCTCCCCTGCCCTCGTGTCTCGCCGAACAGCGCAGACCGGATCCCGATGGGGACCTCGAAGCCGTGCGTCACGCCGTCCGGTCCAGCCCCCTGCGTCCCGGGGATGTGATGGTGCTCTCGTCTGTCTCCGGCCGAAGCCGCCGCGCGGTGGAGATGACTCTTGTCTGCAGGGAGATGGGCGTGCGGGTCATCGGGATGACGTCTCTGGAATACTCGTCGCAGGTGGAGCCGCAGCATCCGTCGGGAAAGAAGCTCGCGGACGTGGCCGATGTGGTCCTGGACATCTCCGTGCCCTTCGGGGACGCCTGTGTGGATGTCCCGGGACTCGACGTCAGGGCCCTGCCGCTATCGGGACTCGCGATGACGCTGGCGGGATGGATGCTGTGGGGCGAGGTGATGGAACGGATGGCCGCGGAGGGCGACCCGCCCACCGTCTTCATGAGTGTCAACCGGCCGGAGGGCCCCGCGCACTACGAGCGGTGCCGCGCCCGCTTCGATGAAAAGGGCTACTAGGATGCCGCTGGACAGCTATTTCCAGGCCGCACGGGCCGCCCTGCAGGAGGTGCAGGAGACGCAGGCCTCGAACATCAGAAAAGCCGCGGCGATGATGGTGGACGCGATCGAAGCCGGCCACAGCCTGTTCGCCTTCGGGGCCAGCCACTCGTTCATGCTCGCCGAGGAGATGGTCTACCGCACCGGGGGGCTGATGCTGGTCAATCCCATCTTCCCCCACGCTATGAACCTGTCCGTCCGGCCCGTCACGGCTACCTCGCGCTTCGAGCGTCTGCCGGGATTCGGGCGGGAACTGCTGGTGAACTCCCCTGCGAGGTCCGGCGACGTGCTCATCATCGCGTCCACGTCCGGGAGGAATCCGGTGGTGGTGGACATGGCCGGAGCGGCCCGCGAGCGGGGGCTGAAGGTCATCGGGATAACTTCCGTGCGCTACTCGTCGGCGGTGACCAGCCGGGACGCCTCCGGCCTCAAGCTGATGGACCTGTGCGACGTGGTGCTGGACAACGGAGCTCCGGTGGGCGACGCGGCTGTCAGCGTGGAGGGGTTCCCCCAGCCGGTGGGACCGCTGTCGTCGCTGACGGGCATTGCGCTCGTGAATGCGCTGACGGTGGAGGTGGTGGAGATGTGCCTTCAGAGGGGAGTCGAGCCGCCCGTGTTCATGAGCGCCAACCTCGACGGGGGCGATGAATACAACGCCCGGCTCCTGGAGCGCCACCGCGACAGGATCCACTATCTTTAGAACGGAGACTCATTCCGATGCAGGAGGAGCGAGAACACGCAGGCATCCAGCCGGACGCGCGGACTCCGCGGGATCGGTTCATCGCCGCGCTGGAGCGCCGGCCCCTGACAGGGCGGGTGCCGCACTTCGAGCTGGTATTCTTCCTGACGATGGAAGCCTTCGGGAAAGTGCACCCCCTCCATCGCGCGTACGGCCAGTGGGACCAGATGGAAGAGAAGGAGCGTCAGCTTCACCGGGAGGACATCGCCGATGTCTTCATCGCCACGGCCGCACGTTTCGAGCACAGCGCCATCTTCGTCCATCCCAATCCCGGAGACCTCGACGAGACCCGCCGTCTGCTGGACATCATCCGGGAGAAGAGCGGCGATACCTACTTCCTGATGCTGCACGGAGACGCCACATACGGCATCCCGCCCGGCGACCGGATGCTGGAGTTCAGCTACCGGATGGCGGACGACCCGCAGGGGATGAAAGACGAGGCGGCCAGGATGGTAGACGATGCCCTCCAACGGGGCAGAGCGCTGCGGGAGCACGGCTGTCTGGACGGCTTCGCCCTGTGCGCCGACTACTGCCTGAACACGGGTCCGTTCCTCAGCCCGGAGCAGTTCGCGGAGTTCGTCGCGCCGTTCCTCCGGCAGCTCATCGCCGGATACCGGGAGATGGGCTTCTACACCATCAAGCACACCGACGGGAACATCATGCCCATCCTCGACCAGCTCGTGGACGCCGGGCCTCACGCGCTGCACTCCCTTGACCCGCAGGCAGGGGTGGATATCGCCGAGGTCAAGAGGCGCTACGGCGACCGCGTCTGTCTCATCGGGAACGTGAACTGCGGGCTGCTGGACACGGGGACCGAGGAGGAATGCGTGGAGTCTGCCAGATACGCGCTGCGAAGCGGGATGCCCGGCTACGGATACATCTTCTCCACGAGCAACTGCATCTACACCGGAATGAGGCTGGCCCGGTACGAGCTCATCCTGGATGTGTGGCGTCAGGAGGGCGTCTACCGTTAGCGCTCTCCCGGGGCCGGCCGGGAGCTCCGGATCTCCGGAGACGGACAGGAGGACAGACCTTGAGGATACTTGCTGTGGGAGCGCATCCCGACGATATCGAGATCCTGTGCGCCGGGACGCTGCTCCGCTACGCCCGCGAGGGACATGAAGTGGTCATCTGTGTGGCCACGAACGGCGAACAGGGACATCTGGTCATCCCGCCTCCCGAGCTGAAGGAGATCCGGCGCGGGGAGGCGCAGGCGTCAGCGGACCTGTGCGGCGCCCGGCTCATCTGGCTGGACATCCACGACGAGTTCATCTACCACGACCACGAGACCCGTCTGATGTTCATCGACATGGTCCGCCAGGCGCGCCCGGACGTGGTCATCACGCACAACCCCGAAGATTATCATCTGGACCATCGCATCGTCTCGGAGCTTGTGTTCGTGAGCTCGTTCATGGCAAGTCTCCCCCACGTGGAGACGGACCATCCGCCCAGCGAGGGGATTCCCCCGCTCTACTATATGGACAGCCTGGCCGGCGCCGCGTTCATCCCTGCGGAGTACGTGGACATCTCGGACGTCATCGAGGACAAACTGGCGATGATGGCCTGCCACGAGAGCCAGGTCCGGTGGCTGAAAGACCACGACAACATCGACATCCTGGACATGATCCGGGTGCAGGGCCGTTTCCGCGGCCTGGCGTGCGGCGTGGAGTATGCGGAGGGATTCCGGCGGCTGGACGCGTGGCGCCGCTGCCCGACGACACGTCTTCTTCCGTAAAGGAGGCCCGGCCTGCCCGGCTGCATGCGCCGGGCAGGACCCCCGATGCGCTGCCCGGTGCTCAGCGAGGAGCGGTCACCAGCGGGAAATCGTCCGTGCGGAACGGGGAAGCCGGGAGTCCGGCCCGGTTGTGCAGGTTCACCACCGGATAGTCCGCCCATCCGAAGCGGACAGCCACGGGATTCGGGACCTGCGGGCTCCAAACGACGACCTGGATGCCTTCCACCCGCGCCTCGGCGTTGACGAATCGGCCGTCCGCGCCCGCCACCGTAAAGCCGGTCAATGAATCACCCTGCACCACCAGCCCGTCTGCAGCGTGGTCGAAGGTCAGGCGCACACGGCTGCCCTCGATCTCCATGGACCTGTAGACCGGGCCGCTGTATTCCACGCTGCGTCCGTAAGCCAGCGCCAGGGCGGCCAGAGCAAGCCGCTCCCCCACCGGCGCCTTGCGGCGGGGATGGATGTCGTCCTCGTCCCCCAGGTCGGTGATGACGGCCATCGCAGTATTCGGCACCGTAAGCGCCGTGAGAAGCTGCGCCTCCCTGAGTTCCGCCCATCTGCTCTCCCCGGGCTCTGGGCGTATCTTCGTGTACGGAGCCAGCTGGACGAACAGGAACGGGAAGTCGCCCTGTCCCCAGTTTGCGCGCCAGTTGCGGATCATCGCCGGGAAAAGCCGCCGGTACAGCCAGGCCTCTCCGGCGTTCGACTCCCCCTGATACCAGATGACCCCGCGGATGGCGAAGGGGATGAGCGGGGAGATCATCGCATTGTAGAGACCGCACGGACGCTGGACCGAGGCGCGCGGGTCCGCAGGCCTGGCCGGCGCCTTCGGCGCCTCTCGGCCCTCCTGACGAGCCTTCTCCGCTTCCTGCTCCTTGGCGGCCATCGCGCTCCTCCACTGCTCCACTCTGGAGGGATACTGCAGCACGGCCTGCGCGTGCCTGTCCAGCAGGGGGCGGAGCACGGGGTCGAAGCGCAGGACCGGCTGGCTCGTCCAGGCCTCCGCCGGGGTGCCGCCGTAGTTGCTGCTGATGAGGCCCACGGGAACATCCAGCTCGCGTCTGAGACGGCGTCCGAAGAAATAGGCGACGGCCGAGAAGTCCCCGACCGTGCCGGGATCGCAGGGCTGCCACGCCGCCTGGACGTCAGCCTCCGGAGCATCCGCGGCGCGCCGGGGCACGGTGAAGAGGCGCATGCCGGGGTCGAGGCTCTTTTCGATGGCATCCGCCTCGGGCATGTCCGAGAGGCTCATCGGCCACTGCATGTTCGACTGGCCGCTGCAGACCCAGACCTCGCCCACCAGGACGTCGCGCACCTCCACCGTGTTCTCGCCCGACACCGTGAGCGTGAACGGGCCTCCGGCCTCCATCGGGTCGAGCCGGACCATCCAGCGCCCGTCGCGCACGATGGTGGACTTCTCCTGCCCGTTGAAGCGGACCGTCACCTTTTCTCCATCGCTGCCCCTCCCCCATACGGGGACGGGACGCTGCCTCTGCAGCACGGCTCCGTCGGAGAACAGCGCTGCCGGCCGCACGGCTCCCAGCGATTCCCTGTCCGCACAGCAAAGAAGCAGGATGACGAGCACCGCCATCAGCACCGGCGCCGCGCCGGCGCCTTGGTGGGTTCGAAGAGGCATGTTGCCTGGCTCCTTATACAGCGGCGATGCCCCGCCGGAGCGCCGGTGCCCGGCGACGGGAGCCCGGCGAGGCGACCCGCGACCCGGTGAGGCTCAGAAGAAAAGACTGTAGTCCAACCCCACCCACTCGTGTCGGCCCAGCGTGCCGGCCTTCAGAGTGGGCCGTCCCTTGCCCAGCGAGTAGACCACCGCGTATTCCATCGAGTTGCCGAAGAAGGTGTCCACGTAGGGCGAGTTGGAGAATTTCATCGCCGCGACGCCAAGCTGAGGGGTCACGGCGATCTGCAGACCCCCGAACAGGCCCCTGTGCTCGCGGGTGCCGTAGTTCACGTGGAGCCTGACCACCGGCTGCCAGGCCTGGCCCGGCTTCGGCGGATTCAGGGTCTTCGCGGTGGCCAGGTAATACGACCGCTTCTGCTCGTCGGGGTTGGGGGAGTTGTCGTCCTCGAAGATGTTCTTCGCGCCGACCACCACATCAGGCATCTGCGCGGTCTCCCGCATCAGCCGGTAGCTTGCGTTCACAAGGTTCTGAGAAGGCGCGCCCTTGTTGATGTTGACGTGGAAATACTCCACCTCGAAGTCCGGTGCCGGAGAGGTGTAGATGATGATGATGTCCTTGTGCGTGACGGGAAGCCTGTCCACGGACATGCTGTAATAGGCCAGGTTCAGCTCCCCGAGCGCCGCTTGATTCGCGGTGGGGACGTTGACGATGCTGTAGGCCAGGGCAGCCTGGCAGACGGCGAGCATCAGTCCGGCGCCCGTCAGCGCCCGGATGGCTCTCTTCACATACATCTCGTGTCCTTTCTCTCCCGGTCTCGATTGCGGCTCATGGCCGCGCCCGGCGGCGGGATTATGGGACCTCCAGGCCGCCGGCGTCAAGCACGGAAAGAGAGGGATCACTCGAAGACGGACAGGTCCCCGGCTGAGCGCATCCGCAGCAGGCGGCGGTTGAGCGTCTGCCCGGCCGGGATGCTCCCCTCCACCACACCCGTGGCAGCCGCGAAGGCTCCCGCAGGAGGCGGTGTTTGCCCAGCCGCGCACCGGACCATGACCCCGGTCGCGCCCGAAGGGTCGCGCACGCCGGAGCCGTCGTCCAGCCAGAAGTAGCCGCCCGAGACGGCGGAGACCCGTCCCGCAATGCGCGCCAGCAGTCCCAGGCTGTGCAGACCGGTCCCGCCGCCGACCCCGGGCGCGAGCGCCGACGCGGCCGAGCCGCCCATCGTGCGCCCCGCCATTGTGAGAGGCCGGGGAGGCTGTCCGGGACGCACACCCTGGATGCTCACGGAGACCACCTGACGCTCGCACGGCCTTCCGCTCACGATGCGGGTGCTCATCATGCCCTTCAGGTCCACCCGGTCTCCGATGGCCAGCTCCGCTCCGCCGTAAGTGACGCGGATGCCGGAACTCCGGTCTTCCTCCTGCACATAGATGCACCCGTCCGCGGCGAAGATGGCCGACACCACCTTTCCGAACAGGTCCACAGGGGAGCCGTCCGGCAGGCTCTTGGCCACCATCGCCGTGATGCCGAGCGGTGTGGCGGACTGAAGCGCGGGGGAAGAGGTGTTCCCGTAAAGGTCCCAGGCGAAGGCGGCATAGTGGACGGCGGCCCCGTTGGCGAGTCCCGTATGGACGAAGGAGTCGTACTGCCCGGGAGCCGTTCTCCGGGAGATGACGCGGACGCCGTCGGAAGGGGCGGAAGGGTATCGGTCGTTGCGGCAGACGATGATGGTCCCCACATAGTCCCGGTCCGGCGGGTTGCGCCAGCTCAGATAGACGCGCCCATCCGACGGGCTGGCAGTGAAGGTGGACACCGGCGACGGCGGCGTGATGTCCGGCTCGTGGATGCGGGAGACGAGGAACACATCCTCGTATCCAGTGGCGGTGTTGTCCGAGTACACGTAGTGCAGGTCGTTCCCGACGGCAAGGACACAGTCCAGCGAGCCGCCCGTCCGGCCCGGCGTCTGTGTGAAGTTGTATGACGTCAGCCAGGTTCCGTTGATTCGCCCCGCATACCACATATCGAACTGCTCAGGGTCGGAATCCTTGCGCTGGTAGAAGATGTGCAGGTTCCCGTCCGCGTCGTATGCCACCTCCGGGTTGCGGGCCAGCCACGGGCACTGCGATACGTCCGTGGCCGGACCCCAGGTCTGACCGCCATCGTAAGAAAAGCTGACATAGATGTCCCAGTCCAGGCCGCTGTGCGGAAGGGGGTTGCTCATGGCCCACACGCCGGCCATCTCGCCGGAGGGAGAGAACGCGGCGCGGTGGGCGCCGGTCCGCTCCGGGCTCCAGACGCCGTTCTCGAACCACTTCATCTTCGGCCCTTTGACATCGTAGAGCCCGTAGATGCGGCCGCCGCGGGCCACGAGGTTGAATCCTTGCGGGAACTTCTCGTGGTGGTCGTCCGTGTGAAAGGCGATGAGGTGCGTGGGCCCCCACGTTCCGCCTGCCGGCCGGTAGCGTCCCCAGACTCCGCTGTTCGGGAAGATGCTCCGGTCGAAAAGATGCAGCCAGGCCACATACAGCCCGCCCGAGCCGTCGAACTCCGCGTCCAGCAGGTAACCGCCACCCGGCGCTGCATCGACGCGCGACGGAGATGACCAGGCTCCGCCCGAAGGGTCTCCGGTGACCTCCAGGATGGCCTCCGTGCCCTCCTGCCGGAAGAAGAGATGAAGCCGCCCATCCAGCGGATTGACCTTCAGGATGGGCGTTCGGGCGGAAGTGGCCACCAGCGTCCGCTGCCAGGTGCCCGGGCGGTTCGTCGTGTGATAGATGCGGCGGTCGGCATCCAGGAAGTCCCAGTAGGCGACGTGGAGGAAACCGTCACGGTCGACCGCGATGGAAGCATCCCCCGAGAAGCGGGAAGGAGTCTCGCTCAGATTCACGGGCGCGGTCCAGACACCCTGACAGGCGGCAGGCAAGCCTGCGGCCCCCGCAAGCGCAAGGGTCGCGAGCATCGATGTCACCGTCGCCCGGACCCGCGGTCTCTGCATCATCTCTCCCCCCGGATAGGACAGGCGCGCCGGTCCTCCGCCCCGGCTGCTTCCATGGTAGCACACTGCTCCCCCGGAGAGGCAGCCGCGGGCGGGAAGAATCAGAGAGAGACGCGGGCGCCTCAGAGCAGCAGCTCGACGTGATGGTCGCGCCCGTCCGCAAACGCCGGGACGATATCGCCCCCGATGCGGCGCCCGTCCACCGTGAGAACTCCTCCCTGCCCGGTCCGATGGACGGTGATGTGGTATCCGGCTCCGCGGAAGCGGCGGTAGACCTGGAATCCGTCCCAGTCCTCCGTGATGCAGGGCGACACCCGCAGGCCATCCTCCTCGGGACGCACCCCCAGCACCCATTCGGCGACCACGCGGAACAGCCACGCCGCCGAGCCCGTGTACCAAGTCCAGCCCCCGCGTCCGAAGTGCGGAGAATCCGGCCCGTCGATGTTCCCCGGCGTCACATAGGGCTCCGCCCTGTAAAGCTCCGGGTCCAGAGCCCGGACGCAGGGCAATATGCTTTGCAGCACTTTCCAGGCGTGCTCCGCGCGTCCGAGAACGCATTCCGCCCAGACCGCCCAGGTCGCGGCGTGAAGATACACCCCACCGTTCTCGCGCACCCCCGGGGCGTAGCGCGTAAGATACCCGATGCGCTCATCCGGGACGGTGTAGGCCGGCCTGAGCAGGACCGGGCCGGCAGCGGTATAGAGGCGGTCTCTCACGGTGCGCATCAGCTGACGCCGCCGCTCGCCCGGACACACACCCGAGATGACCGCCCAGGTCTGCGCGTTGAGGAATATCTGCCCCTCGGCACATCGGGCGCTCCCGATGACGGTCCCGTCGTCGCAGGTGGCCCGGATGTACCACTCCCCGTCCCACGCCCGGGTGTTGAGGGCTTCCTGCAGCGCGGCGGCGCTCCTGAGGTATCGCGCCGCGCGTTCCCCATCGCCGCGCCGCCGGGCCAGCGCCGCCCACCGCGGGAGCAGGTAGCAGAGGAAATTCCCCACCCACACAGATTCACCCCGGCCATCCCATCCCGCTGCGGACAGGCCGTCGTTCCAGTCTCCCTCCCCGATGAGCGGAAGGCCGCGGGGACTCATCCGGGAGAGGGCCAGGTCGAGCGCCCGCTCGCAGTGCTCCCGCAGCGTCCCGGCCGGCCCGTCCACGAAGGGCGCCTCCGCATCCAGGATGCCCTCGTCCGCCGTCTCCCGGACATACGCCAGCACCGCGAACGGCAGCCACAGCAGGTCGTCCGAGAAGCGGCTCACGGCTCCCGCCTCCGTGATGGGCTGCCACCAGTGATAGACATGACCCTCCCGGAACTGGTGCGCCGCGTGGAGAAGGATCTGCCTGCGCGTGCGCTCGGGCTCGGTCGGCAGGAAGACAAGACTGTCCTGGAGCTGGTCGCGGAATCCGAAGGCGCCGCCCGGCTGATAGTAGCCGCTGCGACCCCAGATCCTCCCGGCCATGGCCTGGTAGCGAAGCCACGTGTTGAGAAGAGCGTTCAGGCCCGGGTCCGGGGTCCGGGCGGAATAGCCGTCCAGGCGCTCTCTCCACCAGCGCCGGGTTTCCGACAGCGCCTGAGCGGCGCGCTCCTCGTGGCAGTAGCGGTCAACAAGCGACAGGGCCTCGTCGTCGGTGCTCCCCGCTCCCAGCACGAACACCAACGCCCGGCTCTCTCCCGGGTCCAGATGGACGCCCGTCTGGATGACCGCAACGGGGTCGCCCCACTTCCCCGCAGTGCCATTCAGACGTCCCCGCAATAGGCCCGCCGGCGCTTCCGGCGAGCCGTAGACGCCCAGAAAGGCCTCACGGTCGCATTCGAAGCCGGCGACGTCCCCGGAGCAGGAATGGAACGCCGTTCCCTCCCACTCCCTGTTCCATCCCTGACCTCTGGCGTTCGGGATGGCCCACAGCCTCTTGCGAGCCAGCACGGCATGCCGTCCGCTGTCCCAGTCCGTCTCGATGAAGATGCGATGGAACTCCCGGTGCGTGTCGTGCGCCGTCCCCAGACACCACTCGAGATAGCTCGCAGCCAAAATATCCCTGCGGACTCCGGACACATTCACAAGTTCCAGAAGCCAGACCTCCAGGGGCGCCCCCGGCGGCACGAAGACGGTCAGCCGGCTCTCGATTCCCGAGTTCCGCGAGACGAATACGGAGTATCCGGCGCCGTGGCGGCATTCGAACGCTTCGGGCCTGCGGCGCACAGGCTGATACGTCGCGGACCACAGTTCGCCCGTGCGGGCGTCCTGAAGATAGATGAACCGTCCCCGGTCGTCCCGGATGAGATCCTGCTGCCAGAAGGTGATGCGGTTCAGTTCCGCGTTGACGAGCCAGCTGTAGCCCCCGCCGCACTGCGACCAGATGGAACCGTAGCCCGGGTCATCATTGCACAGCACATTCACCCAGGGCCTCGGGGTGTCCGGGCGCCGGATGACGAACTCGGTCCCATCCTCGGAGAAGTGCCCGTAACGCGTGCGGCCCGATGCAAGCAGCCGTTCTGCAACGACCTCTCTAAATGCGCCGCTCCCCCTTTCGGCAGGCTTTCGGGCGGCGGCGCGCAGGATTCCCGCACCACGAGCGCGGCGGGCAGCCGGACCCGGAGGGGCTGGCCGTTCCGCTGCTCCAGATGGTCCAGCAGCCAGGATGTGGCCGCGCGCGCCGCCTCCGCAAGAGGCTGGCGGACTGTGGTCAGCCGCGGCACAAGCTGCGATGCGATGCTGTCATCGTCGAAGCCGACCACGGAGACGTCGTCCGGAATGCGCAGCCCCAGGGACGAGGCCGCCTCGTAGACTCCCGCGGCCATCAGGTCCGACGCCGCGAAGATGGCTGTGGGCCGCTGCGGACCGCTGAGCATCTCCGCCGCCCTCCCAGCAGCCAGCCGCTGCTGAAAATCGCACTCGGCGATGCAGGACCCGGGCACCGGGACGCCGCACCGCTCCGCCGCCTCCAGGAACCCCTCCAGCCTCTCCCGCGCCGGCTGCTGCCGGAGCGGCCCGGTCAGCGTCGCAAGACGGGTGTGCCCCAGAGAGACAAGATACTCGGCCGCTGCGCCCGCTCCGCCGGAGTTGTCCACCGCCGCCCAGGCGCACCGCGGAGCGGCCGATTCCCGGTTCAGCAGCACGAACGGGATGCCGGCATCCGACACCTCCTGAAGCAGCAGGTCATCCACGGACTCGTCGGCGATGACCCAGCCGCCCAGCGCGCCGTTGGCGGTCAGACGCCGCCGCAGGTCCTCGCCATTTCGGTCCTCGTGCTGAAAATGCAGCAGCAGCTCTGTGTCCCGTTCCGAGACCACCTGCCCGCCCAGCTTAATGATCTCGTACACGTAGAACGACGAGAACATGCTGCCGAAGAAGGGCAGCAGCAATCCGATGCGCCGGTCGGCAGAGCCGGCCAGCCGCCGGGCCGCGCTGTTCGGACGGAACCCCAGCTCTTCCATGGCCCTCTGAACAGCGGCGCGGGTCGCTTCGCTGACACGGTCCGAGCCGTTCAGCACCCGCGAGACCGTGGACTTGGAGACCCCCGCCAGGCGGGCCACGTCGAAGATGTTCGGCGGTGTCCGGGACGCAGCCATCTCCCCTGCCCTCAGAAGAACCGCTCCTTTTTCAGGATGGCGGGAGCCTTTTTCATCGCAGGATCCCGCATCACGCGCCTGCGGATGCCTCCGCCGCTGAGGTAGTTCCCGATGGCGGTGAGGACCATCCCCTGGTCCAGCGCAAGATAAACGTCGGACACGCGCCCGGACGCCGTGTCCACGGAGTCTCGGAACCCGTAGCGTCCCCGGATGGGATACAGCTGCTCCATCTTCCTCAGGTTGGCCAGCGCCTCACGGGGGCGGACCTCCAGCGCAAGGAAGGACGCGTGCGGTGTGGCCACTCCGGACGGGTAGCCCTGCACGCCGATGGGAGCGGCTCCGTACTCCCCGTAGCCTCCCTCCGGCGTGGCGCAGGGAGACATCCCCCAGACAGGCATCCCGCACTCCGCCGCGTAGGCTATCTGCGCATCCACGGCCCGGCGGTTGTTCTCACCCAGACTCTCCCGCGCCAGCGACCCTTCGTCGATGAACAGGGCGGGCATCAGGAACTCGAACATGCTCCCGCCCCAGCTCGGGACGATGCGCGTCCCTCGATACACGTAGTAGTCCTGGCGCACGTCCACCCCGCAGTAGCGGCGCACCTCTCCCTGGCGGTAGTCCTTGCCCTCGGCGGGCCGGGCGCGCTCCATCCGGAACCAGTGCTCCTCCGGGACGTCGCCCTTCGAGACAGCCAGCAGCGACGGGCCCCGGGGCTCCGAGCAGAAGATGGCGTAATGCCCGTAACGGATGCCGCGCCGGTCGGTGTGGAACCCGTGATACATCAACCCCGCCTTCCGGTCGTAGAAGAAGGAGTAGTCCTGACTGTCCACGATGGCCGACGCCCTCGCGCGGATGTCGCCCGCGAACTCCCGGCGCACCGCCAGCAGCGCGAGCGTCAGCCATCCGTTGTCCACGAACGACAGGAATCGCGCCGTCGGCTCCAGCGATGCCGTGTGGTAAAAGTTGTAAAAGAACCCGCGGTACCGCTCCAGCCGTTCGACACTTCGAAGCACCTGAAGCACGAGGCCTTCCGCCTCCTCCCGGCCGATGATGCCGAGGTCCAGCGCCGCCAGCGTCGATGTGAGATGCAGCGCGATGTTCGTGGGCCCGGTGTACTCTCCCTTGCCCTGCCCGTCCTGGCCGCTGTGGTCCCACACAAGCCCCGTCCCGGCATCCCGGCACTCCTCGAAGTAGCGCCAGGTCTCCCGGGCCGCCTGCAGGAGGTATTCCCGGTCGGTGGGAGACGCCTCGCCGGAAAGCGCGACGCCCAGCAGCAGGATGACAGACAGCACAGCCTTCATTCGGGGATCCAGTAGTCCCGGGGCAGACCCCAGTTCCAGAACGGCGTAGCGCCGGCGTCGTCGACATCCGGGCCGGAGCGCTTGTTGCCGTCGTTGTAGCGCTCCTTCACGAAATACGCCGCGTGCCCGTCCAGGAACGCGATGTTGCTCCCTCCGTCATTGTAGTTTTTGGTGGCCGTCCCACTGGGATGGCGGGGCCACCAGTCGGTGTTGTCGATGCACACCACCAGCCAGACCGGAGAACGCACCTCCGATGCGCTCATCCCGGGGAGGTAGCCGTTGTCCATCATCTTGTAGTCCGTCCACTTCCACCGGGGCGGGTCGCCCATGTTCCGGCCGAAGTAGTTCTTCCAGTTTTCGCTGGTCTTCGTCGGCGGGACGCGGGCGCTGTTGATGTCCGTCGCGCCCGGACAGTGGAACACCTCCTCGCTCTTCGTGTACGAGACGATGTTCTGGGGTTCCAGCTGCTTCCACTGCTCACTGTAGGTGAACGACGGGAAGCGGCCCTTCCAGTCGTCGATGTACATCTGCATGGCTGACGCCAGCTGCTTGCAGTTCGACAGGCAGGCCGACCTCTTGCTGCTCTCCCTCGCCCGTGTGAACACGGGAAAGAGGATGGCGGCAAGGATGGCAATGATGGCTATCACCACAAGCAGCTCGATGAGCGTAAACGCTTTACGGTCCATGATCCGCCTCCGCCTGCAACGCGCAGCCGTCCATTCGGCAGCAGCCCGGCTGCGCGGGCAACCGTCACTCCGTCACGGCAGTCTCTGGAACACCCCGGCCCGTCGCGTCCCGAAGCCTGGCCCGGGCGGGACGGACGGCTCTGTCCGTCCGTCCCGCCCACCGGAGCACTAGCGCCTCCGGCGCAGTGCCAGGCCTGCCACGCCTGCGGCCAGCACCAGAAGCGATGCCGGCTCAGGGACGATCTGGATGTTTCTCCACTCCGCCATGCCGAAGTTGGACTGGACTCCCGGCGCTATCTGGAACTGCCCGTAGCCTCCGAGAGTCGTACCGTCGATGATGCCCCCCTCAAGGTTTCCGAACGCCAGGGCCGGGCTCTGCGCCGAACCGGCGTAATACCGGATCTTGTTCTTCCCGTCGCCCGGGTCCTTGAAGTACTTCACCCCGATGCGGATCCACTCGCCCGGAGTGTAGGGGTCCAGGAACGCGTAGAACGGCAGGACATAGCCGAACGCGGCGATCTCGCCGTTGGTCTTGACCATCAGCACGCCGTCCCACCCTCGATAGTCGAAGAAGATGCCAGCCTCGTGATGCTTCCCGGCTGCCGGGTCGCCCTGCACCTTCACGTCCACGAAGTACTCGAAGTAGGTGGTGTTGCCAAACTCGAACGGGGTCGCCCCGCCGTCCGCGGAGAACCGCCAGACGTGCCGGTTCGCATACTCCCCGCCCTGTCCGTCTCCGTCCAGATTCTCATCGCGGAAGCTGATGAGGGACGGATAGTTGTTCACCACCGTCAGTGTGGAGTCCGGATCGTCCTGCCACACGTACGGGTAGACCTTGGCCGAGTCGATAGAGCTGACCGGCCCGTAAGCGTTCGCCGCGCAGCTGGCGCTGATCAAAAGCGCCAGCGAGTAGAGCCAGAACCACTTACTCATCTGCCTTTCCTCCTTTGTCTCGTCGAGACCGTCAGCCCGGGGAAGGCACGCTCCTGCCACCCTCGGACTGCGAGTGCTTCTGCGGCGATCATGCCGCCGCGCTTCCCGGGAGGCGCGCCGCCCCGTCAGGCTCCCTGCCGTGCCTTCGGCCCGGCGGCGCGCTCACCCAAGTCTTCCGCCCTGCCCCCTCACGGAGCAGCCGTCATCTTCACCACCACGTCGTCTATCATCACCGCCTGCAGCTGACCGGGAGGCGGCGCGGGAGCATGGTCCACGTTCCGGATGACAAAGCTCCCCTCCGAAGCCCCTGCCGGCGCGACCACTGGCAGCGTGAACTGCTGCCACTCGGAGGACGCCGCGACGGGCAGTTCCGCGGCCGGAAGGATCTCGTTGCCGTCCGCGTCGAACCAGTGCACCTCCATCACCACGTTCCCGATGTGGTTGATCTCCTTCAGGATGTAGGCGCTGAACGAGTAGGATGCCCCGGGAACGATGCCGCGGACACGCTGGCCCACGAACACCTGGTCGTACTCATCCCAGGCGTAGAAAGCCATCCCCCAGCTGCCTGAGCGAGCCGCCCAACGTTCCGGAGCCACGCTCTGCGGGGAGCGCTCCCAGTTGGCCGCACCCTCCTCGAACCCCGGGTTCAGCAGCAGGTTGCGGCCGATGCCGCCGCTTCCGATGTTGACGATGCTGAAGTCCGTGGTCCGCCGGGTCTCCAGCACCGGATGGCGCACCCCGCCGGCGCCCTGCTCCAGCCACAGCACGCCGGTGGCCGAGACGGTGTCGCCGACCTGGGGATAGTCGTCCGGGCTGCCCGGGTAGGACACCCGGACGCCGGTCCGGCCGCCCTCTCCAGCCACATTCGCACCGTCGTCCACGTACACGAAGGTGCGGTCCGGGGCGGTGGCGCTGACATTTCCCACCAGGCGGACGATCTGACCCGCCGGGCTGGGCGGCAGCACCATCGCCTTTGATGTCATCCCGATCTGCCTGGGCCACGGGCCGTCCCAGTTCACAGGGGCCAGGTCGATGGCGTTCAGGCGCTTCTCGCCCCCGACCGTCTGCACCGTCCCCAGGACGTGCACCATGACGCCGGGCCTGATGACCACAGGCGCCCCGTTGCTGAAAACAGGCGACTCACACACCACCCGGCAGGTCCCCTCCCTGCCGTAGCCGGTCACGTAGCAGTCGGTGCGGTTCTCGCTGCTGCCGTTGTCTTTCACCACCACGGGCCATTTCAGCCAGACCAGGGTATTGTCCGGCAGACCGTTGACCTCTCCCGGGGTCACCCGCGGCGGGATGCCGTCGGTCTCCAGCCAGGCGTCGTCGAACTTCGCGCTGCCGCTGGCGGGCGCGGAGGGAGCGCCGTCCACCCACAGCATTGCCCTTACGCGGACGGCCTGCGGAGGGGCCACAGCGGACACCTCCTGAAGCCGCCATCCATGAGGTCCCGTCAGGGCGCTGCTTTCGGCGGTGGAGATGGCCATCGAGCCCCCCTCCTGGTTCGGGTAGTAGAACTCCAGTTTGACCTTCGTGGAACCGTTGAAGCCGGGGAACCCGCCCGACCAGGCGCGGAACGTCACCGTGCGCCCCGGCACGCAGGGAGCGCTCTGGCCCCAGAACGCCCATTGCCCCGGCTGCCACTGCCCGATCACCGCCACCCAGTCGTTCTCCGGGCCCGACCACGGCTTCAACCAGCCGTCGATGCCGTCACCCGAGCGATATTTGGCCCACCCTGCGGCCAGACCGTCCTCCACAGGGTCCACTTCGAAGCTCGGATTCAGCAGCAGGTTTTCCGCGGCGGCCGGAAGGCACACCGCCAGGCTCAGCAGTGCGATCCAGATGAGTCGGCCACTCCTTCTCATTAGCATCCTCTCCTTTCCACAGGGGCGCACCCGGACGGGCCGGGCGCGTCCCGCATCATCTCAAAGGACCTCGATGTCCCAGGGAGACCGGACCCTCAGGACGGGCTCCTCGGACTCCCCTGAAGACCGGCGCCCTGCGACGCCGGTCACAACGACAAAAGCTCCGGGCGGCGGCTTGGGAAGTGCCGGCGCAACAACCGGCAGTTCCCGTCCAGAACCGTCCCGGAGCCGGAAACCGTCCTGCTCGACTCCCACGACCTGCCCCCACGACCGGACCCTGAGACCCAGCGGGTCGGGTCCGGCAGCGCCCACCCTCTCCGCGGTAATCGCGACAGGCTGAAGGGGAGACGTCCTCCCCCGACGGGTCACCCGGTCCGCGAAGACCGTGAGTTCCCCGTCCTGCCGGCCGGTCCTGCCCCTGATGCTGAGAATGTCTCCTGGAGTCAGGCCGCCCCCGGGCTGCACCCGCAGTCCAGCCGCGCGGTCGGGACGCGCCGCGTAGAAGAAGGCCCCGAAATCCTCCGTGACCACAAGGTCCTCCAGGTGGACGGAGCTCCCGGAAGGAAGGACTCCGGCCGCCGCAGGGCCCGGCAGCGGGATGGCGGGAGCATCAGGGTGCGACCCGGCGAAGGCGATGCAGTCCACCAGGACCGCGCCAGGAGCATCCAGCAGGAAGACCAGCCGCTCCGCACACGTCCGCCGGACGCCCTCGAACGCTTCCAAGGGGATGGAGACGCCGCGCCAGGCTGTGCCCGCACGTCCGCCGGGAAGATATGCGGCCAGACTGACGGCGCGCTCCCGGCCGTCGCAGTCTCTCAGCACCGCCGTCACCCGCTCGCCGCCGGCCTCGCCCCGGACAAGGAACCAGAGCCGGTCCGCGTATGTGAGGTCTATATTGCCCAGGCAGACCGCCGCGCCTCCGCCGGGCTCGAACGCCTCGATGCGTACAGCGCCGCCGCCCGCCAGCGGGCCCTCTCGCGGAGTCCGCACATACGTCAGCCGCCCGGAACCATTCCCACTCTCGCAGGCGTCTCCCCAGACCCCGGGCGGTGCATTCTCAAAATCCTCGAAAGCCACACGCGCATCGTCCACAAAGCCCGCAAGCTCCAGGGCGCGCCGGATGGCCGGGATTCGCATCGTCCAGCGCCACACGCTGCCCGAGCGGTAGTTCTCGATGCTCAGGAATACCGCTCCCAGGTCGATGCCGATGACGTCCGGGGCCCACCAGTCGCGGTCCACGTTGAAGGCATCCGAGAAGCCGTACCGTCCCCAGATGCGGTACCCGCAGGTCTGTGCCATCCAGCGCAGAGCCGGGATGCAGACCTCCGGAGCGAACGCCACCGACCCTCCCGGAGCGTGCGGCAGCGCCGTCCCGTCCAGCAGCCATGTCCCCTGAGGCTCCGGCAGCCAGGGAAGAGCCTCGCCGTAGTCGCGGTAGCCGTCCGGGCCGTCGCCAGCCGTCAGTCCCCAGCAGTGCTCGGAGTAGGTCCGGTAGAACGGAGGCGCGATGCCGAGCGCCAGAGAGTGGTCGATGCAGTACTGCCGGTTCGACAGCGTGTGATTGCGGGTGCTTTCGAAATAGCCCAGGGTGGCGCTATGCGCATCCCGGCGGAAGCGCATATCCAGGAAGAGCTGCGGATACTGGTGCACGAACAGCGCCGGGTAGAAAAAGCGCGGGAAAGACCGGTCCCACGGCCGAGTGGCCACTGTATCCCGGAAGTTCCGGCTGAATCCGTTCCATACGGAAGGCGGCAGGGGGTGCGTGGGGGAGCCGATGGCCAGCAGGTCCATCATCCAGTATTCGCTGTAGACCGTGCTCCCCTGGTGCATGGCGGGCCAGTCTACGGCGTGATACAGCGCCTCAGCCGCGGCCCGGATCTGCGGGTCCTGATACCGGTCCTCGAACCAGGAGCCCGCGAACAGCGCCCCGTAGAGCAGGATGGCGGTGTCGATGGTCGAGTATTCCGTTCCCGGCGCAGGGAGACCGGTGCGCATATCCAGGAAGTGCGGGAAGAACCCGTGCTGGCGCGGCACACGCGTCGCCAGGGTGTCCAGAGTCAGGAGGATGCGCTGGCGAGCGTCCTCCCGGGACATCCAGCCCCTCCCCTCTCCGATGCAGAGCGCCGCCAGTCCGAATCCGATGGAGGCGATGCTGGAGAGGGTGTAGCCGTCCTGCCGGAAGTTCGCCGCCCGGTCCTTGATGAGTCCCAGGGGACCCGCTTCCTCCCGGAAGAACGACAGGGCGCGCTTCTGCAGCTCCTCCAGCAGTGCGTCGTCAGATGCGGGGAGCTCGCCGAGGTCTGCAAGAAGCATGTCGTCGCAATAGGCCGCTCCGCCGTGAGGCGCCGCTCCTGCTCCCACAGCATACACCACCCTGCCCACCGCCGTCCCTGGCGGAGCCACGGCCTGGACCCGGAACTCTTCGAAGCCCTGGTTTGCCGAGGTGAGGCGCAGGCTTTCCCGCTGCAGCAGTCTGGTCCCTCCCGCGCTGAGGAACTCGAGCTTCAGGCAGGCATAGCTGGAACCGGACAGAGCGTCAGAGGCGGGGCTGTGCAGCCAGGCCGAGAGTCTGTATTCGCGGCCGGGGGTCGCGGCGAAATCCTGATAGTAGCCGTATTCCTGATGGTCTCCGCCGGTCCAACGCTTCCCGGACCACTGCCCGGAGCGCCGGTACTCCGCGGAGCGTTCGCCCGTGAGGTCGGGGCCGTATTCCACCCAGTGAAGCGGGTCGGGAGGCGTGCCGCCGTCTCCGGCTTCGAACCCGGCGTTGACCAGCAGCGCGGCCGAAGGGCCGCAGGACACTGCTGCCAGTATGGCGGCCAGCACAATGCGCCACATCGCTTCCCGAACCGCGCGGACAGCGGAAGCGGCCCGCGCCTCCTGAGCTCCCGACGGCCTTGTGGGAGCGCTCCCACAACAGTGTAGCATACCTCTCTGCCGCGTGCAAGCTCTTTTTTTCAGCGGAATGCCTGCGGCCGTCGGGCCCCGCTTTGCTGGCCGCTCAAGTTGGTGGCTGTGCGGTCGACCGGCGATAGCGGGTATCCTTTCGAGACAGATATCGACGAGCCGGCGGGCATCTCGCGGGCCGATGCTCCGCATGCGCCGCCCTGCACCTTTGAGGGTCCACCCGATGAACATCACACGCTGCATGAGCACCCAGCATCCGGACAACGCGTCGGTCCCGTTCTTCGCCTCATCTCCGGTGCTGGCCGGTGAAGATGAGATACGCGAGGCGTTCTACTGCTACTCTCATCTGGGCTGCGACGAGCAGATGTGGGACGTCGAAGGCAAAGAGATCGACCCGCACGTCGTCAAGAAGCTGCTGACGTTCTACCCGGAGTTCTTCCGGCAGAATATCCTGGGGCGGGACATCCGGCTCACGGTCCGCGTCCCGAACCCGTCCGTGGAGAAGGCGGAGGCCAAGATCCTGCTCGAGACCCTCGAGAGCATCCCCCGCTCCTTCGACGCGGCCCGCGCATTCTACGGCGACGACGCGCCGCCTCCCATCTTCGAGGTCATCCTGCCGATGACCACGTCGGCGAGATGCCTGGAACGGGTCGCCGGCTACTACAGGGAGTTCATCATCGAACGTCAACGGCGCGCTGTGCGCCCCGGGGACATCACCATCGCCGAATGGATCGGCGAATTCCGGCCCGAACGGATAGCTGTGATACCTCTGTTCGAGGACATCCCGACGATGCTCCGGGCAGGCAGCATCGTGACGGAATACCTCGAGGGAAAGCAGATGGAGTCGCAGAGGGTCTTTCTGGCCCGCTCCGACACGGCGATGAACTACGGGCTCGCCTCTGCCGCAATCGCCAACAAGATAGCTCTCCAGCAGCTCCACGAGGTTGAACAGAAGACCGGGGTGCGCATCTGTCCGATCATGGGAATGGGTTCTGCTCCCTTCCGGGGCGGACTCAGTCCGGGCACCGTGGAGCGTGTGGGCGGGGAGTATCCGAGCGTGGTGACATTCACCATCCAGTCCGCCTTCAAGTTCGATAACCCTGCCGCGGAGGTCGCCCGCGCCTGCGAGCATCTCAGGACCAGGCCCATCGGCCCTCCGTCGCCCATCGAGGTGCAGCCTGCGCTCGAGCTCATTGACACATACAGTGCCGCATACAGGAGCCGCATCGTGGAGCTCGCCCCGGCCGTCAATGCGGTCGCCAGACATGTGCCGGCAAGGCGCGCCCGCAAGCTGCATATCGGCCTGTTCGGCTACGCGCGCGAACTGGATGGCGTGACGCTTCCGCGCGCCATCTCCTTCACGTGCGCCCTCTACTCCCTGGGGTGTCCCCCGGAGCTGATCGGCCTGGACGCCCTGACCGACAGGCACCTGGAGTTCCTCGATACCGTCTACCCGTCCTTCCGGGCCAAGCTCACGGACGCGCTCCGCTTTGCGGACCCTGACAGCCCTCATCTTACCGCGGGGCTCAACGCCGCCATACGGGCGGCAGGCCTCAGCTGGGAGCCGGACCAGGAGCACGTCTCGCTCAGCCGCCGGATCCGGGAGTGCCTGGAGAGCGGTCAGACCGCCAAGGTCGGGGACATTGTTCTCCAGGGCGCCCTGCGGAGACGCTTCCTCGGCTAGCCGAGAGATGCCGCGGACTCCGGGCTTTCCGGCAGGGAAAAGAACCGACGGGCCCACCGTTTTCTGCTGCGGGCGGCGGGAGGCCTCCTGAAGAGTGTGCCTGCGCGCATTGCGCACCACAGGCTCAATGGCCGCTCGCGTCGTTGCGGCTGTCGCAGCGTGTGCTATAATGGGGTCCGGCGCAAGTCGCGGGACTCCCTCTGCGGAGGCCGCTTCGTTGCTGGGGAGCTCGCGCGGCGCAGGAACGCGGGGCTGTGGCTCAGTTGGGAGAGCGCTTCCTTCGCACGGAAGAGGTCGGCGGTTCGAATCCGCTCAGCTCCACCATGTTGAAAGGCCCGGAGGTCGGTGACCTCCGGGCCTTCCGTCATTCTGTGCGGTCCCAGGGCAGTCCCACAGGTTCGCCGAGCAGATCCGCCGCAGCCCGGAGACGTTCCTCCAGAATATCTTGAGAGTCCGCCCGGACGGTGATGTGCCCCACCTTCCGGCGCGGGCGGACCGGCTTGCCGTAGACGTGCAGGTGAGCGCCGGGGATGCGAGCCACGTCCTCCGGGGCGGGCAGACGCCCGATGCAGTTCACCATCGCGCAGGCAGAGACCGGGCAGGTGCTTCCAAGCTCCCACCCCACGACGGCCCGCAGGTGGTTTTCGAACTGACTGGTCTCGGCTCCCTCGATGGTCCAGTGGCCGGTGTTGTGCACGCGGGGAGAGAACTCGTTGGCCAGCAGATGTCCGTTCTTCTGGAAGAATTCGACCGCCAGCACGCCCGTGTATCCGAAGTAATCCATCAGCCGGCGCGCGTATCTGGAAGCCTCTTCCCATCGCGGGTCGCGCGGACGGCACCGGGAGACTCTGAGGATGCCCTCCCTGTGGATGTTCTCGGCCAGCGGATAGAACCGGTGCGCTCCGCCTCCCGTCCTGACCCCCACAATGGACACTTCGCGGTCGAAAGGCACGAACTGCTCGGCCAGCAGATGTCCTCCCCGCGACACTGCATCCTCCAGCTCCGGCACGCTGCGGGCGACGACCTGACCTTTGCCGTCGTACCCGTGGGAGCGGGTCTTCAGGACGAGAGGCAGTCCCAACTCCTCCGCAGCCCGCCGTGCATCTTCCACGCCGTCCACAGCCAGAAACGGCGACGTCGGGATGCCCAGACTGCGGAACACCTGCTTTTCGCGGAGCCGGTCCTGCTTGACGGCAAGGATCTCCGGGGATGGGAACACCGGCAGGACCTTTTCGAGACGTCTGAGGGCGCGAAGCGAGATGTTCTCGAACTCCCAGGTGACCACATCCGCCTCTCCCAGGATGCCCGGGTCGGACTCCACGGAACGCCAGTCCGCCACGACCGCCCGTCCCAGCTCGAAGGCGCACTCTCCCGGCCGCGGAGAGGCGAAGATGAAGCGCAGCCCCAGCGGGATGCCGGCGAGCGCCAGCATCCGCGCGAGCTGTCCTCCTCCCAGGATGCCCAGCGTCCTCACGCGCCCGTCCGCGGGTCCGGACAGGACAGCACCTCGGCCGCGGTCTGCTGTCTGAGGTCGTCAAGCCGTTTCTGAAGGTCCTCATCGCTGAGCGCGAGGATGGCGGCAGCGAGGAGGGCGGCGTTCACGGCCCCGGCCCGGCCGATGGCAAGCGTCCCCACCGGGACGCCGCCGGGCATCTGAACGATGGAGAGCAGCGAGTCCATCCCGTCCAGGGCGCTGGTCTGCACCGGGACCCCCAGCACCGGGAGGGTCGTGAAGGCTGCCGTCATCCCCGGAAGATGGGCGGCTCCTCCCGCTCCGGCGATAATCACTCTCAGGCCTCTCTGCCTGGCCTCCGTGGCGTAGCGGCGCATCTCGTCGGGCGTCCTGTGAGCGGACACCACCCGGACCTCGTGGGGAACCTTCAGCCGCTCCAGAGTCTCCGAAGCGTGCCGCATCGTCTCCCAGTCCGAACGGGAGCCCATGATGACCCCGACCAGCGGCTGTGCGGCGGATGCGTCAGTCGTCGCACGAACAGAAGCGGTTCTCACGAAGGACCTCCACGGTATCTATGAAGACCACCATCGCATAATCCCGGTAATACTCGGCCACCAGGAATTCGGCTATGCGTCTGCTGGTGTCTTCATCGCACAGCACCTCGACCCGGATGTTCGCTCCGTGCTGCCAGCCGGCGTCCCTGACTCCGCGGTGCCCGCGCCCCCGGGCATCCGACACGGTGTAGCCCGTCGCCCCGAGCTCCAGGAGCCGCCCGGTGAGCTCCTGCTCGAGCAGGGCCTCCGTGATGATGGTGACCAGTCTGGCCTGAATCGTGCTCAACCGACCGCCTCCCTACATGCGCGCCAGCCACTGCGCCATCTGATAGTACAGAGGGATTCCCACAGTCACATTGAACGGAAACGTCACCCCCAGAGCCGGGGACAGCGAGAGAGCCGGGTTGGCCTCGGGGATCGAGATGCGCATCGCTGCCGGCACGGCGATATAGGAGGCGCTGGCAGCAAGCACTCCGAGCAGCACCGCACCTCCCGGCGACAGGCTCATCATCGCGCCCCAGACGCAGCCGAGCGCTCCGAACACCACCGGCGTCACGATGCCGAAGGCCAGGAGGAACGCACCCGCCTTCCTCAAGGCTCCCAGCTGCGTCGCGCACAGCAGCCCCATCTCCAGCAGGAAAAGGCTGAGAAGACCCCGGAAAAGCCCGCTGTAGAAGGCGTCCAGCGACGAGAATCCTTCCGGTCCGGCGGCCCAGCCGATGAGGAGTCCGCCGACCAGCAGGACCATCGCCTTGCCGAGGAACACCTCGTGAAGCAGGCGCCCGACGCGGACGTCCGGCCTCACCCCGCGCGCGAGCAGGATGCCCACCATGATGGCCGGCATCTCCATCAGCGTCAGGAACAGCGGCATGTAGCTCTCATACCGCACTCCGCGCGCTGCCAGGAAAGCTACGGCCACAGCGTAGGTGCCCACGCTGACCGAGCCGTAGTGCGCCGCCACTGAAGCGGCGTCCGGCCTGCGCAGCCTGCCGGCATATCGCAGGACAGGGTATGCCAGAAGCGGCAGCAGGGTAGCCAGAGCAAGCACCGCGACGACGCGCGGAGCCAGGCTGCCGAGCGGCTTCCCGGCCAGCTCGATCCCTCCCTTGAGACCGATGGCGAGCAGCAGATACGCGCTGAGGAAATCGTACACGGCCGGCGGCAGACGGATGTCCGCTCTGGCGAGTCCCGCCGCCAGACCGAGCACGAAGAACAAAACGACTGGGTCCAACAGGCTCCCGCTCCAAATGACTGGATATGTCATCGCGGCCGCGGAGCCATCCCGCAGTTCCGCTGCCGCGTCAAGGCGGTTATACCCTGCCGCGTCCACCCGCGCAACACTCGGGCAAGTCGATACCCTGCAGGCGCGGCGGTTGACCCCGCCGCAGTCATCCGATTATGATGCACCCGGTCTGGGTGACTCAGGCATCAACACGGAGGTCCCTTTTGTCCAGTCGCGAAGAGAGACCCGCTATCCCGGCCATGCGGTCGGCCGGGCGGTCCATGGCGTGCGTAGGCTGTCTGGCGGCACTGCTCCTGTGCGTGCTGGCTGCTCTTCTGTTCCTCGCAGTGTCATCGCGGGACGGTTCGCTGTCCAGGCTCTACCGCTCCTGGATGCAGGTGGAGACGTGCCGCAGGAACCTGGTGGAGCTCGGCGCCGCGCTGCAGCGCTATCACAACAGGAACCGCGAGTATCCCGAAACGCTGGACAGGCTGTATCCGGACTTCCTGAAGACCGACAGCGTGCTGCGATGCCCGGCTGACGAGGGGAAGGAGAAATCCTCCGGCTACCGCTACTTCCGGCCCACCGACGCCACGCCCCCGGACGCCACGGTCATCCGGTGCGACCGCCATTCCCCGGCCGGTCAGCAGAAGGTGGTGCTGAACCTCCGCAAGGACGGTCGCGTGGACGTGCAGAACGAGCGTCCGGTCCGCGCCGCGCCCTCCGGTCAGACGCCGTCCGGACCTTAGGAGATTTCGCCGCCCGTCCCGGACAGTGCGCTCCGCAGGTCCGGGGCCGTGAAGACAGGGGCCCGGCAGGCATATCCGTGGCAGACGAACGCCGCGGCGCGCCCATCCGGCGCGGAGCGCCCGCGTGCGGGAGCCGGGTCCGTCTCCGAGCCCGTCGCCAGCGCCAGGATGCTCCAAGGCAGGAAGAGCGTCCCGGTCACCTCGCGCAGAGCGGCCCATTCCGGCGAATCCGTGTCGCCGGCAAGGACGATCTCCGTGGACGGACTCTCCAGATAGTCCGCCGCCACCAGCAGGTGCTCGAATGCGCGCGGCATCCTTTGCGCGGCCCGGCCGAACGCCGCCACAGTCTCACGGGCGATGCCGGTCAGGTCCTCGCGGCCGAGCAGGCGGCCCAGCATGGCGAGGGCGAGGGCCGCGGCGGAGTTGCCGGAGGGAGTCACTCCGTCCACCGGGCTCTTGCTCCGCACCAGCGGAGTCCCGTGGGACTCGCGTGAACTGAAGAATCCCCCACCCTCCCGGTCGAGGAAGAGCGTGATCATCTCATCCGCCAGCGCCTCCGCCTCCCGGAGCCATTCCGGGTCGAAGTCCGCCTGATACAGCTCCACCAGACCGAGCAGCAGGCACGCGTAGTCCTCCTGGAACGCCGCAACGCCGGCCCGGCCGTCGCGCCACGAATGCAGAAGTTCACCGTCCCGGCGCATCTCCTGAAGCACGAAACGCGCGGCGCGGCGCGCGGCATCCAGATAGTCCGGCCGGTCCAGAGTGCGGGCTGCGAAGGCCATGGTGCGGATCATCAGCCCGTTCCAGGACGTGATGACCTTGTCGTCCAGGTGCGGCGTGACACGCCGGGACCGCACGGCCAGCAGCCTCTCGCGCGAGCGTCTGAGTTCTCTGTTCAGCGACTCCGGGTCAGTCCCGAGCGCGCCGGCCGCCTCCTGCAGGCCGGTGCGAAGGTGAGGGATGCTTCTCCCGTGCTCGAAGTTCCCCTCGGGTGTAATGCCGTAGACGGTGCAGAACAGACGGGCGTCTTCTTTCCCCAGCGCATCCTCCACCTCGTCCGGAGTCCAGACATAGAAGCGCCCCTCCTCGCCCTCGCTGTCCGCATCCAGCGCGCTGAAGAAGCCGCCGTCGCCGTCCGTCATATCGCGCAGGACGAAGTCCAGCGTCCGGGCGGCGGCGTCCGCCCACTCCGCCCGGCCGGTCACCTGCCATCCCTCCAGCAGGACCAGCGGGATGAGGGCGTTGTCGTAGAGCATCTTCTCGAAGTGCGGCACGAGCCACTGCCGGTCCGTGGAATACCGGTGGAACCCGCCGCCCACGTGGTCGAAGAGCCCCCCGCGGACCATCCCGTCCAGCGTCGTCTCCACCGCCTGCAGCAGCCGGGCCTCCCGGGAGCGCCGGTGCTCCCTCAGCAACAGCTGCAGCGCGAAGCAGGGCGGGAACTTCGGCGCCCCGCCGAACCCGCCCGCCTCCGCATCGAACGCATCCAGCAGCTCCCGGCAGGCTCTGCGTACCTCCTCAAGCCCCGCGTCGCCTGCCAGCTCCAGTCCTTTCAGCGTCTGGACGATCGCGCCGCTGAGGTCGTCGCAGCTTGCCGCCACATCCCCCCGGCGCTCGCGATAGGCCTGTGCGATGGCCTGCAGCACGCGCGGAAAGCCCGGCCGGCCGTAAGCATCCCGCGGAGGGAAGTATGTCCCCGCGTAGAACGGACGCAGGTCCGGCGTCAGGAAGACGCTGAGGGGCCACCCCCCGGCGCCGGTGAGGAGCTGGGCCGCCTGCATGTAGACCTCGTCCACATCCGGCCGCTCTTCACGGTCCACCTTGATGCTCACGAACTTCTCGTTCAGGATGCGCGCGATGTCTTCGTTCTCGAAGCACTCGCGCTCCATCACGTGGCACCAGTGGCAGGTGCTGTAGCAGATGGACAGGAAGACCGGCACGTCCCGCTCGCGCGCCACGCGGAACGCCTCTTCGCCCCATGGATACCAGTCCACGGGGTTGAAGGCGTGCTGGAGCAGGTAGGGGCTGGACTCCGCCGCAAGGCGGTTGGGTCTTCGTTTGCCGGCAGCTTCACCGGTGGACATCGATGGGCCCTCCGGACCGCCGGCTCCAGTCTCTGGCCTTTACCGGGTCAGCCGGGCCAGGTAGTCCAGCAGGTCCTTCCTTGAGACGGTGGCAAGCGCCAAGCATCTGTCAGCGGCGCCGTAGTAGATGCGGAACTCCTTCTCGAGTTCCACGACGCCGCTCGGAAAGCAGACGTTCGGCACGAGCCCCTCGCGTTCGTACGGCTCCTCCGGCGCCAGCAGCGGCTCCGGCGAGCGCCCGATGACGCGGGACGGGTCCTCGAGGTCCAGCAGAAGGATGCCCGCCATATAGCGCCGGTCGTCGTCCACACCGTGGTACACCTCCACCCACCCGAGTTCCGTCCTGAACGGAGGAGCCCCCGCGCCGATGCGGTTGCAGTCCCAGAAGCCGGGACGGGGAGAGATGACCTTCCGGTGGTCCGTCCAGTGGACAAGGTCGTCCGAATAGGCCACCCAGATGTCCGGGTACTCGCGATGCATCAGGCAGTAGCGGCCCCCGATCTTCTCCGGGAAGAGCACCACATCCTTGTTGTCCGAATCCGGCAGGATGACTCCCATCCTTCTGAAGGAGCGGAAGTCGTCCGTGGCCGCCAGGCAGACCCGTGTCCTCCACGGGGCTCCGAAGCTGAACGCCGGACGGGGATGGTCCGCCGGATACACCGACGCCGCCACATACGTGACGTAGTGCGTGCCGTCCAGCAGCGTCGCGCGCGGGTCCTCCACACCCAGCCGCTCCCACGGGTCCTCCGGGTCGCCCTCGAAGACGGGAAGCCCGGAGCGCTCGAAATGGACACCATCGTCCGAGACCGCCAGCCCGAAGCGCGACAGGGGGTCGTCACCGATGGCGCGATACAGGAGATAAGTCCTGCCGTCCCTTTGCGCCGCCGCGCAGTTGAACACCGCCCGGTATTCCCACCACAGGTCCGAAGGTGCAAGCACAGGATTCGCCGGATGCCGTTTGAAAAGCATATGTCACTCCCTGGAAGGTCCCGGTCTGCTTATCGGCTGAGCGGTCTTCCATCTGAATACGATGTGCGTGGAGGAGCGTCCGCGGACCACGTGGCCGCCATCCGTATTGATGGCCACCTTGCAGTTGAGGACCTCGCTGAACAGCTTCGAGAAGCGCCAGATGTCCGAGCGTCCCGCCGCGATGAAGATGTGGTGGTTGGTCAGGCCGATGCCCATCCGGTCCGTGACGCGGTTCATGAACGCCTTCGAGAAGCCGTCGTAAGCCAGAGGGACCAGGCGCTGTCCCAGCGCCGCCGCCGTGACCCCCTCCCTGCCCTTCACCAGGAAGTAGTTGCCGTGGATATCCATGGCTCCTCCGTCATGGATGACCAGCATCCATCTGCCGGTCACCGCCCGGGAGAGCCGTCTCCCCCCGGTCTGGAGGAAATCGGCGGGGGTCAGGTTCCGGCTGTGGACGAAGCCGTCCGTGCACGCCGCGATGCCGCCGTGGCGCCTCTTCGCCTCCTCCAGCGTCTGGCCTTTCCAGTCCAGCGAGAGGATGACCTCCAGATGCTCGCACCGCGGCAGCTGGATGCACCGGAACACGCGGCCGCGGTGCTCCACCATCCACACCTTGACCACGTGCGGCGGATGATACGGACGCCGGCGGGCCGGGCGGGCCTCAAAAGACTGTGCCCGCTTCAGCAGCACCCGCGATTCGACCACTCCGGGCGGGAGCGAACCCTTCTCCAGGGGAGCGGAGGTGAGCAGGAGCATTGCCAGCGCCGCGGCCCCCGCCGCCGTCCGGGCCGCGATGCGCCAATGATGAAGCGCCGCAGGGATGTCCTTCCGCTCCGCCCGGCTGCCTTCCATGGCGTCGCCGCTCCGCGGGGAGCGCTCAGCCTTCCTGCGGAGCCGACAGGTAGCGCCGCAGGGTGGACAGCTGCTCCTCCGACAGAGGCGCCCCCTCGGCCGCGCGCAGGTCCTCGGCGAGATGGATGCGCGAGCGGGTGCCCACGATGATGGTGGAGACGGCAGGGTTGGCCCGCACGAAACGCAGAGCCAACTCGGGCAGGCTCATCCCCCACGCGCCGGCCAGGTCGCGGAAGACCTGCACCCGCCGCTTGAGGTCCGCGTGCTCATCGCCCAGACGCTGGACCTTCTGCGTGAGCCTGCCCGCCGCGAGCCCGTCCTTGATGATGACCCCCGTCCCGGCGGAAGCGGCGGCCGGGAGCACGCGCTGCTCCATGGAGAGGTCCAGCAGACTGTAGCTTACCTGGATGGTGTCGAAGGCCCCGCATTCGATGGCGGCCATCGCTTCGGCCTCACCGCAGGAGCACCCCAGGAACCTCACTTTGCCCTGCTCCCGGGCCTTCTGCATCTCGGCCACGGCGTCGCCTTTGCGGATGACCTCCAGCGGAGCGGAATGGATCTGGTATACATCGATGCAGTCGGTGCGCAGTCTGCGCAGGCTCTCCTCCAGGAACTTCCACATCGCATCGGGTGAGTAGTCGTACACGGAGCCGTTCTCGTCGCACCACTCGCCCCACTTGGTGGCCAGGATGACCTCGTGCCTGCGGCCCTCGAGAGCTTTCCCGATGCGCTCCTCGCTCGCCCAGTAGGCCGCGGCCGTGTCGATGAAGTTGACGCCGCTGTCCACGACGTGGTTCAGGAATGCGATGGCGTCGGCCTCGGACGGGGGCTGGCCGGCGTCGCCGTCTCCCCTGATGCCCCATGGCCGGCCCACTTCCAGGGCGCCCAGCCCGATCACCGATGCCTCAAGACCCGTCCTGCCAAGCTGCCTGTATTCCAAACCTTCGCTCCCTGCACTTGCGGGCTCAGGACCGCCGACGTTCGCCTGCGGCCCCGTCCCGATAGATTGTTCCCTCACAGGACCTGAGGCGCAACAATATGCAGCGGCTCCCGGCGATGTGCGGTCCCGGGGAGGTTTGGAGTAACATACTGCCTGGTCCGGGCCGGCCGGCCATCCCCGGACCCGCTCCCGGCCCCGCGCCCTATCTGAGGATTCCAGAGGAAACCGGACTTGTCCAAGGCTCGCCGCTTTGTCTTCCTTGCCATCATCGCCGTGTCCATCGCCGCGGCGGGACGCGCCGACATCCTTTCCACCCCTTCTCCCGCCCCGCCTCCGTCGCACGGGGAGGAACACCGGGAGCTGCTCCACGGACACACCCTCACGGAGGAGGAGGCCACCCGGGAGGCCGAGCACGAGGTGCTTCCGCTGCTGCTGGAGCTGGCCGTCGTGCTGGTGGCCGCAAAGCTCGGCGCTGAGGCACTGGAGAGGCAGGGACAGCCCTCCGTCCTGGGAGAGCTCTGCGTGGGGGTGGTGCTCGGGAACCTCTCGCTCCTGGGGCTGCACGCTTTCGATATCCTGAAGACCAGCATCCCTCTCAACATCGCCGCCCAGATTGGCGTCATCCTGCTGCTGTTCGAAGTGGGGCTGGAGTCCCGGATACAGGACCTGCTGGCCGTCGGGCTGTCGTCCACTCTGGCGGCGGTCGCGGGAGTGGTGGCGCCCATGCTGCTGGGCTACGGGGTCGGAGCGCTGCTCCTGCCGGACGAGCTGCCTCTGGCGCACGTCTTCCTCGGCGCCACACTGTGCGCCACGAGCGTCGGCATCACGGCGCGGGTGCTCAAAGACCTGAACAAGACGCAGACGAAGGAAGCCCGCATCATCCTGGGGGCGGCGGTCATCGACGACGTGCTGGGGCTGGTGGTGCTGGCGGTGGTCAGCGGGGTCATCGCGGCGGCCAACCGGGGAGGCGACGCCACGGTGTCGGTGTGGCACGTGGCCGCCATCTTCGCGAAGGCCATCGTCTTCCTCGCCGCCGCGCTGGCCATCGGAAGCGTCGTGGCGCGTCCCCTGATGAACATGATGTCGGCCATGCGCGTCTCGGGGGTGATGCTGGCCATCAGCGTGTCGATGTGCTTCGCCCTTGCAGGGCTCGCCGGGCTTGTGGGCCTGGCTCCCATCGTGGGAGCCTTCGCCGCCGGGCTCATCCTGGAGCCACGCCACTTCGAGCGGTTCCGGGTCCGCGGGGAAAAGCCGCTCGAGGAGGTCATCCATCCACTGAGCTCCATCTTCGTCCCGGTGTTCTTCGTCGTGATGGGTCTTCACGTGGACCTGAGGTCGTTCGCGGACGTCTCCGTGCTGGGCCTGGCGTCCGCTCTGGTGGTGGCCGCCATCGCCGGCAAGATGGTGTGCGGTCTGGCGGTGGTCCAGAAAAACGTCAACAGGCTTATCGTCAGCGTGGGGATGGTGCCGCGGGGAGAGGTGGGTCTCATCTTCGCAAGCATCGGGGCCGCTCTGGTGCTGGGCGGCGAGCCGGTCATCTCCCCGTCCATCTACTCGGCCATCGTGGTGATGGTGGTCGTGACGACGATGATAACCCCCCTCTGGCTGAAGCAGCTGTACTCAAAGCCCGATACAAAGGCAGGCGGCCGCCCGCGCGGCAGGCGCCGCAGGGAGCCCGAGGAGGCGCCCGTCTGAGGATTCAGGAGCAGGAGATGCGATGCTGAGCGACGTCGAGATAGCGCAGCAGGCAGTCCCGGAGCCCATCACTTCGGTCGCAGCCCGCCTGGGGCTGGGCGAACAGGACATCGAGCTTTACGGGCCCGTCAAAGCGAAGGTCACGATGGAAGCCATCCAGCGGGTGCGCGAACGGCCGGATGGCTGTCTCATCCTCGTGACGGGCATCACGCCGACCCCTGCCGGTGAGGGGAAGACCACCACCACCATCGGCCTCGGGGACGCCCTGCGGCGGCTGGGCCGCTCCACCTGCATCGCCATCCGCGAACCGAGCCTGGGGCCCTGCTTCGGCCTCAAAGGAGGCGCGACCGGCGGCGGCTACGCCCAGGTCATCCCGATGGTGGACATCAATCTCCACTTCAACGGGGATTTCCACGCCATCACCTCGGCGCACAACCTGCTGTCGGCGCTTCTGGACAACCACATCCATCGCGGGGACGCGTTCAACATCGACCCCTACGAGGTGATGTGGCGCCGCGTCATCGACATGAACGACCGCTCTCTGCGCGAGATCGTCACGGGGCTGGGAGGACGCGCCAACGGGCTGCCACGCCAGACCGGCTTCGACATCACGACCGCGAGCGAGGTCATGGCCCTTCTGTGTCTGGCGACGGACCTGGACGACCTGAAGCAGCGGCTGGCCAGGATCGTCGTGGCGCTGGACCGTCAGGGCAACCCGGTCACCGCCGAAGCGCTCAAGGCGTCGGGCGCCATGGCGGTCCTCCTCCGCGACGCCATCAAACCCAATCTGGTGCAGACGCTGGAAGGCACGCCGGCGTTCATCCACGGCGGACCCTTCGGGAACATCGCTCACGGGTGCAGCTCGGTCATCGCCACCCGGCTCGGACTCAAGCTGGCCGATTTCGTCATCACGGAGGCGGGCTTCGGCAGCGACCTGGGGGCGGAGAAGTTCTTCAACATCAAGTGCCGCACGGCCGGTCTGACCCCCGCCTGCGCCGTGGTGGTGGCGACCGTCCGGGCTCTGAAGATGCACGGCGGCGCGCCGAAGGACCGGCTGGAGGTCCCGGACCCGGATGCGCTCGAGCGGGGCCTCGAGAACCTCTGGAAGCACTGCGAGAACGTGGAGCTTCACGGAGTGCCGGCGGTGGTGGCGGTCAACCGGTTCGACTCGGATACGGACGAGGAGCTCGGTCTCCTCAGCACGCGGTGCCGCGAGCGCGGGATACCCGTGGCGCTGGCCGACCACTGGAAACGCGGCGGCGAAGGAGCGGAGGAGCTTGCCCGCGTGGTGCTGGAGACCGTCGCCTCCCGTCCCGCGAGCTTCCGCTTCCTCTACGACCTGGACGTGCCGATCGAGGAGAAGGTGGAGACCATCGCCAGGAAGGTGTACGGCGCGGACCGTGTGGTGTTCACGCTGGAGGCGGAGAAGAAGCTGGCGCTCATCTCGCGGCTGGGATTCTCCGGACTGCCCGTCTGCATGG
>FWWL01002941.1_pt1 | contig 33033 bp, 29 predicted proteins | sample 2228331 | NCBI WGS metagenome assembly FWWL01 (sample SAMEA103939775, study PRJEB20133) | metagenome
ATCGCACGCTCCCAAAGTCAGCAGTGCAATGATCATAAAAGGTGTTACCTATGTCCCTAGCCAAGTGTGGAGGATGTCCCTATGCTAAACAAAGTGCCCACCCTACCGTCACCGTCGCGCCAGCTCCGCGAGCAGCTTCTTCACCGGCGCGGGCAGCGCCGCCTCGCCCACCTTGTCCAGGTCCCACCACGCGTACCCGGCGGGCGCGTCGCGGCGCGCCGCCAAGCTCACCAGGGAGGGCATGATGTGCAGCTTGTAGTGCGTGAACACGTGCACCAGCGGCAGCAGCGGCTCGATGCCGTCCGGCTCGCCGAACATCGCAGCAGCCTTCGCGATCGCTTCGTCGTCCGGCCGTCCGTCACCGGCCGGCAGGTGCCCGTCCACCTCGGGCAGCGACAGCAGGCCGCCCCAGATGCCGCTCGCCGCGCGTTGCTGCAGCAGCACCTGCCCGCCGTCGATCACGACCAGCAGCGCCGCGCGCTTTTCCGGCGTCTCCTTCTTCGGCTTGCGGACCGGGAGTTGCGCCGTCCGCCCGGTCGCATGCGCGACGCAGCGCTCGCGTAGCGGGCAGCGCGCGCAATCGGGCCGGCCGCGCGTGCACAGCGTCGCGCCCAGGTCCATCAGCCCTTGCGTGTAGGCCTCGATGCCCTCGTGCGGCAGCAGGGCTTCCGCGCGCCGCCACAGCGCTTCCTCCACCCGGCGCTCGCCCGGATACCGGTCGATGCCGAAGACGCGCGCGAACACACGCTTGACGTTCCCGTCGAGGATCGCCGCGCGCGTCCCGCTCGAAAAGGCGGAGACCGCCGCCGCCGTGGAGCGCCCGATGCCGGGCAGTTGCGCCAGCAGCGCCGGATCGCTGGGAAACTCGCCGCCGTAGTCGCGCACCACCCGCTGCGCGCAGGCGTGCAGGTTGCGCGCGCGGGTGTAGTAGCCCAGCCCGCTCCAGTGCGCCATCACGTCCTCCACCGGCGCTTCCGCCAGAGCCTGCACCGTGGGAAAGCGCGCCAGGAAGCGGTCGTAGTAACCCAGCACCGCGGCCACCTGGGTCTGCTGCAGCATGATCTCCGACAGCCAGACACGATACGCGTCGCGCGTGTTCTGCCACGGCAGGCTGTGGCGGCCGTGCACCCGCTGCCAGGCGATCACGTCGCTCGAGAAGGTCGGATCGGCCAGTTCGTCGAACTCGGTCAGGCGTTTCACGCCGCGTCCTTCAGGCCGCCGGCCGTCGCGCCCAGCGCGTCGGTGACCGATGCCGCCAGCGACAGCAGGTGCAGGCGCGTGCGTTCCAGCTCCGCCTGGCCTTCCTCGAAGGCTTCGATCTTCTGCTCCAGGCCGTCGGTGGCGTCGTGGATGCGCTGGATCGACCCCTGGCGCTGCCGCAACTGGTCACGGTGCTGGCGGATCTGCGCTTCGAGCGGCGCCATGATCACCTTCAGCCAGGCCTCGGCATCGCCGTTGGCCGCGCGGAAGGCACGCCGCACCCGCGAGGCGATCGAGTCGAAGAAACGGTCGAGCAGCGTGGCGCGGCTGGTCATCAGCAGCGTGGCCGTGCCGAACTGCCGCGTGTAGGCCGCCTCGGTCGCGTCGATGTCTTCGCGGTAGCGGTCCAGCGACAGCGAGACCGGCTGCGGCAGCGACAGGCCGTGCTCCGCGGAGAACTTGCGGTACATGCTGTCCATCATGGCGCTGATCTCGGCGATCTTCGCCTGCGAGTCGGCCAGGTTGGCGCGCGCCTGGTCGAAGAAGGCGCGCACCGGCGCCCGCATCCCGGTGGCGAAGCGGGTTGCCTGCATCGCCTCGCGTACCGCGTCGATCTCCTGCTGCACCACATCCATCCCCAGCTTCGTGTACAGCTCGGTCGAGAGGCGCGCGAACACGGCGCGCGTGCCCTGCAGCTTGAACAGGCTGGTGTCGAATTCCTTCTTCTCGGCGTCGATCCTGCGCATCATGTGCGCGATCACGGCCTGGTTCTTGCCGCGCAGGCCCTTGAGCTCCTGCAGCTGGTCGACCAGCTCGCGCATGCGCGAACCGAGCTGCGCCTGCTGGGCGGCCAGCAGCGCATCCAGGTCCGCCCCGAGCTGGCGCCGGATGATGTCGGTGCGCGCCGGGATCAGGTCGTGGAACAGCGCCGCCTCCAGCGCGCCGAGCCGGCTCTTTTCGTAAAGCGCCATGTCGCCCGTGATGCGTCCCACCAGCGCCTTTTGCGCCGACACCGGATACACATGGCGCGGCTCGAGCCCGAGCAACTGCGCCACGTTCTCCTGTTGGCGCGCGATCTCGGCATCGTTCCCGGCGGCGGTCTTGAGCTCGTCCCACATCGCATCGATCTTGTTGAGCACGGCGATGCGACCCGGGCCGGCGCCGATGTGCGTGCGCCAGACCTCGATGTCGCTCTTCGACACGCCGGTCTCGGCGGCCAGGATGAACAGCACGGCGTGCGCGTTCGGAATCAGGTTGAGCGTCAGCTCCGGTTCGGTGCCGATCGCGTTCAGGCCAGGCGTGTCGAGGATCACGAGGCCCTGCTTGAGCAGGGGGTGCGGCAGGTTGATGATCGCGTGGCGCCAGCGCGGGATCTCGATCATGCCGTCCTCGCCCGGCCCGGTCGCCGGGTCGCTGTCGTCCGGGTCGTACAGTCCATAGCGCTGCGCGTCGGCCGGGGGCACGCCGACCGTCATGCTCACCTGCAGGAAGGTTTCGTGCATGCGCTCGGGCGAGGCCAGGTCCAGCGGCAGCAGGGTCCAGGCCGCCTCGTCCTCGCGGTAGTCGCTGGTGGAGCGGCGGTCGGCGCGCGTCTCGATCGGCAACAGGCGGACGCACGGCGGCAGCGCCGGGTCGTACAGCAGCTCGGTCGGGCACATGGTCGTGCGGCCGGCGGAGGAGGGGAGGATGCGCTGGCCATAGTCCGCGAAGAAGATCGCATTGATCAGTTCGGTCTTGCCGCGCGAGAACTCGGCGACGAAGGCCACCGAGAGCCTGTCCTCGCGCACGCGCGCAAGTGCCTGCGCCAGTCGCTGTTCGGTCGCCGCATCGGCCAGGCCCTCGGCGGCCAGGGCGGCGCCATAGCCTTCGAGCGCCGCCGCCACCTCGGCGCGCCAGGCGCCGTACTGTTGAAAATCCTGCATCATTACCGCCACTCCTAGTCGTGTGCCCCGCGCTTCCTAGCGCTGGCAGGTCGCGCAGTAGAACGTCGAGCGCTGCCCCTGCTTGATCTGGCGCACCTGCGCACCGCACTTGCGGCAAGGCACTCCAGCACGATCATAGACGAAATATGTCTGCTGGAAATACCCGGATTGTCCATTTACCGCGATAAAGTCGCGCAGGGTGCTTCCTCCCTGCACGATCGCCGCGGCCAGGATGTCACGGATGGCCGACGCCAGCCGCTCGTAGCGTTCGCGGCCAATCCGTGACGCCGCCGTCCTCGGGTTGATGCCCGCCCTGAACAGGCTTTCGCAGGCGTAGATATTGCCCACGCCAACGACGATGTCGCCCGCGAGCAGCACCTGCTTGATCGGCGCGTTGCGCGTTCGTGTCGCCCGGTACAGCAACTCGCCGGAAAAGCCATCTTCGAGCGGTTCCACGCCCAGGCCGCGCAGCAGCGGGTGCGCGGCCAGTTCGCCCTCCTCGTTGCCATGCCAGAGCACCGCGCCGAAGCGCCTCGGGTCATGCAGGCGCAACACCTGGCCTCCCTCCGGCCCCGTGACGACGAGGTCGAAGTGATCGTGCGTCTTCGGCTCGATACCGGGCGGCAGCACGCGCAAGTGGCCCGACATGCCCAGGTGGACGATCAGGGTGCCGTGCTCGAAGCCGATCAGCAGGTATTTCCCGCGCCGCCCCGTATGCAGGATGCGGTGTCCCGCCAGCGTGGCGTCCAGTCCGGGCGGGAAGGGCCAGCGCAGGCCGGCGCGGCGCAGCACGACCCGCTCGACGGTTCGGCCTTCCAGGTGCGGCGCGACGCCGAGCCGGGTGACTTCGACTTCTGGGAGTTCAGGCATGAAGGATTGATGAAATCTTGTAAATTCGTGTTGCAGGCGCGACCGCGCTGCGGGGCTTGGGCGTAGAATCCTGATATCACTTTGGAACCTGGATACGCCTTGAAAAACGCTTTCGCCATTGTAACCCTCTCGGGCCTCTTGTCGGCATGCACTGTCGCGCCGCAGCAGCAAACCGTGGCACCCGATACCGCCGCTTTCGCCCAGGAGCAGTCGCCGCCCCCTGCCGGGCAGCAGCCCGACGCAAAAGACATGAGCGCGAACCAGCGCCAGGCCGCCGCTGAAGTCGAGCAGCAGGATGCCGAGCGCGCAGAGCGCGAGCGCCTGCCGAAGGTCGAAATGACCAGCACCATGCTCTACCAGCTGAGCAAGGCCGAGCTGGAGTTTCGCGAAGGGAATTACCAGGGCCCGTACCTGACCATGCTCAGCCTGGCCCAACAGACGAAGGACCCGCGCCTGGCGCGCCGCGCCGCGGAGATGGCGGTGGCCGCCAAGCAGGCCGACGACGCCTTGGCAGCCGTGCGCCTGTGGCGCGAGCTCGACCCCGAATCCGACGAGGCGAACCAGTATTTCGTCGGCATGGTCGTGCTGTCGGACAATATCGCGGAAGCGGAGGAAGTGTTCCGCCAGCGCCTGGAGAAAGCGACACCCGGCGCGCGCGGGCTGCTCCTGTTCCAGATCCAGCAACTGCTGGGGCGTGCCAAGGACAAGGCGGCGGCCGACGCGATGCTCGAACGGCTGATCGCCCCCTACGCCGGCACGATGGAGGCACATGTGGTGAGGGCCCAGCGCGCCCTGCAAGCTGGCGACAAGACGGCCGCGCGGGAGGCGGCCCAGGCCGCGCTGGCAGCCAAGCCGGACTCCGAGATCGCGGTGCTGATGCTGGCCCAGGTGACCGATGGCGACGAGCAGATCGGCAAGCTGCTCGACGACTTCCTGAAGGCCAATCCCAAGGCGCGCGAGGTGCGCGCGGCCAAGGCGCGCCTGCACGTGAGCCGCAAGCAGTACGCGCAGGCGCGCGAGCAGTTCGAAATACTGCTCAAGGACGAGCCGGACGACGCCGGCACCCTGTACGCCCTGGGCGTGCTGGCGGCCCAGACGGACGACGCGGCCGCGGCGGAGCGGTATCTGGCCCGCTTCGTGGACGTGCTCGGCCGCGATCGGGCGGACGCGCGCGACCCCACGCGCGCGCTGCTGATGCTTTCGCAGCTGGCGGAGGAGCGCAAGGACTTCAAGGCGGCCTTGCAGTGGCTCGAGAAGGTGCCGGCCGGCGCCGACGCGGAACTCCTGTTCACGGCCCAGTTGCGGCGCGCCCAGCTGGCGGCGCAGCAGGGGGACGTGGCGGGTGCGCGCCGCATGCTCGCCGCGCTCAAACCCAAGGAGGAGGCGCGGCAGGCGCAGGTGGTCATGGCGGAGGCCCAGATCCTGCGCGAGGCGGGCCGGACGCGGGACGCCTACGAGCTGATGCAGGCGGCGACCAAACGCCTGCCTGCCAATCCCGACCTTCTGTACGACTTCGCGCTGCAGGCCGAAAAGCTCGGCCGGTTCGACGTCATGGAAAAGGCGCTGCGCACGGTGATGAAGCTGGCACCGGACAACCACCATGCCTACAACGCGCTCGGCTATTCGCTCGCGGAGCGCAACGTGCGCCTGCAGGAGGCCTATGAACTGATCGACAAGGCGCTCAAGATGGCGCCGGGTGACCCTTTCATCATGGACAGCATGGGCTGGGTGCATTACCGCATGGGCAACCTGGAGGCGGCCGAGGCGCATCTGCGCCGGGCCTACGCGCTGCGCAGCGACCCGGAGATCGCGGTTCACCTGGGCGAAGTGCTGTGGCAGAAGGGCGAGCAGGACGCGGCGCGCAAGCTGTGGCGCGAGGCGCGCGCCAAGGACCCCCGGAACGACACGCTCAGGACGACGCTGGCGCGGCTGCGTCAATCGCTGTGAAATAATCGTGCCAGCCGGCGCGCCCCAGGCGCGCCCTGTCGCCATCCCGAAAACCAGATCGCCAACCGATGCAGACAACACGACGCCTAGCCATCATCGCCGCCGCCGCCATCCTGGCCGGCTGCGCCACGCCCGCTTCCCAGCGCTCGACCGCTCCCGTGGCCGAGTACCGCGAAACGATCGACCTGTCCGGGCGGTTGTCCGTGAACTACCAGAAGGACGAGACGCCGCAATCGCTCACCGGCAACTTCAACTGGGTGCAGCGGCCGGGCCGGGTCGACGTGAGCCTGGCTTCGCCGCTGGGCCAGACCATCGCCGAAATCTCGGTGACCCCTGAGGAGGCGGTGCTGCGCCAGGCCGGCAATCCGCCCCGCGTGGCCGCCGACATCGATACCTTGACGGCGCAGGCGCTCGGGTGGCCGCTGCCGGTGTCGGGCCTGCGCGACTGGCTGCAGGGTTACGCCACCGACGCGCAGGGTAATCGCTTCGTCGCGTCGCCCGCCAACAACACCGTCTTCACGAAAGATGGCTGGCGGCTGCGCTTCGTCTCCTGGCAGGACGAGAACGCGGCGCGTCCGGTTCCGCGTCGCATCGACGCCGAGCGCAGCGCCACCGCCGACACCGAGGAAGTGGCGATCCGCATCCTGGTCGATCCGGCGGCATGAGTCCGATGCGCTCGCTCCACGACTGCCCGGCGCCGGCCAAGCTCAACCTTTTCCTGCACGTCACGGGCCGGCGCCCGGACGGCTACCACCTGCTGCAGAGCGTCTTCCAGTTGATCGACCGCGGCGACCTGCTGCACTTCGACCTGCGCGACGACGGCCGCATCGTACGCACTACCGACGTGCCTGGCGTTCCCGAGGAGCAGGACCTGATCGTGCGCGCCCTGCGCCTGCTGCAAGCCGAGTACGAGCGCCGGCACGGCCGCCGCCCCCCGGGAATCGATGTAACTGTCGAGAAGATCCTGCCGATGGGCGGAGGCCTGGGGGGAGGGTCGTCCGACGCCGCCACCGCCCTGATGGTGGCCAACCACTTGTGGCAGGCCGGGCTGGAGCGCGACGAATTGATGGCCCTGGGGCTGCCGCTTGGGGCGGATATCCCGTTTTTCCTGTTCGGACAAACCGCTTTCGCCGAGGGAGTGGGGGAGTCCTTGCAGCCGGTGGACGGGCCCGACTGCTGGTACGTGGTGATCGAGCCGGGCGTGTCGGTGCCGACGCCGGCGATCTTTTCGGCTCCGGATTTGACACGCGACACCAAACCCGTCACAATAGCGGCCTTCTGCAGTGACCGCGACAGCCGAAACGGCTTGAGTGGTTTCGGGAGAAACGATTTGCAAGACGTGGCAGCCCGTCTGTTCCCGCCGGTAGCACAGGCGATCGAATGGTTGGGGGCTTACGGCGATGCCAGGATGACTGGCTCAGGGGCGTGCGTATTTTGTGCGTTTTCCAGCGAAAGCGAAGCGGATCGGGTACTGGGCGATATGCCGGGTGTCTGGACCGCGTGGAAAGCAAAGTCGCTTGCGACACACCCGCTGAAATCGCTCTTGCATAATTGCCCGGTTGTAGAATAAAATTTTGCCTGTCGCAGCGTTAAACGTTAAAATACGTAGAATGTAACGGCAAGCAGTTCAGTCGTGTAGGGGAATCGCCAAGTTGGTTAAGGCACCGGATTTTGATTCCGGCATTCCAAGGTTCGAATCCTTGTTCCCCTGCCAAAGTTTTGCCTGGTCTGTCGATGCGAAGCGCGTCCAGCAGGTGAAATCGAGGTGAAGCTGTCCATCGGCCCATCTTCAAAAGCATAATCAGCCGGCAATCCCGGCTGATTGTTTTTCCAGAATCAACTCTTATCTCTTGGGACTCCCATGGCTTACGAAAACCTGATGGTTTTTACCGGCAATGCCAATCCGGCGCTAGCAGAAGGGGTCGCAAAAAACCTCGGCATTCCTCTCGGTAAGGCCGTGGTCTCGAAGTTCTCCGACGGCGAAGTGATGGTCGAAATCAACGAGAACGTTCGTGGCAAGGACGTCTTCGTTCTGCAATCGACCTGCGCTCCCACCAATGACAACCTGATGGAACTGATGCTGATGGTCGACGCTCTCAAGCGCGCATCGGCTGGCCGCATTACCGCCGCCATTCCATACTTCGGCTACGCCCGCCAGGACCGCCGCCCCCGTTCGGCGCGCGTGGCGATCTCGGCGAAAGTCGTGGCCAACATGCTGGAAGAAGCCGGCGTCGAGCGCGTCCTGATCATGGACCTGCATGCCGACCAGATCCAGGGCTTCTTCGACATCCCGGTCGATAACATCTACGCATCCCCGATCCTGCTGGGTGACCTGCAAAAGCGCAACTACGACGACCTGCTGGTCGTATCGCCGGACGTCGGCGGCGTGGTGCGTGCCCGCGCGCTGGCAAAGCGCCTGGGCTGCGACCTGGCCATCATCGACAAGCGCCGCCCGAAGGCGAACGTGTCGGAAGTGATGAACATCATCGGTGAGGTCGAAGGTCGCAATTGCGTCATCATGGACGACATGGTCGACACCGCCGGCACGCTGTGCAAGGCCGCCGAAGTGCTCAAGGAGCGCGGCGCCAAGAAGGTCGTGGCTTACTGCACGCACCCGGTCCTGTCCGGCCCGGCCATCGAGCGCATCGCGAATTCGCCGCTGGACGAACTGGTGGTCACCGACACCATCCCGCTGTCGGCTGCCGGCGCCGCCTGCAGCAAGATCCGCCAGCTGACCAGCGCACCGCTGCTGGCAGAGACCTTCAAGCGGATCGTCAAGGGTGACTCGGTCATCTCGCTGTTCGTCGACTGAGCGGCAAACGCCTGTTTTTCACGGCGCGCCAGGCAGACAATGCCGGCGCGCCGTTGTAGTATCCCGGTTTTCTTGAGTGCGCAGTCAGCGCTCACCCATGAAAGTCCCTGGTCGCGGGGGCTTTCCCACATTGGGCAATCGGGCATGGGGCAAGGCCTTCATGCATGCGAGCCCGCAATTTTTGGAGTTTACAAATGAAAGTAGTCGCATTTGCCCGTACGCAGCAGGGGACCGGAGCGAGCCGCCGCCTGCGCAACGCTGGCCAGACCCCAGGCATCATCTACGGTGGCGCGGAAGCCCCGGTCCTGATCGCCCTGGATGGCAACGCGTTGTTCCACGCGCTCAAGAAAGAAGCTTTCCACGGTTCGATCCTGGATCTGGAACTGGACGGCAAGGCACAGAAGGTCCTGCTGCGTGACTTCCAGATGCACGCATACAAGCAGCTGGTCCTGCACGCTGACTTCCAGCGCGTCGACGCATCGAAGCCGATCCACACCAAGGTCACGATCCACTTCGTGAACGCCGAGATCTCGCCGGCCGTCAAGCTGGGTGGCGCGACCATCTCGCACGTGCTGAACGAGCTGGACGTGTCCTGCCTGCCGGGCCAACTGCCTGAGTTCATCACCGTCGACCTGGCGAACCTGGAAGCCGGTGGTTCGATCCACACCGACGACCTGACCCTGCCGGAAGGCGTGACCGCGCTGACCCACGGCCAGAACCTGACCGTGGCAACCGCTTCGGCAGCCAAGAAAGCAGCTCCCGCTGCAGAGTAATTAGTTCGTTCGCCGCGATAGCGCGGCGTCGAATCGAACCCGCCGAGGCGTTTGTCCGGCGGGTTTTTTGTTGCGCCGTCGCTCCCGCGAAAGCGGGAGCCCATAACCGGTCGCCGCAAGCCCTCGGGCGCTGAAGCACCGTCGCTCCCGCGAAAGCGGGAGTCCATAACCGGTCACCGCAAGCCGTCGGGCCCTGAAGCACCGTCGCTCCCGCGAAAGCGGGAGCCCATAACCGGTCACCGCAAGCCGTCGGGCCCTGAAGCACCGTCGCTCCCGCGAAAGCGGGAGCCCATAACCGGTCGCCGCAAGCCGTCGGGCTCTGAAGCACCGTCGCTCCCGCGAAAGCGGGAGCCCATAACCGGTCGCCGCAAGCCCCATGCCGTAACAGCACGGCAGCCTCGGCATGGGTCCCCGCTTTCGCGGGGACGACGGGGCGTTTCGCAGGTTCCGCACCCGCGACCGCAATTCACCGCATGACCGGACCGTTACAGGCATAATGCCGTTTTTTGCTTTACTACCAATTCCATGTCCATCCGCCTGATCGTCGGCCTCGGCAACCCTGGCCCAGAATACGAACAAACCCGCCACAACGCCGGCTTCTGGTTGGTCGATAAGCTCGCCGATTCGCTTCCCGGCTGCCGCCTGCAGCGCGAGTCGCGCTTCAACGCGATGGTGGCCAAGACGTCGATCGGCGGGCATGAGGTGTGGCTGCTCGAACCGCTGACCTACATGAACCGCTCGGGGCAGTCGGTCGGCACGCTGGCGCGTTTCTACAAGATCGGCCCCGAGGAAATACTGGTCGTGCACGACGAACTCGACCTGCCGCCGGGCGTGGCCAAGCTCAAGAAGGGGGGCTCGTCGGGCGGCCATAACGGCCTGAAGGACATCACCTCGGCCCTTGGCACCCAGGACTACTGGCGCCTGCGCCTTGGCATCGGCCACCCGCGCACCCTGAACCTTCAGCAGGGGGTAGCCGACTTCGTGCTGCACCGTCCCCGCAAGGAAGAGCAGGTGCCGATCGAGGAATCGATCGACAAGGCGCTGCGCATCATCCCGCTGGTGTGCGAAGGGAAGATGAACGTCGCGACCATGCAGCTGCATTCCGCCTGACCGCCTCCGCAGTTGCCACCTTGCCGCGGCGGCACGGCGTCACCAGCGCCCGCGTTGCCAGCAACCGGATCTTCTCCTTGCAAGGGATCGGCTGACTCGCGCAGCGGAAGCTGCAAGGGCTGTAAAACCGATCAACATCCATGTCAAAGGTTTCGCATGATTTTCCGATTCCACTTCATGCCCCATGCTGCGATCGCCGTTGCCCTTGCGGCCGGGCTGTTGCCAGCGTCATTCGTTCATGCCCAGGCGGACAAAGGCATGGAGCGTCCGATCACGCTCGCGGAGGCGGTGGCGCGCGCGGGCGGACGAGCCCCGCAGGTACGCGCCGCGAACGCGGGATTGAGCGCCGCCGAGGCCTCGGTGCGGGCGGCCCGGTTGTTGCCCAATCCCACGCTTGACCTGGAGGCGGAGAACGTACTCGGCTCGGGACCGTATTCCCGGTTCCAGCAGGCGGAGACGACGCTGAGCATGTCGGTGCCGCTGGAGCTGGGCGGCAAGCGCGCCGCGCGCACCGGTGTCGCCCGGGCCGAGCAGGCAAGCGCCCGGATCGAACTTTCGGCGGCCAGGGCCGAGCTCACGCTGCGCGTTACCCAGGCCTTCATCGAACGGGTGGCGAGCGAACGCCGCCTCGCCGCGGCCAATGCGCGGCGCGAGTTGGCCGAGCGGTCCGAGCGCGCGGCGAGCTTGCGGGTCGAAAGCGGCAAGGCATCGCCGATCGAAGGACAGCGCGCCACCGCGCAGCGCGTCGGCGCCGTACTTGCCGCTGACCGCGCCAGGCGCGCCGCTGCCCGGGCGGCGGCCACCCTGTCTCGGCTGACTGGCGCCGAAGCTCCGCTGGCCTTGGCCGCACCATGGTTTGACGACGCGGCGACCGAACGCGGGATCGACGCGCACGCGACGCCGCTGGCGCTGGCAGCCGCCCAGGCGCGGGTCGATGCGGCTGGCGCGCGGCTGAGGGCCGCCGACAGCGAACGCGTGCCCGACGTGACAGTGAGCGCGGGCGCGCGCCGCTTCAGGGAGACGAATGACACGGCCGCGGTGCTGTCCGTGTCGGTCCCGATCCCGGTGTTCAACCGGGGAGGGGCGGAGCTGGCCCGCGCCCGTGCGGAGCTGGACAAGGCCCAGGCGGAGCGCGCCGCCGCCGAAATCGACTTCGCCGAAGCCCTCGACGCGGCCCGTTCCAGTGTCGCCGACGCGCGCGCGAACGCCATCGCGGCGGCTGGTCCGGAGCTGGAGGCGGCACGCGAGGCCGCGCGCATCGCAGGCGTTGGCTATCGAGCCGGAAAGTTCACCGAGGCCGAACTGATCGAGGCCGAGCATGCGCTGGCCGAGGCGCAGGAAGCGGCCGTGGACGCGCTCGCCGGCCTGCACGACGCCCGCGCCCGTCTGGCGCGCCTGCTCGGCCACGCCGAACCCATCTACAAGGACTGACCGATGCTGAACCAGTACCGACCCCTGCTATTGGCATGCCTGCTTGGCCTGGCCGCCTGCTCCCGTTCACCCGAACCGGGCCATGACGAACATGCCGATCGGCCGCGCGCAGCGCAGGGCGAGCCGAAGCACGCGGACGATGGGCACGCGGACGAAGGACATGCCGACGGCGGACATGCGGAGAAGGAGCACAGCGGCAAGGAGCACGGCCAGGCCGAAACGGGTGGCGACGTCGTGCGCCTGAGCGATGCCCAGGTCGCCGCCGCGGGAATTGGCCTGGCCCCGGTGCGCAGCGTATCGGCGGACTCGATCGAGGTGCCCGCCAGCATCGTGGCCGACCCCGCGCGCTCGCAGGTCGTCGCGGTGCCGGTCGGCGGACGTGTCACCGCGCTGCGGCGCAATCTTGGCGAGGCCGTCCGCAAGGGCGATCCGCTGGCGACGATCGAGAGCGGCGACGTGGCCGAAATGCGCGCCGAGCTGGAATCGGCACGCCAGCAGAACGGTCTGGCGCAGACCACGCTGCGGCGCGAGGAGCACCTGTACCGGGAGCGCGTGACCGCCCAGCAGGACTACCTTGCCGCACGTGCCGCTGCCGATGAGGCCGGAACCCGCCTGCGGCTCGCCCGGCAGCGCCTGGACGCAACCGGCGGAAGCGGTGCAGGCCAGCTGAACCAGCTTGTCGTGCGCTCGCCGATCAAGGGCCATGTGATCGGCCGCGATGTGGTGCTGGGCGAAGTCGTGCAGCCCAACAGCGAGCTGTTCCGGATCGCCGACCTGTCCGAAGTGTCACTGGAGCTGGCGCTGCCACCCGGGGAGGCGGCGCGGGTGCGCGTCGGCGCGCCGGTCGAGGTCATGGGCGCCGGGCGCAACGGCACCGGCAAGGTCGTCTTCATTTCGCCGGTGGTCGACAGCGGAACGCGCCAGGTGCGGGCGCTGGCGGTACTGCCTAATGCGGAAGGTAGCTGGCGTATCGGCGAAACCGTGCGCGCCGCGATCGCGAGCCGGAACCCGGCAGGGAAGACCGCGCTCGCGGTGCCGCGCGAGGCCGTGCAATCGGTCGAGGACAAGCCCTCCGTGTTCGTGCGCACGAAGGACGGCTTCGTGGTCAGGCACCTGGTGCTCGGTCCTGCCAGCGGCGGCATGGTGAGCGTCGTCTCCGGACTGGAGGGCGGCGAGCGCGTGGCCGTCGCCAACAGCTACGTGCTCAAGGCCGAGTTGGGCAGGGGCGAAGGAGGACACCATGAGCATTGACGTCCCTACCCGTGGCGGTGCCGGGATGCGCCGCCGATGATCGCGCGCATCGTCACCTTTTCCGTCGCGCGCCGCTGGCTGGTGCTGTTCGCCACCCTGCTGGCCGCCATCGCCGGAGCGTTCGCGCTCGCGCGCCTGCCGATCGACGCGGTACCAGACATCACCAATGTGCAGGTGCAGGTCAATGCCACCGCGCCCGCGCTGTCTCCCACCGATGTCGAACGCCAGGTCACCTTCCCGGTCGAGACCGCGCTGGCCGGCATCCCGGGTCTCGAATCGACACGTTCGCTGACCCGGCACGGCTTCGCCCAGGTCACCGCCGTCTTCGACGACGACACCGACATCTACTTTGCGCGCCAGCAGGTAGCCGAGCGCTTGCGCGCGGTCGAGCGGGAGCTGCCAGCGGGCGTGTCGGCCGCCATGGGGCCGGTGGCGACCGGCCTGGGCGATGTCTACATGTGGACCGTGGAGTTCGCGCAGCGCGCGGGCGGCGGCAAGCGCACCGGCCTGCAGCCGGACGGCAGCTACATCACGCCGGAGGGGGAGGTGCTGCGCACCGACGCCGAGAAGGCGACCTACCTGCGCACGGTACAGGACTGGATCGTCGCGCCCCAGCTCAAGACCACGCCCGGTCTGGCTGGCGTCGATGTGATCGGCGGGCACGTCAAGCAGTACGTCGTCACGCCGGACCCGCAGAAACTCGCCGCGGCCGGCCTGAACCTGAACGAACTGGCCGAGGCGCTGGAGCGCAACAACACCAGCGCCGGCGCGGGCGTCATCGAGCGCAATGGCGAGGCGCTCACGGTGCGCGCCGACGCCCGGATCAACACGGCCGGAGAGCTTGCCAGGACCGTGGTCGCCACCCGCAACGGCGTGCCGATCCTGGTCTCGCAGGTCGCCGAAGTGTCGGTCGGCCACGCGGTGCGCTTCGGCTCGGCTTCGGAAGGCGGGCGCGAGGTGGTGCTGGGCACGGCCGTGATGCGCATCGGCGAAAACAGCCGGGCGGTCGCCGCGGCGGTGGACCGGCGCCTGGACGAGGTGGCGCGGTCCCTGCCGCCGGACGTTGTTGTCAAGCCGGTGCTGGACCGCACCCGCCTGGTGGACGCCACGATCGAGACCGTGGCCACCAACCTGACCGAAGGCGCGCTGCTGGTCATCGCCGTGCTGTTCGCCTTGCTCGGCAACTTCCGCGCGGCCCTGATCGCCGCCGCCGTCATCCCCGTCACGATGCTGCTTACCTCGGCCGGCATGCTGCAGGCCGGCGTGACCGCCAACCTCATGAGCCTGGGCGCGCTCGACTTCGGACTGATCGTGGACGGCGCGGTGATCATCGTCGAGAACGCGCTGCGTCGGCTTGGTGAAAGGCAGCGGCAGCTCGGCCGGATGCTGACCGAGCCGGAGCGGCTCGAGGTGGTCGCGGGCGCGTCGCGAGAGATGATCCGGCCGAGCGTCTACGGCCAGGCGATCATCCTGCTGGTGTATGTGCCGCTGCTGACATTCCAGGGCGTCGAGGGACGGATGTTCATGCCGATGGCGGTCACCGTCATGCTGGCGCTGGCGTTCGCACTGGTGCTCTCCCTGACCTTCGTCCCGGCCGCGATCGCGATCTGGCTGTCGCGGCACGTCACCGAGCGGGAGAACCGGCTGGTCGCACGCACCACCACCGCCTATGCCTCCGGACTCGATCGTGCGATGGCGCGTCCGCGCCTCACCGCCGGTGTGGGCATCGCTGCAGTCGGCCTGTCGCTGGCGCTGTCCACGACGCTGGGCCAGGAGTTCCTGCCCACGTTGGACGAACGCGACGTGCTGCTGCAGGCCTGGCGCATCCCGGGCACCTCGCTGGACCAGAGCCAGTCGATGCAGTTGGCGATCGAAAAGACTGTGGCCAGGTTGCCGGAGGTGGAGCTGGTGTTCTCGCGCACCGGCACCGCCGAACTGGCGTCCGACCCCATGCCCCCGAATGGCACCGACACCTTCATCATCCTCAAGGACCGTTCTGCCTGGCCGGACCCGGACATGCCGAAGGCTGAACTGGTGGAGAAGATCGAGCGCGCCGTGTCCGTGCTCCCGGGCCAGTCCTACGAGATGACCCAGCCGATACAGATGCGCTTCAACGAGCTGCTGGCCGGGGTGCGCGGCGACATCGCGGTCAAAGTCTATGGCGACGACTTCGCGACGATGACCGAAACGGCCGAGCGCGTCGCGCAGCAGTTGCGGGCCACTGAAGGCGCCGAGGACGTGCGGGTCGAGCAGGTGGAAGGACTGCCACTGCTCGATGCGCGCCTGGACCGGGACGCGATGGCGCGCGTGGGCCTGACGGCGCAGGACGTGTACGGCACGCTCGCCGCAGCGCTCGCGGGCCAGCACGCCGGCGTCGTGTACGAAGGCGACCGCCGCTTCGAGGTGGTCGTCAGGCTGGGGGAGACGGCGCGCGAGGATATGGACGCGCTGCTGCAGTTGCCCGTGTCCACGCCGGCCGGCGGCTTCGTGCCGCTCGGCTCCGTCGCCTCGCTCGTGAACGCGAAGGGGCCGAACCAGATCAGCCGCGAGAATGGCAAGCGCCGCGTCGTGGTGCAGGCCAACGTGCGCGGGCGCGACATCGCCGGCGTGGTGGGGGAGGCGCAAGAGCGCATCCGTGAAAACGTGCGGCTGCCCGCCGGCGTCTGGCTCGATTGGGGCGGGCAGTTCGAGAACCTGGAGCGCGCTCGCGACCGCCTGGCGCTGGTGGTGCCGCTATGCTTCGCGCTGATCCTGGCGTTGCTGTATTCGGCGGTCGGTTCCTGGCGCAAGACCGCCATCATCTTCACCGGTGTGCCGCTGGCGCTGGTCGGCGGCATCGCCGCGCTGTGGCTGCGCGGCCTGCCATTCTCGATCACGGCGGCGGTCGGGTTCATCGCGCTTTCCGGGGTGGCGGTGCTCAATGGGCTGGTGATGGTGAGCGCCATCGACGACCTCGCGCAGCGCATGCCGTGGGAGCAGGCGGTACGCGAGGGCGCGGTGCGGCGCCTGCGGCCCGTGCTGATGACGGCACTGGTCGCATCGCTCGGCTTCGTGCCGATGGCGCTGGCCGCCGGTGTCGGCGCGGAGGTGCAGCGGCCGCTGGCGACGGTGGTCATCGGCGGCCTGGTATCGGCCACCCTGCTGACCCTGTTCGTGTTGCCGACCCTGTGCGCCCGCTTCGCGCGGCCGCGCGACGGGGGAGGGGAGAAGGTCTAGATCGCGTCGGTCACGGCCAGATCCGGCTTTTCCGCCCAACGTGCCAGCGCTTCCGCCATCCGCTCGCTTTCACCGATCGCGAAGGTCCAGTCGCGGATGCGCGCCGCGTGGTCCTGGCCGTAGCGCTTGAAGTCCGAGCGGTCCGGCAGCTTGCCGTTGGGCAGACGCGCCACGAAGGAGGGCGAGGGCGAGACCAGCACCATGTTCTCGAGCGCGTCCGCGCGCACCCGGCGCCAGGGCATCGACTTGTCGAGCCAGCCGGGCACGATGTGGTCGGTGAAGTGCGGGTAGAGCACCAGGCCGGGATCGCGCTGGTAGGGCAGGTGCAGATGGTAGTCGATCAGTCCCCCGTCCCAGTACGAGCCGGCCGGAGCTCCGGCGATGTCGCGAACCGCCTGCAGCACCAGCGGAATCGAGCCGGACGCCAGCAGGGCGTCGCGCAGGTTGTCCTCGCCCAGCGCCACGAAGTGGGTGGCGAAGTCGTCGAAGCTCTCGCGCAGCCAGCCCTGCCCGTCGTGCGGCGCGTGGAACACCACCCTTTCCATCGACGCGGCCAGGCGCGCACGCGACAGCGCATTGCCCGTCGCCGCCCGCACGAAGCCAACCATCTCACGCCAGCGCACGCCACGGGTCTGCGCGAGCGCACCGGCGCCACGCACGGTGATGATGGCCAGGTGATAGCCGGGGTTGCGCAAGGCTTCGGCCCCGCGCCCGTCCATCACTTCGTCGAGGAGCGTGCGGCAGGAACGGGATACGTATGCGGCGTCCACCTTGTCCGGGTATGTCTGGTGCGCGTAGTGATAGGCCAGGCGGGTGTGCGCGGCGACCGGGTCCTGGAAGGCCGAAGCGGCCATGCGCCAGGCACCGATCGAGGCGCCGACCAGCTTGCGCGGGCGCGGCGCACCTGGAAACCATTCGCCGAACAGCCATTTGTCGATGCCATTCAGGATCAGGCCCTTGGGCCCGCCTGCGGCGGCGGGGACGATCGCGACGTCGGCTGCCTGCAGCCCCTCGCTGGCGATGCGCTGGCAGGCGCGCGCACCGAGTCGGATGATGATTGGTGAGTCCATGAGAGTACGCAACTATACGCTATCGCGGAGGTTTCCAAAAAGCCCGGCGCGTGCGCAACCGGACGTGCGGCCGGTGCATTTTGAGCGTTACGGCTCCGAACAGGGTTACAATGTGGGGTTTTGGGGCGCTTTCCGTCCGCCCCGCGTCCATCGAATTAGAAAGAGTTCCCATGAGTCTCAAATGCGGCATCGTCGGCCTGCCGAACGTCGGCAAGTCCACCCTGTTCAACGCCCTGACCAAGGCCGGCATCCCGGCTGAGAACTACCCGTTCTGCACCATCGAGCCGAACGTCGGCGTGGTCGAGGTGCCGGACCCGCGCATCAACCAGCTGGCCGAGATCGTCAAGCCGGAGCGCGTGGTCAAGGCCATCGTCGAGTTCGTCGACATCGCCGGCCTGGTCGCCGGTGCGTCGAAGGGCGAGGGCCTGGGCAACCAGTTCCTCTCGCACATCCGCGAAACCGACGCGATCGTCAACGTGGTGCGCTGCTTCGAAGACCCGAACGTGATCCACGTGGCCGGCAAGGTCAGCCCGATCGACGACATCGAAGTTATCCAGACCGAGCTGGCGCTGGCCGACATGGGCACCGTCGAGAAAGTGCTGCACCGCGAGCAGAAGAAGGCGCGCTCGGGCGACAAGGACGCGATCAAGCTGTGCGCGATCCTGGAAAAGATCCTGCCGCACCTGAACGAAGGCCAGCCGATCCGCACCGCCGGCCTGGACGCCGACCAGCTCGAACAGATCAAGGGCCTGCACCTGATCACGGCCAAGCCGGCGATGTTCGTGGCCAACGTGTCCGAAAGCGGCTTCACCGACAATCCGCTGCTGGACCAGCTGACCGAGTTCGCCAACAAGCAGAACGCGCCGATCGTCGCCATCTCGGCCGCCATCGAGGCGGAAATCGCGGGCCTGGACGACGCCGACAAGGAAGAGTTCCTGGCCGACATGGGCATGCAGGAGCCGGGCCTGGACCGCCTGATCCGCGCGGCGTACAACCTGCTGGGCCTGCAGACCTACTTCACCGCCGGTGTGAAGGAAGTGCGCGCATGGACCATCCACATCGGCGACACCGCGCCGCAGGCCGCCGGCGTGATCCACACCGACTTCGAGCGCGGCTTCATCCGCGCCCAGACCATCTCCTTCGACGACTACATCGCCTACAAGGGCGAGGCGGGCGCCAAGGAGGCGGGCAAGATGCGCGCCGAAGGCAAGGAGTACGTGGTCAAGGATGGGGATGTGCTGAACTTCCTGTTCAACGTCTGATGGGTGGAAGTGTTTTCCTGAAACATCAGGAAAGACACTGAAATCCAAAAAACCTCAATAAAGCCGCGCACGTACGCGGCTTTATTGTTTCTTGTTGTTGCTAGAAGTTTAATGGGTAGCCATCTTCGTTATTGGTTTGCGCTCCCGGCTCTCCATCGCCGTTGCGACCCAAGAAGCCGCCAAGCTGGGCCATCGGGCAGTTGATCTGCCGCACAGGTCGCTGCTCTTCAAGAGGTGAGAATGGTAAACGCACAACGGAGGACAAAATGGCAGCCGATGTCTATTTGCAAATTGATGGCGTCAACGGTGAGTCGAATGACGACAAGCACAAGGGATGGATTGAGGTCGTAGCGGTCGACTGGGGCGTCACCCAGCCGACCGCAGGCACCGTGTCGACTGCCGGCGGCCACACCATCGGGCGCGCATTCTTCGATGCGATCCGCATTACGAAGGTTGCCGATCTGGCTTCCCCGAAACTGATGGAACTGTCGGCCCAAGGCAAGACGATCCCAAAAGCCAAGCTCGAGTTTTTCCGCGCGGATGGCTCCGGCCCACTCAAGTATTACGAGGTCATGCTCGAGAACGTGCTGGTATCCAGCAACAAGAAATCCTACGGAGGGTCTGGCCTCCTGGTGGATCAGTTCACACTGCATTTTGCCAAGATCTCTGAGAAGTACACGCAGCAGAAGATCGGCGGCGGCGCCGGCGGCAACACGTCCGGTGGTTGGGACTTGGCAGTGAATAAGGCCACCACAACCTGATACCCGCACGGCGCCTTTTAGTCGCCATTGTCCCATAAGGCAAATGCTGTGCCATCGGCATGGCCTCCCAGCTTTTCCAGAGGCACCGCGTGGGCTACAAGACGTCACCAGAGCGGTTGTGCCAGCTTTGGCGTCGTTAAAGTATCCGTGATAGGAAGAGGTGACGTTATGCTCCATGTGGACAGCCAAGGCTACGTTCTTAACGCACGTGTACAGCGGACACCGCGCCCTCTCATCGAGCGCGGGGCTTTGCAGAAGATCAAAGGAATAATCGTTCACCAGACCGGTGGCTCGTCCGGCGCATCAAGCTTGAGTAGCTACGCGATGCAGAACGCCAACGGTACTCACTTTTTGATCGATAAGGACGGAACGATCTATCAGACCGCATCGCTGTTGCGGCGGACCTCACATGTTGGGAGACTACGCGCCCGGTGTCTCGCCGAGCACCGGTGCAGCCCGACCGAGCTTGAGACACTGAAAAGTTTCAGTCCAAAAAATGAACACCGGATGGAAATAGCGAAGGAAGTGCCTCAGCGTTATCCCTCGAACGAGGATAGTGTCGGGATTGAAATTGTTGGTGCTGTAGTCGTCGGAAAAGGTTTGAACCCGGCTGAGCATGGGGTCTATGAACCGGTGAATGAGCAGCAAAATGCATCCCTTCGCTGGCTGATTGCTGAGCTCGCCTCAACTTTTGGAATACCGATGACTGAGATATTCAGACATCCAGTCGTCTCCCGCAAGAACCCGACTGAAGCAAAGAGCGCATCATGGTAATCTCGGCACTTATCTTTGCCGTGATGGCAAGCGCGTCCATAGCTACTGACGATGGTTCAGGTACTGAACCGCAAATGCGCAAGACGCATCTCCCGCCGATCAGCACAGTCACTATCCGGAACAATGGCGCGACGGTCGCAGCTTCAGAGGAACCTGCAGAGCAGTGTGCGCAGTTCAAGCTCAGCTATCAGGAGATCGGCGAGTACATCGGCAAAGCAGCTGAAGTCGCCGAACACGATTACTTCCATATGCTCGACTGGTCACCCTGCTACGCGAACGGGGACGTCACCTTCAAGAACGGCGTCACGGGAACCTGGTCAATCCAGCAGTACCGCGCTGGCTCACTTAGACTGAGCAGCGGTCGAATCTTGTACCTGTATTGCCCGCGATGCCACGCCAAAGCCTTCCCGCCTGTGGATGAATAGTCATGCCACTACTGGCAGATTCGGTGCAGCCAGGGGGGGCTGCAGATTCCGAAACCACCGAGGCCCCGCTACGTATCGTACCGGGGCTTTTTGTTGGCTATGTCACCCGTGGCCCGCTCGCAAAGCGCCCGGGATTGTCGTACGGAGCAGAAGCTCGATGTCCACCAGAAAGACGGGCGCGTTGTCACGGTCCACGCGCCCGATCAGGAAGGAGCACTCCGCGGCGAGCGCTTCGCCGGGCGGTTCGACCTCATGCAGATCGACCGCGATGGGCCCGTCGACGTCGTCCACCACGATGGCGAAACGACGTTGCTGGGACTTGACGATCAGTGCGGTTGCCCCTTGCAGCGGCGGAGGGGACGGTCTCGGTTGTCGGAAGTCCGCAAGCGGTATGACCGCGCTCCCGAGTGATATCGTCAAGCCTCGGCCGTGAGCGGCGGGCGGTACCACCAATGGATGGCAGGCGACGATCTTCGACGCTTCGAAACCGAGCGTCTCTCCAAGGGCGCTGACACGCAGGAAGGGTACCGGCGAAAACAGACGGGTTTGCCAAGCCCCGCAATCGCTCACGTCGGTATTGAGCTGGGCGGTATATGTCTTCTTGAGCATCGGTCACCCCGGGGCGCTGTTTCTGATTATCATTTGGTGAATGATATCAAGGTTTTGGACTTTTTTGACGAATTTGCGTATTTTGTTGGATTTCTCGGCGTGCCCGGTTTGATGACTCGGACGCTGTTTCGCGCTCGCGTCTGTGGAGGATGCCGAATGAAGCGTCGCCATTACCTGTGAAAAAGAGTGACAAGTGCTGGTCTTTCTCGATACTGAATTTACCGATTTTATCGATTGCGAGCTGATCAGTATCGGCATGGTGAGCGAGGACGGTCAGCATTCCCTGTACCTGGAGGTGCAGGACTTCGACCGTGCGAAATGCAACGCGTTCGTTCAGACAGCGGTATGGTCGCGGCTTGGCTGCATCGATGGGGCAACGGTCAGGAAGACCGAGGTTGCAACGCGCCTGCGCGACTGGTTTGCAAGCTTGCCGCACAGCGTCACCATCGCATGCGACTCGCAGTACGACCGTGACTTGCTGGCCGATGCGCTCGATGGCGAGTGGCCCGCGAATTTCGAAGGATGGTTCGACCTGCGACCCTTCCTTGAAAAGAGCGAGTTCAACCGCGCAGTCGTGAATTACCACATTCCTGAGCGGCCCTGGCACCACGCCTTGTTCGACGCACGTGCGCACCGGGAAGGCTGGCTCGCATGGAATGACCAGAAGCGCCGCGACGAGTTGGAGCAGTCGACGCGTTAAGCCCGCGCCTTTCCCTGGCCTGGCCTGCTTCCAGCTACCACTTGCATCCCTTGTCGGTGATCGTGTCGAGCACCAGCGGCACGAGCATCAGCAGGTTGGCCTTGCTCCCGCCGCCATAGGCGGTCTTGCAGTCCGGCCTTTCGGCCTTCCTGATCGCGCGCGCCGCGTCGCTGTCGTCCATCGAGCGCAACTGCTCCGATTCGCGCAGCCGCTCCAGGGGCGTGGGCACGCGCTCGCGTTCCACCTGGCGCGCCGCCTCGCGCAGGGCCAGCATGTCGAAGCGCCGCCCTTGCGGTGCCACCGGCGGCTCAGGTTGTAACGCTTCTGGCACTGGATCGGGGGCGAGATGCACTGCCGCGGCCTCTGGCGTCTCGGCTTCCCTTTTCACGATCGCGCGCGCTACCTTGCGCGGCGCAGCCACAGTGGCGGTAGGAGGTGAGGGCGGGATCACTCTGGGCACGAGCAGGACCGTCATGGTGCGCGGTGCTTCGCTGCCGTCCTCGTCTCGCGGCGCCGGCGAACGCAGCAGGAAGGCGTACAGCAACAGCAGATGCAGCAGCCCGATGCCCGTAACGGCACCCAGTCGCGCGTAAGCTACGCCTCGATTCCCCGGCATTGCGGAGCCCGCATCCGTTTCGAAAACCCTCATCATCGCGCCCTGTGGCTCCCGGCATTGCCGTGTCGAAATGGCAATAATACACGGATAAGAGCAAGGGCCAAGGTGAAATGCCGGCGCGTCCGTTTGGTCATGATGTTGACATACTGACTCGCTATTCTCCGCCTCCAAGACCTGTGGCAAACGCTGCCGCGGCAATCATCCCGATCAACCTTGGAGTTCACGAATGACCACGAATACCGACCTGTCCCGCCGTCGCATGCTGCGCCTGTTCGGCGCCGCCCCAATGCTGCCGCTCGCGACCACCTTCACCGGCGGCGCGCTGCTGGCGGGCTGCGGCGGCGGTGACGACGCCGCCGCGCCGGTGCTGGCGCCGGTGGCCCCGACCGCCACCCTGTCCAGCGTCACCTTCAGCTCGATGGCAGCGCCTTCGCTGGCAAACCCGGCTGCAATGGCCACCACGTCGGTCGGCTCGACCATGACGGTGAACTTCAGCGATAGCAGCAAGCTCGACTACAAGCTGGCCTTCCAGCCCTTCTTCATCACCGGCGACATGGTCCCGGACGGCAAGGGTGGCAAGATCCTGGCGGGCGGCTACTACAACATCCGCAACCAGCCGATCATCGACACCACCGTGCCGGGCAAGGAGCGCCAGTTCTTCTCGGATTCGCCGGACGGCACCTCGCTGCTGACCGTGCCGAACGCCAAGGTCGATGGCGTCAAGGGCAACCCGGTGTTCGCCGTGGTGCAGTTCGAATACACCAGCGTCGCCCAGGACGGCGTGACCGGCCTGTACGGCCAGCTGCCGTCGCCGATCGCGGTGCTGACCCTCGACCAGGACAAGACCACCGGCAAGCTGTCGCTGGTCAAGTACCACAATGTCGATACCTCGGGCGTGGAAGGCCTGTGGATCACCTGCGGCGCCAGCCTGTCGCCTTGGGGCACCCACCTGTCGAGCGAAGAATACGAGCCGGACGCCTACAGCGCCGCAGGCGACGCCGAGTTCAAGTCCTTCAGCAAGTACCTGTACGGCAACGAGACCGCGGCCAACCCTTACCACTACGGCCACATGCCGGAAGTGACCGTCAACCCGGACGGCACCGGCAGCATCAAGAAGCACTACTGCATGGGCCGCATTTCGCACGAACTGGTCCAGGTCATGCCGGACAACCGCACCGTGCTGATGGGCGACGACACGACCAACGCTTCGTACTTCGTGTTCGTGGCCGACAAGGAAAAGGATCTGTCCTCGGGCACGCTGTACGCCGCCAAGGTCGGCGCCGGCTTCTCGCTCGATCCGGCAGCAGGCGCCGCGCCGCTGACCTGGATCAAGCTGGGCTCCGCCAGCAGCGCCGAGGTGCGCGCCATGGCCGTCAGCCTGAAGCTGGCCGACATCATGGACGTCAAGATGACCGACCCGGCCGATGCCACCTACACCAAGATCGCCGTCAACGGACATATCGAATGGGTCAAGCTCATGCCGGGCATGGAGAAGGCCGCCGCCTTCCTGGAAACGCACCGCTACGCTTCCCTGGTCGGCGCCTCGGCCGGCTTCACCAAGATGGAAGGCACGACGGTCAACATCAAGGACAAGGTCGCCTACTCGGCACTGGCAAGCTGCGGCTCGTCGATGGTCGCCGGCCACAAGGTGAACGTGCCGGGTAACGGCGTGTCGATCCCGAAGGCGCTGAACGCCGGCGCCGTCATGGCCCTGAACCTGAAGGGCGGCATGAAGGACACCGCGGGCGGCACCATCGCCAGCGAGTGGATGCCGGCCGACATCAAGGCACTGATCGCAGGCGAGGACCTCGCCACCGCTGACGCGCTGGGCAACCGCGCCCACGCGGACAAGATCGCCAACCCGGACAACCTGAAGTTCTCGGAAAAGATGCGCACCCTGTTCATCGGCGAGGACAGCGGCATGCACGTGAACAACTTCCTGTGGGCCTACAACGTCGACACCAAGACGCTCTCGCGCGTCATGTCGATCCCGGCCGGCGGCGAGTCGACCGGCCTGCACGCGGTGGACGAGCTGAACGGATGGACCTACATCATGAGCAACTTCCAGCACGCCGGCGACTGGGGCAGCATCCACAATGGCGTCAAGGCCACCCTCGATCCGCTGATCAACGCCAACTACAAGGACAAGTTCGGCGCGGCGGTCGGCTACCTGACCGGCGAACTGAACCAGGCGAAGCTGGCCAAGGCCTGATCGGCCTGACGCGGCGGCGCCTGCCGCCGCGGTCATCCTCCCGCAGCGGCCCCACGGGCCGCTGTTTTTCTTTTTGTTTGGTGCCATACTGTCGGCCTTTCAGTACCGACAAACCCGCATGGCCACCGTTACCGAACTCACCCTCTACCCGATCAAGTCCTGCGCCGCGCTGCCGCTGGCCGAGGCGCGCGTCACCATCGCGGGCCTCACCGCCCATGGCGTGCACGACCGCGAGTGGATGCTGGTTTCCCCGGACGGCCAGTTCCTGACCCAGCGCGAGTACCCGCGCATGGCGCTGGCGCGGCCGCACGTCGCCGACGGCGCGCTCGAGGTGGACATGCCCGGCATGCCGTCGCTGCGCCTGCCGCTCGAACACGACGCGGCGGCCCCGGTGCGCCGCGTCGGCATCTGGGACCACGTAATCGATGCCGCCGACTGCGGCGACGGCCCCGCCGCCTGGTTCGCCGACGCCCTGGGCGGGCCGTGCCGGTTGGTGCGCTTCCGTCCCGACGTCGAACGGCCCACCAGCACCAAATGGACCGGCGGCGTGCCGGCGCGCACGCGCTTCGCCGACGGCTACCCGATCCTGCTGATCGGCGCCGCCTCGCTCGCCGACCTGAATCGACGGCTGGCGGCGGCCGGACGCGCGGCGCTGCCGATGGACCGCTTCCGCCCGAATGTCGTGGTGGACGGCATCGAGGCCTTCGAGGAGGACTATGTGGAGTCCCTCGAGGCGGGCGCCTTGTCCATCCGCCCGGTCAAGCCCTGCGCCCGCTGTCCGATTCCCGCGATCGACCAGGCCACCGGCGTGCCCGGCCCCGATCCGCTCGACATCCTGCAAACCTACCGCGCCAATCCGCGCATGGACGGCGCCGTCTGCATGGGAATGAACTGCATCGTGACGGCCGGCGAGGGCGCCACCCTGCGCGTCGGACAGGCGCTCGCGGTCACCCTGGCGTTCTGACCGGCGGCGAGCACAATGCCAACAGTCCCTCTTATTCTCGTTTTAATTTTTAGTGACATGGCGTAATGTTGCGGTAATTGCTGAAAAGGGAAAGTCATGCACGAGCCGGTAGGCGCCACCACGCGCGAACTGATAGCGGAAAATGAATCCTTGCGCGCGCGCATGGCATACCTGATCGAGCAGGCCGAGCGCAACCACGAGATCATGATGCGCCACCAGGCGTTCGACCTGCAGATCGTCGGCGCCAGCACCTTCCCGCTGCTGGTGAGCACCATCTTCCGCATGCTGCCCGTCATTTCCGAACTCGATACCGTCACCCTGTCGCTGGTCGACCCGGACGCCGATATCTACACCGTCATGCTCAAGCTGGGTGTGGACTTCGAACAATTCCCCAACCTGATCTTTTGCGAGCATGCCAGCGAACTGGGCTACGACGGCGCCAGCCCGCCGCGCCCACGCCTGGGACCGTACGCGCCGTCCGAGCACTGCGGGCTGTTCCCGCACCCGCCGGCCGGCCTGCAGAGCGTGGCCCTGGTGCCGCTGCTGCGCAACACCAGGCTGATCGGCAGCCTGAACCTGGGCAGCTGCGACCCGAACCGCTTCACCCCGGCGCTGGGCACCGATTTCGTCGAGCACATGGGATCGATCATCGCGATCTGCCTGGAGAACGTGATCAGCAACGAGATGCTCAAGTACATCGGGCTGACCGATTCGCTGACCGGCGTCTACAACCGCCGCTACATCGACCGCCGCCTGATCGAGGAAATCGCCCGCGCGCGCCGCCAGTCCTACCGCATCTCGTGCATGTACATCGACATCGACCACTTCAAGCAGGTCAACGACTCGGTCGGGCACCAGGGCGGCGACGATGTGCTGCGCGAGGTGGCCCAGCGCATCAAGGCCGAACTGCGCATCTCGGACGCCCTGGGCCGCTTCGGCGGGGAAGAATTCGTGGTGCTCCTGATCGACGCCGACCTCGGCAGTGCCGACATGGTCGCGCAGCGCATCCGCGCCAGCGTGGCGGCCGCTCCGGTGGGCGTCACCGGAGGCGGGGAGGTGAACGTCACGGTGTCGATCGGGGTCGCGACGCTGGACGATTTCGCGCGGGACAACGCTGTCGAGGGCGTGGCCCAGGACCTGCTGGGACAGGCCGACGCCGCGCTCTACCAGGCCAAGGCAAGGGGGCGCAACCGCGTCGTCACGACCGCCGCAGTCGGTTGAAACATTATTTCATCCTGTCCGCTCGGACGAAATAATATTCCACGCTACTCCCGCCCTAGACCAGCATCGCCTCCGCCCTGTCGACCGCCTCGGCGGTCCCCCGCAGCACGACGACGTCCCCGGCCAGCAGCGCCGTGTCGGGTTGCGGCTCGATGCGCGTGTTCGCGCGCCGCACCACCGTCACCTCGGCGCCCACCTCTTCCAGCGCCAGTTCGTCGATGCGCCGGCCCACCGCCGCCGCTTCTTCGCGCAGCGTCACCGAGTGCAGGCGGATGTAGCTGTGTTCGGGGTCGTCGCTGACGTCGCCCGCGCCCGGGAAGTAGCCGCGCAGGGAGGCGTAGCGCTCCTCGCGCGCATGCTGCACGACGTGCACCACGCGCCGCAGCGGCACCCCCATCACCACCAGCGCGTGCGAGGCCAGCATCAGGCTGCTCTCCAGCGCTTCAGGCACCACCTCGGCGGCGCCGGCCTTCTTCAGCAGGTCCAGGTCGCTGTCGTCGTGGCTGCGCACGATCACCGGCAGGTTCGGCGCCAGTTCGTGCACCAGGTGTAGCACCTTGAGCGCCTGGCGCGTGTCGGCGAAGGTGATCACCAGCGCGCTGGCGCGGTTGATGCCGGCCGCGATCAGGCTCTCGCGCCGCGACACGTCGCCGTAGGAGACGTTCGCGCCCGCCGCGCGCGCCTCCGACACCCGCTCCGGGTCCAGGTCGAACGCGTACCAGGACAGCTTTTCCTCGCTCAGCAGGGTCGCCAGGCTCTGCCCGCTGCGCCCGAAGCCGGCGATGATCACGTGCTTCTGCGCCGCCATGGTCCGGCTGGCGAGCTGGGTCAGTTGCAGCGACTGCATCATCCACTCGTTGGCGGCGAACTTCATGACGATCTGGTCGGCCCTGGCGATCATGAACGGGGCGATCAGCATCGACAGCACCATCGCGGCCAGCACCAGTTGCATCAGGAAGGGGTCGAGCAGCTTCGAACCCGCGGCCAGGCTCAGCATGACGAAACCGAACTCGCCGGCCTGGGCCAGGCCGAGGCCGGTGCGGATCGCGACCCCGGGACTGGAGCCGAAGGCGCGCGCGAGCACGGCGATCAGCGCGAACTTGAGCGCCACCGGCACCACCAGCATTAGCAGCACCAGCCACCAGTTCTCCAGCACCAGGCGTACGTTCAGCAGCATGCCGATGGTGATGAAGAACAGCCCGAGCAGCACGTCGCGGAACGGCTTGATGTCTTCTTCCACCTGGTGCTTGTACTGGGTCTCGGACACCAGCATGCCGGCAACGAAGGCGCCCAGCGCGAGCGAGAGCCCGGCGCGCTCGGTGATCCAGGCCGCGCCCAGCGTCACCAGCAGCAGGTTGAGCATGAACAGTTCCTGCGAGCGGCGCTTGACCACCACGGTGAACCACCTGCGCATCAGCTTCTGGCCGAAGAACAGCAGCAGCGCGAGCACCGCCACCGCCTTCAGTGTGGCCAGCCCCAGGGTCGCGGCCAGGTCCTCCGGGTTGCGCCCGAGCGCGGGGATCATGATCAGCAGCGGCACCACCGCCAGGTCCTGGAACAGCAGGATGCCGATGATGCGCCGCCCATGCTCGCTTTCCAGTTCGAGCCGCTCGGTCAGCAGCTTGGAGACGATCGCGGTCGAGGACATGGCCAGCGCCCCGCCCAGCGCGAACGCGGCCTGCCAGCTGATCCTGAGCGTGGGGGCGAGGCTGGACAGGAACAGGCCGAACGCCATCGTGGCGACGATGGTCAGCACGACCTGGGCCATGCCCAGGCCGAACACGATGCGCCGCATCGCCTTGAGCTGGGCCAGAGAGAACTCCAGCCCGATCGAAAACATCAGGAACACGACGCCGAACTCGGCCAGCGCGTGGGTGGTGGGATCGTCGGCCGCAAGGCCGAGCGCGTGTGGTCCGATTGCAACGCCCACCGCCAGATAACCGAGCATCGGCGGCAGGTGCATCATACGGAAGGCCACCACGCCGAGCACGGCGCATCCAAGGAGGAGGAGGGTCAGTTCAAGTCCGGAATGCATCGGCGCCGTAAGGGGGTAGGTTTCGCTTTGTTACGTCTGGCAAGTTTTTTGCTTTCGCAATTCGTTTATACTTTCGTGATGAGTGTAACCGATGAAAAAACAATGTTGACAAGTTTTGACGAGAAGCAGGCCCGGCGCGCGATGGAACTGGCTCGCGAGACCCTCGAGATCGAGGCGGACGCGATCCGCGCCGTCCACCAGCGACTGGCCGACGACGACAGCGTCGCCCGCGCGGTGGCGCTGCTGCTCGGCTGTACCGGCCGCGTCGTGGTCTCCGGGATGGGCAAATCCGGCCACATCGCGCGCAAGATCGCGGCCACCCTGGCCTCGACCGGCACCCCGGCCATGTTCGTCCACCCTGGCGAGGCCGCGCACGGCGACCTGGGCATGGTGACGGCGCAGGACGCCTTCATCGCCATCTCCAATTCCGGCGAATCGTCGGAGCTGATGGATATCTTGCCGATCGTCAAGCGCATGGGCACGCCCCTGATCGCGATGACCGGCAAGCCCTCGTCGCGCCTGGCGCAGCTGGCCGACGTGCACCTGGATATCTCGGTTGCCAAGGAAGCCTGCCCGCTGAACCTGGCCCCGACCGCCAGCACCACCGTCACGCTGGCGCTGGGCGACGCGGTGGCTGTGGCGCTGTTGGACGCGCGCGGTTTCCGCGCCGAGGATTTCGCGCGCTCGCATCCGGGCGGCGCCCTGGGCCGGCGCCTGCTGACCCATGTGCGCGACGTCATGCGCAGCGGCGACGCGGTGCCGGCGGTGAAGCCGGACGTGCCGCTGGCCGCCGCCCTGGTCGAGGTCAGCCAGAAGGGCATGGGCATGACCGCCGTGATCGACGAGCAGGGCCGCCCCGTGGGCGTGTTCACCGACGGCGACCTGCGCCGCCTGATCGAGCGCTCGCAGGACTTTTCCAACATCTGCATCCGCGACGTCATGCACGCCAACCCGCGCCGCGTCCATCCGGACCAGCTCGCGGTGGACGCGGTGGCCATCATGGAAGAATTCCGCATCAACCAGATGCTGGTCACCGACGCCGACGACCGGCTGGTCGGCGCCTTGCACATCCACGACCTGACCCGCGCGAAGGTGATCTGATGACGCCCCTCGAACACATGCAGCGCGCGGCGCGCGTGAAGGTAATGATCTTCGACGTCGATGGCGTGCTCACCGACGGCAGCCTGACCTATGGCAGCGATGGCGAGATCACCAAGACCTTCTTCGTGCTCGACGGCCTGGGCATCCAGTTGCTGCAAAAGACCGGGGTGAAGACCGCGATCATCAGCGCGCGCAATTCGCCCATCGTGGTGCGGCGAGCCGCCGACCTGGGAATCAACCACGTGTTCCAGGGCATGCACGACAAGCGCATCGCCTTCGCCCAGCTGCTCGAGGCGACCGGCGTCACGGCCGAGGAGTGCGGCTACATCGGCGACGACGTGATCGACCTGCCGCTGCTCTCGCGCGTGGGCTTCGCCGTCACCGTGCCCAGCGGCCACCCGGAGGTGCAGCACCGCGCGCATTACGTGACCCGCGCCAACGGCGGCCGCGGTGCCGTGCGCGAGGTGTGCGACATGGTCATGCGCGCCCAGGGCACCTACGAGCAGGCGCTGGCGCCGTACTTCGCCTAGGACCCGCATGGCCCGCTATGCAAACAAGCGCACGGCGCACCGCTGGAGGCTGCTGAGCATCATGATCGGCGCGGTGTTCTGCGCCTTCGGCAGCTTCTGGCTGGTGCAGCTCATGGAGAGCGAGGAAGAGACGCGCCTCGGCGGGCCGCTCAACGAGCCGGACTACATCGTCGAGAACTTCTCGTTCGTGCGCATGACCGAGGCCGGCCAGCCGCGCTACGTCGTCTCCGGCAAGCGCCTGGCGCACCAGCCGCTGGGCGACGTCTCGGTGGTCGAGCAGCCGGTGGTGCAGGGCCTGGCGCCGGACCGTCCGCGCATGACCATGCACGCCGACCGCGCCCGCATCTACCACGAGGAGAACCGCGTGGACCTGCTGGGCAACGTGGACGTGCAGCGCCCGGCCACGCCAAGGAGCGAGGCGATGCGCCTGCGCACCGAGGCGCTGACCGTGCTGCCGGACGAGGAAATCATCAAGACCGACCGCCCGATCGAAATGGAACTGGGCGCGGCCACCGTGCGCAGCGTCGGCGTGGTCGCCAACAATGCCACCGGCCGCATGCAGCTGGGCGGACGCGGCAAGCTGGTCTACCCGCCGCGCCAGTAGGACCGAATGCCACCAATACAGGACAACCCAACATGAAAAAAATGTTCGCAGCCGTCGCACTCTCGCTGGTCACGCTCGTGGCCTCGGCGGAGAAGGCGGACTCGCTCAAGCCGGTCCAGATCGAGTACGACACCGCCGACCTGGACCAGGTCACCCAGACCTATATCCTGACCGGGAACGTCATCGTCACCCGCGGCACCCTGGTGCTCAAATCGGACAAGGCCCTGGTCAGGGAGTCGCCCGAAGGCTACATGATGGCGACGCTCACGGCGGCCCCGGGCAAGCTCGCCACCTTCCGCCAGAAGCGCGACGGCGGCCCCAACCTGTGGGTCGAGGGCCAGGCCCAGCGCATCGAGTACGACGAGCGGGCCGAGGTGGTCAAGCTGTTCTCGAGCGCGGAGGTCAAGCAGCTCGAGGGCACGCGCGCGACCAACACCATCCAGGGGCCTTACATCTCCTACGACAACCGCAAGGAAGTGGCGGTGGTGCGCAACGACGCCAGCGGCGAGAGCCGGGTCGGCGCCGGCCGCGGCACCCTGATCCTGGCGCCGCGCCGTGCCGCGCCGGCGGGGAAGCAGTGATGGAGATGCGCGTGAACACGCCCATATCCTGCAGCACCCTGAACGTGCGCGGCCTGCAAAAGAGCTACGGCAAGCGCCTGGTGGTGCGCGACGTGTCGCTGCAGGTCGATTGCGGCGAGGTGGTGGGCCTGCTGGGGCCGAATGGCGCCGGCAAGACCACCTCGTTCTACATGATCGTCGGCCTGGTGCCTTCGGACGCGGGCAGCATCGACATCAACGGCACCGACGTGACCAGCCTGCCGATCCACCGGCGCGCGGTGCTCGGCCTGTCCTACCTGCCTCAGGAAGCCTCGGTGTTCCGCAAGCTGACGGTCGAGGAGAACATCCGCGCCGTGCTCGAACTGCAGCGCGTCGATGGCAAGCCGCTGTCGAAGGAGGCGATCAACGAACGCCTGGATACGCTGCTGGCCGAACTGCAGATCGAAAAGCTGCGCGAGAACCCCGCGCTGTCGCTCTCGGGCGGCGAGCGGCGCCGGGTCGAGATCGCGCGCGCGCTGGCGACCAATCCGCAGTTCGTGCTGCTGGACGAGCCCTTCGCCGGCGTCGATCCGATCGCCGTGATCGAGATCCAGCGCATCGTGCGCTTCCTGAAGGAGCGCAAGATCGGCGTGCTGATCACGGACCACAACGTGCGCGAGACGCTGGGTATCTGCGACCGCGCTTACATCATCAACCAGGGCGCGGTGCTGGCGTCCGGCCGGCCCGATGACATCATCGCGGACGAGTCGGTCCGCCGCGTCTACCTCGGTGAACATTTCCGGATGTAGAGATGAAACAATCCCTGCAACTGAAGACATCGCAGCATCTCGCGCTGACCCCGCAACTGCAGCAGTCGATTCGTCTGTTGCAGTTGTCCACGCTCGAGCTGCACCAGGAGATCGAACAGATCCTGTCCGACAACCCGCTGCTCGAACGGCTCGACGATCCGCTCGATCACTCGGTGCGCCTGCTGGCCGACGGCGCGATCAACGCCGCGCCCGCGCAGTCGGAGGCGCCGGCCGAGCCGGCGGCGCCCGAAGCGGCCGAGCCCGAGATG
>FWWL01002806.1_pt1 | contig 33030 bp, 27 predicted proteins | sample 2228331 | NCBI WGS metagenome assembly FWWL01 (sample SAMEA103939775, study PRJEB20133) | metagenome
TCAGGGCGAAAACGAGGCTTCCAATAGCGATCGAGCTGTGGCGCCAATTCTGCCTCATTGACGAGCACCCACGCTATACCGCGGGAGCGCAAAGCCTTGACAAGATCGGCCACTGTTTGGGGGCGCTCGGCACGGAGTATGCCCAGGATGGCGGGTGTATCGAACCAATCGCTCCAGATCGCCTCAAAGGGGGCATAGAAGATTCTGTGCTCACCGATAAGAAGGACTTTCTCGCCCGGCTTGACGCGCTGGCCTAGGCGCTGGAAAGCCCGATAGTAGTTCAGGGCCTCCGCGAGGTAGTCCTGCCGGGAGAGTGTGCCGCGCATGTATGCTACCAGAGGCGGGCGATGAATAGCGGTTTCGTATTGCAGGGTGTAAGCAGCGCCGTGGAGCGCAGCAATCGCAACCGCAAGAGAGAACGCTCGCCTGGCGAGATGATGCATGGACTGACTCCACAAAGCGGCTACACTCGCACTCGCCAAAAGCCCAAGCGCTGGAGCAATCATGCGATGACTTTGATAAGTAAAAAACCACATGGCGTGGAGCAGCAATGCGAGCACAAAAACCTGGAGGACGGGCTGGGGGGCGCGCATTCTGATAAGAGCACCGGCAGCCAGGACAAAGACGACAAGAGCGTGCGCGCTCACAAAATGATGCTCGAAGAGAGTCCAGCGAAATGTCGCATGCCAAGGACTAAGGAGGAAATTCGTAAGCGTTTTAGCCACCCCTTTTTCAGCCATTTTCGAGGCGTAGAGGGCCGCATTGTCAGAGCAAAACTCTCCCCCGCCAACAAAACTCACGCCAACTGGATAGATGGGATTTCCCGTGAAGACCAGATTCTTGATGTACCAGAAGCAACCGGCAAGTGAGGCGGCAAGGCAGACTAAGACAAGCCCTTTTAGCTGAGTGCCCTTAGGGTGCCTATCCGAAGCACCGGACCAGAGAGCAGACACAAGACAGCAAGCCATGAGAAGAAAGGCAAAGGCAAGGCTCGTGTACTTCGTTCCGACCGCTGCGCCCAGGAGAAGACCAAGGAGAAGAAAATGACGCCGGGCCGCTGTTCGCTGGGCAAGTAAGCAAGCCCCCACTGCGGCGAACCAAAAGTAGTTTGTGGCTTGGTCAATAAACGGCCAAGCCGCCACGATAGCATTTGCCGGCAGAGTCCAGTAGAGCAAAGCAGGCAGCCATGCTCCCCACCGCACCTCCTCGCGCAATGGCCCTTGAAGAGCCAACAAGAAGCGAGTCACAGCGGTGAGCTGTAATCCCGCAAAGACGAAAAAGCTATAGTGGACAAACTGCGCCACTTCGGGGAGACCAACTGCGAGACCAAAGGCAAAATGCATTTCCACGAGAAAGGGGAAATTCGAGAAAGCATTGAAAGGAATGTAGTGCATGCCCCCCGACCGCAGGAATTCCTGAATAGCCGCTAAGTGATAGCGCATGCCGTCGGACTGGATGGGAGGTGTCATCGCGTAAAGCAGGCCAACAGCGAAATAAACCCCACCCAGGATCCCGATGATGAGACCAGGCCATGAGAAGCGCGGTCTCAGCGTGGTCCATTGCGCTCCCCTCACAAATGCGGGTAGCTCCCTGGCGAGGAGAAGAATGCCAACCCCAAGTAAAAGCAAAAGAGGAAGAGGGCGAAAAGCGCTCATGACACCACAAAGCGCGGAAGCGAGTCCGATCCAGAGGATCCCAAGTCCGAAGCGCAACGAGAGATGCTCCAGGGGAGTGAGTCCTGCCAGTAGCGAAGGAGCGCCAATGCCCCCGTACCCCAAAACGGCAGCAAACCATACTAGCGCCGTGAAAAGAACCAACCACGGCGTGGCTTGAGCGAGAAAAGACGGAATGGCCGCCAGGGTAGCAGAGAGTCCTCCGGCCAACAACGAAGGCACGATGACTGCATCGCGTTGATCCAGAGATCCCCTGCCAATGAGGGGCCACTGAGCCCACGCAAACACTCCGACTGCAGCCGCAATGGCCAAAAGAGAGAACGTCACTGCCACAGCATGCGGCACATTTGGCGGCACCCGTGACCGCATACCCTGCTGTTTTCCGGTGACGGTGTGGTTATGAGACGCCCCCACGGCCACGTCTTACGGTCTTTCTAGATCGCAGGGGGAGTCAGGATCGCGATCCTTGCCTGGCCCGTAAATAACTTTCCCGGGCAGCTTGCCAGTGAGTTGGCCATCTTCGATCACCCACTGGCCATTGACCATGACGTAGTCGAAGCCCTCGGCGTAGGCATGGGGCTGCTCGAAAGTTGTTCGCTCGCGTACACGATCGAGCTCGAAAATAATGAGGTCGGCTGCCATCCCGGGGCGCAAAATTCCGCGATCAAAAATGCGCATGCGCTGGGCAGGGAGCGACGTCATTTTACGCACAGCTTCTTCCAACGGGATCAGCTTGAGCTGCCGCACGTAGCGTTCGAGCACGCGAGCGTTGTTGCCGTAGCCGCGCGGATGAGGAACCCCAACCCCAAAGGCTCTGACGCCAGAATCAGAGGCAAAGGCGGTATGATGATAACAGGCAACCCGCTGAACGTCGTCTTCATCCATGCTGTGAAACACCATGCTCGCGCCGCCACTCGTCACAATATCCACGACGACGTTTGCTTGCGCCTCCCACGAATCAGAGCCGAAACGCTCGCGCGCGATTTCGAGGATATTCTTCCCATTGAGCGAGGGATCAGCACGACAGTTGGCCACCACCGCGTAACCGAGGTCACGCCGTCCTGATTTGTCGCGCCGTTCTTCAATGATGCCCGCAATAACCTTGCGGCGTGTCTCCGGATCCTGGAGTCGCGCGCGCACCTCATCGCGCGTCCCCTCAACTGCCCAGTCGGGGAGCATCGTTGATATGCTCGTGGAGGAGGCCGTGTAGACGTACTGATCGCAAGCGACATCAATTCCCGCTTCGCGTGCCTTCTCCATCATGTGAAGGGTCAGGGTCGTCTGGCCGAATCGGAAGGGAGCCACGATCTTGTGGTGCGAGACCTGCACTGGAATGCGAGCTGTGAGTCCCACAGTAAGCGCTTCGTCGAGGGCATTGATGACGTCAATCCCTTCGCTGCGCATGTGAGTCGCATAGATGCCACCAAAGCGGGCGACCTCTCTCGCCAATTCGATAATTTCAGGGGTTTTGGAGTAAACTCCCGGCGTGTAAATGAGACCCGTGGACAGACCAAGGGCTCCCGCGCGCATCGCCTCACGCACAAGTCGCCGCATTTCGGCGATTTCAGTGGTCGATGGATCGCGCGCCACGTTTTTCATGACCGCATAGCGGACCGTGTTGTGGCCAATGAGAGAGGCGACATTGATACCGATGCCGCGCATCGTCAGAGTGGTCAACGCATCTGCCAAATTCAGGTAGGATCCGCCACAGTTGCCCGTGACAACAGTCGTGACGCCCATGCGAATGAAATTCTCTGCCTGCGGGCGACTTGTGAAATCATCCTCGCAGTGGGTGTGGACGTCAATGAAGCCAGGGGCCACGTATCGCTCGCGGGCATCGATCACGACGGGAGCTGTGGCCCAGTGATCGATGACTCCCAGCGCCACAATCTTGCCGTCACGCACAGCGACGTCGCCCCGGAACCATGGCGCCCCCGTGCCATCGATAATGCGCGCGTTGCGAATCACGACGTCGTAGGGAGGCTGCGGCACACCTTCCGCAGGGGAAACCGTGGCAGCCAGCACCGCTAGCGTGACGATGGTGCTTAGTCGTACAGTCTTGCTCAGCATGACTCTCCTCTCTCTGCAGCGGAGTCTCAAGGCACCCAACTGCTTCTCGGTGATTGACTCTTCATGCCGCCACTCCGATTGTTGCGGTCGCTATGCAGAATCAATCAAGTACTCCATCAACACTGGGCCAGCTTTTTCGCAATGCGAATTTTGTAAAGTTTTGGGTCGGTCAGCTCGTTTCGTACCTCGGTGACCGCATTGATCAAATGGCCATGATTGCGGTCGTCAGCGCGGGGGTCGCCAAAGAAGTGGCCGCCGATCGGGCTAATATGATAACATTTTGGGGGACGCTACCCTACGTTTTCATGAGCTTTGTGGCGGGACCGATTGTTGATCGTTTCGACCGCCGGCGATTGATGATCGCTTTGGATTTCTTTCGCGCGGTCATCGTCGTGGCCCTGCCCTTCACACTATCGCCCGAGCACGACGTGCGCGTTATTTACGCCCTGGTGTTTCTCATTGGATGCGCGACGGCGATCTTTGCTCCGGCCAAAAGCGCCTTCTTGCCAGAAATCGTCCCAGAGGACCAGCTCTTGCGAGCCAACTCCGTAACCGCCACCATGGGGACTTTGACAACACTCTTTGGCACGGTGATTGGGGGGGCACTTGTCACTGCGCTGGCGCGCCTCAACGACATTGCGCATGAAACGATACCGGCCCTCAACACAATCAAGCTGCCGCTGGGGCTGGCGGTGGCCTTCCTCATCGATTCTGCAACTTACATCGTCTCCGCTGTGCTTCTGTGGTTGATTGTTGTGCAAAGTCGTCAGCGCGACCGCATCACCGAACGGGAACGTGAGGTGATGAAAGAAGGACGTTTCTTTGCTCGGCTTCTCGATGGAGTCAGGTTCTTGGCCCGCAACCGCGTGCCCGCTGTGGCCGCCCTGATGGTATCGTGGTTTTTCTTCATCGGTGGGGGCTATTTTACTCTCACGACGAAAATCGTCTACCACCGGCTCGTGGAGGTTCGGGAAGAGGCGACGCTGTACCTGGGTTATGCCTATGGCATTTTAGGTCTGGGGCTGGCGTTAGGAGGAATTATCGCGGGGCGCATCGCCTACCGCCTTCCCCTCGCTCGCTTCGTTCCGGCTTGCTTCGTTGCAGCGACAACGATGATCTTGCTCAACCTGGCGCCTTTCCCCGCAAGCTTTCATTACTTCATCAATTTTGCACTCGGCCTGGCTGCGGGCGGGGTCGTCGTGACCATGGAAACGGTGATGCAAAAGGCTGTTCCCGACGAAATGCGCGGCAGAGTGTTTTCGTTTAACAATGTTCTGCTCAATACACTTCTCCTCGGCTCACTCTTGGCGGGCGCACGTTTTCTGAGTGAAGCGCAGGGCAATGGGCTCGGCATCACCGGCACGGAAACGCGGCTGGCCGTTTGGATCATCATTGTGAGTGTGCTCGGGTTCGTCGGCGCGATGATTGCCGCCTTTGGCTTCCCCAAGAGGCTGTCGATTGCGGACATCCACGAGTCGGATTCGATCTCTCAGCTCTAAAGTGCGGCCGAAGTTCGCCCGCCTCTCGACAGGATTTGAGGTTCCCACCGAGTCTCAGTACAGAGGCTCTTTCGGGCGCGCCTCTTTCACGAAATCAGGTGGATTCGCGCAGCGCTCGTAGAGCAGCAGCATGCACCAGATGCGGCGGGCAAGGGCCTCATTCAGCTGCCCTTCGACGAGTCGCCACGTCCAATTGCCTTCCGCCCGCCCAGGAAAGTTCATCCGAGCATCTGAATCGAGACCAAGGAAATCTTGCGCAGGGACGATGGCCGTGTTCGCAACCGACATGAAGGACGCGCGAATGAGGTCCCAATTTGCTGTGTTGCCGTCGGTAGCCAGATAGAGCTGCATGCAGGTGCGATCTTCGGGCTTCGAGCTGTGACGCCACCAGCCAATCGTTGTGTCGTTGTCATGTGTCCCCGTGTAGACGACGGTGTTTGCGTCGTGATTGTGGAGCATGAACGGGTTGTGGGGGTCAGGCACAAAGGGGTCCGTGGAGGCGACAGACCAAGCAAATTGCATGACTCGCATCCCCGGTAGCCCAAATTCTTTTCGCATCTCGATGACGTCGGTCGTGATTTCTCCGAGATCTTCAGCGATGATGGGAAGAGTCCCCAGCTCACGGCGGAGCGTCTCGAAAAGCTTGCGGCCTGGACCGCGCACCCATTCGCCGTGCTCAGCGGTGGGACTGCCAAAGGGCACACTCCAGTAGCCCATGAACCCGCGGAAATGATCGAGCCGGACGACATCCACGAGAGCGAGGATGGAGCGCATGCGATCAATCCACCACTCGAACCCCTGGCGTTCCATGAGCTTCCAATTATAGATGGGATTGCCCCAGAGCTGCCCGGTGGCGCTGAAGTAATCCGGGGGCACTCCTGCCACGTGGGTAGGTTTGCCCTCCTTGTCGAGCAAGAAGAGCTTTTGATGCGCCCAGACGTCGGCACTATCGTAGGCAACGTAAATGGGAGCATCCCCAATGATCGTGATGCCACGGCGTTTGCACTCCGCACGCAGAGCATCCCATTGGTGGAAAAACAGGAACTGACAGAACCGGTGGTACTCGACGCTTTCGGCTAACTCCTTGTGTGCCTTCGCGACCGCATTCTTGCGAAATGCGCGGAGCTCAGGCCCCCACGTGTTCCACGGCTGACCGCCATGAGCATCTTTGCAAGCCATGAAAAGCGCAAAATCATCCAGCCACTTAGTAACGTCTGGACGCGCGCGGAACTCATCGTAGTTCGCCCGGAGCTGAGGCACGGCTCCACAACGAAAACGCTCAAACGCCTTTGAGAAAAGCTCGCGCTTCCACTGAATGACCCACCCGTAGTCCACCCGTCCGGGAGGAAATGGTGGCGGTGCAATCTCGCTCTGATCGAGAAGACCGTCTCGGACGAGAAACTCGGGGCTCACAAGAAGAGGATTGCCCGCAAACGCTGAAAAGCACTGATAAGGACTATCGCCAAAGCTTGTGGGGCCAAGGGGCAAGACCTGCCAGTAAGCTAGCCCTGCTGACGCAAGCCAATCCAGAAAACGGTAAGCTTCCGGGCCAAGGTCGCCGATTCCGTAAGGTCCCGGCAGGCTGGTGGGGTGAAGAAGGATTCCTGCTAAGCGTCGGTTCAATGGCATCCGCACACGCACTCCTATTTCGCTTCATTGCGAAGGACACGCTCAGCGTAACACCAGCTTCGCTCTCGTATTCGATGGCTCTTTAGGGAACTGTTGCGGTGCTCCTAAGGGAGATCGCGGCCCTCGGTTGTGAGGACAGCGCTACCGTGCTTCACCCCCTTGCATGCGATCAGCTCATCGGCAAGAGACCGCACGCGCGCGGCTTCGCCACGAAGGATCACGACCTCGAGGCAGTTGTCGTTGTCGAGATGCACGTGGGTCGCCGAAACGACCAGGTCGGTGTGATGATGTTGGATATCGCCCAGGCGCTCTGCCACGAGGCGGTTATGGTGGTCATAGACGAGCGTCACAGTGGCAGCCACCTTCCCCTTGGCATCGCGCCACTGTTCTTCAACGAGCATAGCTCTAATAAGATCACGGATGGCCTCGCTGCGGTTCGCATAGCCTTTGCGCGCAATGACGCGATCAAACTTCTCAAGCAAACGAGGATCCATCGAGACGGTATAGCGCGCCGCAAGTGTCCCTTCGTCCGTTTTCGGTTTCCGCCCCACAGCAAACTCCTTTTCGTGACGCCTCGCGTTTGACAACAAGAAGGCAGTCAAAACGAGAGGGAATCAACTGTTGTCTTTTGCAGCGATGTCAGGGGGGTAAAAGGGCCCCTCCCCGCGCCATATGTTTTTGTTGCGGCCGTGGGAGAATAAGTTTCTCAAAATCGTGTGATAGCTTGTTGGTCACACGATTATCAATATCGTGTGACGCAAAAAGGTTTGGGAGGCAAGAACTCATGACGTCTGTGGTTTCCTGGCAAAAAGGCGAGGCTCATTCTCATGCTTTCACGCTCATTGAGCTCCTCATTGTTGTAGCCATCATCGCGATTCTTGCGGCCATTGCCGTGCCCAATTTCCTGGAAGCCCAAGTGCGGTCGAAGGTGGCGCGGTGCAAAGCGGACATGCGTTCCCTGGCATCTGCTGTGGAATCGTATGCTGTGGATCACAACAAGTACCCGCTCTATGGCCAAATCAAGCCCGATGGGACAGTCTATGAGCCGGCCCAGTCGGCTGGGCTTTACGACCTCAACGAGTTTCCACATTACCATATCACGACGCCCCTGGCCTATGTGACGTCACGTTTTGAGGATCCCTTTGCAGTGAGAATCGCTGGCCCCCTGCCCTACATCCGCTACATTAACTATATCAACATGCCGTTTCATTTTACAATGCCGGGGGCCCCTGCGCCTGCTGTTCAGCAAGAGCTGCTCGAAAAGACAGGTCAGTGGCGCATGATCGCTTGCGGGCCGGACGGTGATCGCGGAGCAGATGCAAAACTGAATATCGTCTACGATCCGACCAACGGAACCGTGAGTAATGGCGACATTGTGCGGACGCAGAAATTTGCCGAGAGCATGCCACGGCAGTAAAGACCGATACGGCCGCACTCGAGGCTTGCGCAACGCACTTTCTGTGAGTAAGAAGCAGCTGTGCACATCGCGAGCTCATAGCCTGCAGGAGGAAACGATGCACGACGCACCGCACGAGCATGAACATCATGCACAGAACCGCCCCCTGACAATCCGTGTTGTTCGCAAAGCAACGGGAGGACAAGCCCCTTGGAACCGAGGCCGCGAACCAGAAGACTGGTGGCAGGAGATTGAGAACCGTCATGGCCACGTGGGACCGTGGAATGTCCTTGGCTACAGGATGGGGCGCCACATTCTGCGGGAGCTGAACTCAACGTGGGGCACCCACGAATTCATCATCACGGCCCACATTCCGCCAACCACGCCTTACTCTTGCATTCTCGACGGACTCGCCGTGGCCACGGGCAACAGCGAGGGGCGCCTAGACCTTTTGTGGTCAGAAGTGGCATTGCCTGAGCTCACGCATGTGAGCGTGCGGCGCGCGGATAACCGTGCGCTCTTGATGGTGCTTTTTCCCTCTCCGCGCTATCTTGAAAGCATGGCGCAAGGGACGTGGCACGACCTTGAGCGTCAAGCCCGCGAGTGTGTTGACAAAAACGAGGAGGAACTCTTCACCGCGCGACGCATCGAAGGCTAACCCATGGCGGCGCTTACTTGCGTGCGTAACGCCCCATCAGGACCCCTTCCGCAAGGACGTGACCTTTCATTGCTTCGAGAAGCTGCGCCTTGGAAAGCCCGGCCGGCTTGTCGATCTTCACGTCCAGGGCGTAGACCTTGAAATAATAGCGGTGGGTGCCGCCGGGCGGGCAGGGGCCACCATAGCCCAGCCGACGAAAATCTGTTATCCCTTGCCGAGCACCGTTGGCAAGCTCACCCACCTTGGGAAGATTCTCGGGGATCGAGGGTTGCTCGGCCGGCCAATCGTAGAGCACCCAATGCACCCATGTTCCCCGAGGCGCATCCGGGTCGTCTGAAATGAGAGCGAGGGTTTTGGCCTTCTGCGGGATATTCTTGACCTCAAGGGGCGGTGAGATATCCGTACCGTCGCACGTGTACTTCGCAGGAATCATTTCCCCTTCGCGGAATGCACTGCTTGTTACCTCGAGTTTCATGTTGGCTCCTCCCGTTGTTTCAGTGGTAGTTGAACCTCCAAGCGATGCGAAGGTCCCTGTTGTGAGCAAGCCGCAGAAGATCAGCACTCGTACCACGCTTTGCATAGAGCCCAACTCCTTACGCGTGTTGTCATACTCTGCCTGGCGTCAGGCTATCATTGACAACCGGGCGACTCTTTTTCAAGGGTCGAGTTATGACGTCGACCATTCCTGTTTGCCCAGCTTGTCACAAGCCACTCGTCACTTTGGAGTGGAAGGGAGTTGAAATCGACTATTGTGTGCAATGTCGCGGCGTGTGGCTGGACTCGGGTGAGTTTGTGGCCATCATAGGTGCGGGGGTGAGCGAAGACGAGTTTTGGCGCAAGCGAGCGCGGCGCGAACAGCCAGAAACAAGTGCACACGGCAAACGACTTTGTCCCCGCTGCGATCGACGCCTGAAATGCGTGCGCGTCGCATCAGGTGATGGACCTATCGAACTCGATCGGTGTCCCAAGGATCATGGTTGGTGGTTTGACGCGGGCGAGCTCCACAAAATTCTCATGGTCGAATCGCATCTGAATGAGGAGATGAAACGCGTCTCTCGTTTTCTCAGTGAGATTTTTGGGGAGGCGGGCAACTCATCCTCCCGCGCATGAAACTTGTCACGGACACCGTGCAGCGAAGGTTGCGCTTCTGTCTTGAGACGAAAATGGAAAAGTCACTCGGACGCAAATGCTATCGAGACCAGCTGCCGGCAAGCGGCTGGCGCCGTGCATGCAATCTTCGGCCTGCTTTCGGGCAAGGGGTGAAATTCATCGCGACAAGGATCGCCAGAGCAAAATGCCCCTCCTCCGTCTCAGCCCCGGGGGGAGATTCCGCGAAGGCGACAAATCTCGCTAACTTTCAGGCTTGCTTCGGAGCACGACGCAGAGCACAAAGAAGGCCAAGGCATAAAAGTAGGAAAAGGGGACGTCGATGACAACTCTCGGTATTGTGCTCCTTGTTTTGGTTGTGGTCGCGATTCTGTGGGGAATTGCGACCTATAACTCACTCGTTTCGATGAGAGCCGAGGTCGATAACGCCTGGGCCCAAATCGACGTGCAGTTGAAGAGACGCTACGACCTCATTCCGAATTTGGTCGAAACCGTGAAGGGTTATGCTGCCCATGAGCGCGAAACGCTCGAGAAGGTCATTCAAGCGCGCAATGCCGCCATGAGTGCGCAGGGCGTGGCCAACAAGGCGCAGGCAGAGAACATGTTAACCAGCACCCTGCGATCGATCTTCGCTCTTGCGGAAGCTTACCCGAACCTCAAGGCGAACGAGAATTTCCTCGCCCTTCAAGAGGAGCTGACTTCAACGGAGAACAAGATCAGCTTTGCGCGGCAGTACTATAACGACACAGTGATGCGCTACAACGCGCGTATCCAGCAGTTCCCCGACATGATTATCGCCAATCTCGCAGGGTTCACGCGGCGTGACTTCTTTGAGTTGACCGATGCCGCTCAGCGCGAAGCCCCCCAAGTTAAGTTCACGCCCTGAACTGCTCATGATAGATTGCCATTAAGGAGGTCGGGGCACCGTGTGGGAGCAAATCCGAGCTAATAGGCGTCGCTCTGTCATTTTGCTGACGCTCATGTTTCTTATCATGATGGGGCTGGGGCTCTTCCTGGGGTTCCTTTTGGCGCCACCCGAGTCTCCAACGGGCCCGACGGCTCCTCCCGATTACACGTGGGTTCTTGTGGGTGTCCTCATTGGCGGCGTCGTTTTCCTCATCCAATATGGGGTCTATGCCAGCTCGCCGGAGAGCGTCCTTCTGAGTGGTTTCGCTGCGGAAGCGATCCGAAAAGAGGATTTCCCGCGGCTTTACAACATCGTGGAAGAGATGACGATCGCAGCGGGGCTACCCAAGGTGCCACGCATTTATGTCATTCACGAGAAAGCGCCAAATGCCTTCGCTTTTGGGCGGGGCGACAATGCCAGTGTGGCCGTAACGACGGGGCTACTCGACCTCATGAATCGCGACGAGCTGCAGGGCGTCGTTGCGCATGAGATAGGCCACATCCGCAACAAAGACGTTGAGTTCATGACCCTGGCGGCAGTGATGCTCGGCACGATCATCGTGCTTGCTGACATGGGAGCTCGCCTTGTGAGGTTGGGGGCGGCGATAGCCGACAGCGGAGGATCACGCCGGAGCTCTCGCTCAGGAAGTGCGGGAGGAGCCGGTGCGGCCATGCTCATCGCCGTTGTGATCGGACTGATTCTCATGATCGTGGGACCTTTCCTAGCACAAATTCTTTATTTTGCTAGCTCTCGGCGGCGCGAATACCTTGCCGATGCCAGTGCTGCAGTTTTCACGCGCTATCCAGAAGGTCTCGCTTCGGCGTTGGAGAAGATCGCTTTTTCTGGACGAAGGTTTATTTCTGAGCCGAATCGTGCCGTCGTCCCCCTGTTCATCGTTAACCCGTTCGAGCGTGGCCTCACTGGCCTCTTCTCGACTCATCCCCCCGTGGAGAAACGCATCAAAATCCTGAGAAGTATGGCGGGGGCATCGCTGAGCGAGTACAACCGCGCTGCAGAGTCCGTGCTTGGCAAACGCCTGATTCGAAACGACGGAGAAGACAGCGAGCCGGTCCAAGTCAGACGCCCATCTCCGATGGAGGCCATTGGTGCGATGGCCGCCGCAGCGGCACTCTCAGCAGCTGACACTCACCGCGGATTGCAAGGATATCGTGCGACACTTTGCAGTTGCGGACTTAAACTAAAGATCCCGCCGACCTTTAGCGAGGATGAGATTGAGTGTCCACGATGCGGGAAAATGGTTCCTGTGCCGCCTCCAGGGGCCTTCGCTAAGGCTGAAGGGACACCGGCTGACGAGGCAGAAAGAAAAGCCGAAGATTTCTTGGAGACAAAGCTAGTAGGCAGAAGTGGTTTCGACCTCGAAGGGATCAGGGAAAAGCGTCACCCAGTCCCCCCCGAGGTGCCCGAAAAAGTGGAACTGCCCGTGGCACGAGAATTCGGTCACTGGCAGACTATCGAGTGCAGCGTTTGCGGCCAGCCCCTCCAGCTGAGTCCCGCCTTTAGGTCGCCGTGGATTCATTGCCCTAAATGCCACGTGAAGCTTCTCTTTCCGAATCAAGTTGCAGGCACAAAGGACGCTGTCGCTTAGCACCCCCATGCTGGCTAGCGCCCATGTTTGCGCGGGCGAATGAGCCTCGCGGCTTTGAGATAAGGTGATGACGTGAGCTTACCGCGTCAGCCTTCGGCAAAAGGCTCTGAGGCAACGTATTTCAACGCACTCTTTGAACGCTATCATCGTCGCGAGTGGCTTCGTGCCGACCCGTTGGAGATCGTGCACGAGTTTCTCGATAAGGACGAGCGAGAGATCGCGGCTCTTCTCGGAGCTCTCTTGGCTTACGGGAGCGTGAAACAAATCCAGGGGTCGTTGCGACAGCTCTTTGCGCTGATGGGCCCGAGCCCTGCAGCATTTGTGCGAGAGCGTTCGCTCCGAGCGATGCAGGGTGCCCTCGACGGGTTCCGCCACCGATTCACGGACGCAAATGACGTGGCGACTCTGCTGTGGTTAGTGGGGGAAACCCAACGCGATTTCGGCTCCCTTGAACACGCGTTCCTGGCCCACGACAGCGGAGATGACTACGCCACCGCTCTGGAAGGACTTCTTGCCAACTGGCAGGACCGTCTAGAGGCCGAAAAACGACTCCGTCACGTGGCAAGTAAACCCTCCTTCAAACATTTTTTGAGCCGCCCCTCACGGGGCAGCGCCTGCAAGCGCTGGTTTCTTTTTCTACGTTGGGTTGTGCGGCCGGCGGACGGCATTGATCTAGGGCTATGGAGCCGTGCTTCGCCAGCAAAGTTACTCTTCCCCATGGACCGTCACGTGCTGCGCATAGCGCGCAATCTTCACATCGTGTCCACCCAACAGGCCACGCTGCGTACGGCACGGACACTGACACAATGGTTTCGGCGCTTGGACCCCACCGATCCCGTGCGCTATGATTTCGCGCTCTGCCACCTGGGGATTCTGGGCTCGTGCCCATCATCTCCCGACGTGTCCGCTTGCCGCTCCTGCGAGCTTGCGCCAATCTGTATGCTCAAGCGAGCGCTTGAACGCGAAGCATCAAAAGCTAGGACTCGCGAATCTGCTGAGCTCGAGCCAGAATGCGAGCGGAAACGCCAAGCACGTTGAGGAACCCCTCACTGTCGGCATGATTGAACTCGCCCACCTTTTCCATGGAGGCGGCTGTTTCCGAATAGACGCAGTGCGGCACATCTTTCGCCGCAGCGAAGATCGCCTGGCCTTTGTAGAGATCGAGCTCGATAGTGCCCGTCGCGAAACGGGTGAAGGTCGCGACCGCCGCTTTTGCAGCCGCAGATCCTGGATCGAACCAATACCCCTGGTAGATTTGTTCAGCGAGGTACCCCGAGAGGGTGTCGAACAGTCGCCGTGCACGACGATCGAGGAGGAGCTGCAGCAGATACTCATAAGCCTTCCCGAGGACCTCCATGCCCGGGGTTTCGTAGACCCCGCGCGACTTGATGCCAACAAAGCGGTTTTCGACGAGGTGGAGAGCGATTCCGACGCCATTGCGCCCGCCGGCTGCATTGGCGCGGCTAAACGCGTCGAGAATGCTAACGGATTCTCCATTGATAGCCACGGGAACCCCCTGCTCAAAACGCACGACAAATCGCTCCGGTTTGTCCGGCGCAGCCGTGGGCAGAACGCCAAATTCTGGCTCGATGGCGTATGCGCCAACTTCGAGCGATTCGAGCTTGCCAGCTTCATGAGTTAAGCCGAGGAGGTTGGCGTCCGTGCTATAGGGTTTGGCATGGGAGGCTTTGATCGGGATCCCGCGTGCCACACAGAAATCGATCATCTCTTTACGCCCGCCGAAAGCCGCGAGGAAAGCGTCATCTCGCCAGGGTGCATAAACTTGGAAATCGGGCTCCAGCATGTTCGTGACGATCTGGAAGCGTACCTGGTCATTGCCGCGGCCAGTGGCACCATGGCTAAGGATCGAAATCTTGCGCTCACGCATGAATTGAAGAAGGAGCTTTGTGGTGACGTGGCGAGCAATGCCGGTCGTGTTCCAGTAGTCGCCCTCGTACTTGGCTTGCGCGTGAATGACCGCTAATCCCTCCCGTGCCAGGGCTTCGCGACCGTCGAGGACATGGGCTTCGGCCGCGCCGGCAGCCAGCATTCGCTGACGAACGGCTTCAAGATGCGGATCATCCGGCTGGCCAAGGTCGAGCGTGACGCATACGACGCGCACACCATTATCGGTGAGCCAACGCGTAATCGTGCAGCTATCGAGTCCACCTGAGGCGGCAAAAACGAGTGTCTTTCCACGCAATTCGTCGACGCGCATGGGGCCGTTCTCCCTCTCTCTCCAACGTAAGGATCCGTGATCCATCCAGCTCGATGATGTGCCACCTGGGGAGCACACTGTAGCTGGCAAACAAGTTCCCAATAAAAAAACTCATGTGCTTTCTTCGGGGACTAATGCGAAACCGTTTCAACTGTTTTCCTCATTGGCGGCGTCGCCAAGCAGTTCGCGCACGACCTCTTGGGCCATGTCAGCGTCGAAGCCCCGGCGCAGGAGGAATTCAAAGAGTTTGCGACGTCGCATCCCGAGCTGTGGTTCCTTTTCAAGCGAGGCAAGGCGCTTTTGTGCTGCGGCGCGGGCCAACTCATGTTGCTGCTCGGGCGGACAATGCCGTTCCACCACATCGCTTGCCTCCGCAGGATCGACGCCGCGAGCCATGAGTTCATGCTCCAGCGCGCGAGGTCCTTTTTTGGCCAGTTTCTGCGACGTCCGCACATAAGCAGCGGCAAAGACTCTGTCATCGAGCAGACCAAGTGAAACGGCTGCTTGGACAGCGTGCTCCACAGCTTGCTCCGTAAAGCCAGCTTTCTCCAGGTATCGGCGCGCCTCTCGGATTGTCTTTTTTCTCACACTGAGGTAGCGCACCAACCGCCGCCGAGCTCGGAGCTTTTCGTCCTCCTTGCGGAGAGTCTCAAGAAGATCCGTCGAAAGCTCCAGGCCGGTCTTGAGCTGGAAACGCACGACAATCTCGGGATCAAGCGGGAGGGCAGAGCCATCATCCAACTCGACCTCAACGAGATCCGTTTTGCGCTTACCGACCTTGAAACCAGTGATTTTCACAGCTTCGAGCCTGCCAAGGTGGGAACCATCATTGCAATCGCGACTTCAAACGCGACAGAGTGCTTCATCAAAATGCTCGATGTTGTGGAGAACGTCGTTACTAAGTTAGCTAGATGGTGCAGACCGGTTACGACAAACGTAGGTCCAGGCACAGCAGGGCGAGAGGCAAGCGGCTCCGCTATCGTTTGGCGCTTTTCGGGGCGGCGTTGTTAGCAGTTCTCCTCACACTCGCCATGAGCTACCCCATCCGGCTTTCCGCGTTGCCGCGTCAGCTCGACCAAAAGTTGCGCAGCGAGCTCGGGCTTGCCGTGGCCTACGAAGATGCGTGGTTTTGGGTCTTATGGCCACGCGTCGAAATAAAGGGATTGCTGCTGGCTGACGTCTCTGGCGAACGTTCGCAACTTGTGGCTCGCGCCAACCGTGTTGATATTTCGCTCAACCCGCTCGCCATGATCTCGGGATGGGGTCGGGTCGTGCGTCATTTGCGAGTGGAAGCCCCCTCCCCGCTTGAGATCGCCCTCCTTGATGGCGTCGTGTGTCCGCCCGATTTTGTGACACGGGTGGTGGATCGCCTTTCGAGTCGCGCCGTCGCAGAGCAGTCTCGGGGGTGGCCTTTTGGTCTGTTGGAGCTTTCCGACGCTTCAGTCATCGTCCGCCAAAAGCCAAGTGCGACCGTTGCCCTCCCTCTGAGGCCTAGCACACGTTCGGTCGAGACGACCCTGGCCCTTGTGCAACGTGTCGACCTTCGCATCAAGGAAACGGCTGGCCAACGCCTGACTGTCACTTGCCACGGGCAAATCACCATGCGCGAGGCTCCTTCCTGGGTTGAGGTGAGAGGGACGATTTTAGGCACAAACGAATTTGCGGGCGAGCTCAAGAGCCCTCAGTTCACGGGAAGCTGGCGTGCGGGAGCTCGGGGGACGGCGACGTGGAATGCGCGAGAGCTGCGTGCAGATTTGCGCGCCTTGCGACGGGAAGGCGTGTGGGAATGCTTCGGCGATGCCATCGCAAGCAGCATTGATATCGTGATGCCTCAGCACGCGGTGGCGTATCGGGATGAAAACGTGCGTGCGTCGCTTCGCGCTCGGCTCGATGGGACACGAGGCGTTGCCTCCATCGAAAAAGCTGCGCTAGAAAGCCCTTACATTGCTCTCGAGCTGACGGGGGTTGCAGGATGGAAACCGGATTGGGATTATCAACTGAACATTAATGCTGAGCGAATTGGAGCCCCCTATCTGGAACTTCTTAACAGCCCTCTGCCGCCAGGCTTTCAGCTCGTGGCGGGCGAAGGCGAAGTTGCGGCCAGCTTGCACGCCGCTGGCCAACGTGAACAACTCACGTCTCTCGTAGGGAAACTCACATTTTCGACGGTGACGCTGCAGACGCCACACTTTCGGCGTCCGTTGAAAGAGTTACAAGGGGAGCTTGATTTCGAACCAAGTCGAATGGTCATTCACCAGCTCGCGGCCAAATTGGGAAACGCCAGATTAAATCTCGATGGTACGTTTACGGGAGACTACCTGAGTTCTCGCACGGGGCAACTGGTTGTGCGGTGGAAGAGCGTTTCGAGCGCCCGCGAGCTTCTCGACATTCTCCTTGCAGCAGCTCCACAGGCCACTCCCCTCCGGCAAATCTCCGACGTCCGTGGTTCCGTGGAGACCGAGGGAGAACTGGTCCAAAACATCCAAGGCTTACCAGACCAGTGGGAGCCTCCCCGCGTCAGCGGCAAAGTGGCGGTTCAAGGGCTCGCTTTGAACCACCCAGCCCTGCCAGCCGCTTTGACCGAGGGACACGGAGAGTGCGCGATTTCTAATTCTATTGTTAACATAGATCGTTTTGAAGGGACTTTTGCAGGACAGCGCCTCACGCTGCAAGGGGCACTCGAGGGGAAAAAGGTTTTTTGGCAAGACCCTGTGCTCACAGGCACACTTGTCGCAGATCTCAATATCACGCCCGATGCAAAAGGACTTACGCCAGCATGGCGAGAGCAAATTAGGGCACTCAAATTTTCGGGACGCTTCCACAGCGAAGCAAGTTTCTCTGTTCCCTTGAGTCAGCCAGCTGCCGCCACTTATGCTGGCGAAGTGCATGCCCAAGAAGTCGGCTGCGAGATTTCAACGCCTTACTTCAAATCGGTGGTCAGCAACACCTCGGCCAAGGTCCGGTGGGATGGAAAAGCTCTCAGCCTCGTCACTTATCAAACGAAGCTCAATGGGTTCGACCTGGCCGGCGATGGATACGTAACCCCCGGCATGATCCGCCTCCGCCTGAAAGGGAGTGGCACATTAGATCAGATCCAATCTGCACTGCCGCGTCTCGAACCCTACGTGGCAATGGGAGGACCTGTGCGTGGAGAAGTGACATTGGAGACGAAAGAAGAAATGCTCGCTACAGACGGGGCAAAAGACCAGCTCCCTCTTGTGCGGCTTGTCACTACTCTCCCAAAGCGTCTGGGCCGGGCCTACGAAAAAGGAAACTTCAAAGGGCAAGGAACGATTGTCGCAGGGAATGAGACTCAAGGGGCTCGTTTTCGCCATCATGGCATGCCCCCCGCCCGGACCCTGCCGTATGGTCTGACAGTTCCCGACGCGCAAATTGCAGATATCCGAGGCACCTTCCGGATCCAGGATAATGTCATTCAAGTGAGCAGTGACTCGCCACTTCGCTGTTCGATGGCCGACACGCCCAACTGCCGATTGTGGGGTACCATCACTTTGCGGCCAAGCGAATATCCTCAAATCACTTTCTCAGTGGAGACGGAGGAGGAGGCGCGCATGGACACATGGCTGACGGGTTGGGGGCAAGCCTTGCGGCCTGTGCAACAGACTGGACGTCCCCCCTTGGGCAATCGCTTCGATCTTGAGGCGAACCTCAGGCTGGCACGTATGACTTATAAAGGCGAAAAGGTCGAGGAATCTTCAGGGCGAATTATTTACTCTTACGTTCGCAATGCGCCCCCGCGACGTGTGGAATTTCGTGAATTGGAAATCCGTGGGTTTGGAGGGGTCATGCGCGGACGAGGGGTGATTGAAGCTTGGTGGCAGGATCCTGACAATTATCCGCGTTGGCAGACTGAAGTTTCGTTAGATGGTGTCCGCATTCCTCCGCTCAGCCGGTGGGTGTTTCGCGATCCCCGGCCCGTCGAAGGGCGAATCAGTGGGCGCATTCGTCTGGAAGGCGTCAAGACGGATTTACGTCGCCTCAGAGGCAGCGGCACCGCGTCGCTTAGCGAGGTTGAAGTCGGTCACCTGCCCTTTATCCTCAAGCTGTTTCAGGTGATCAATCTCACGCAAACGCGCGGACTGTTTGAAAAAGCGGCCTATACTTCGCGCGAGCAAGCGCGTTTCTCGATCGCCGATGGGGTGCTGAAAACCAGCAAGCTCGACCTCGAAACAGAGGGACTTCTCCTCGAAGTCAGCGGACTCTACCAACTTGAAAGGCAAGAAGTAGACTTGCTTGTGCGGCTCAATCTTGTGGAATCATCGATTGTCGGCGGTTTGCCTATTGTCGGCCAATTTGCGAAATACCTGGATCGCGGCATGGGCAAAGCAATTGTCTCGTTCCGCGTGCAGGGGCCAGCTTCGCAGCCTTTCGTGACACCTGTTCCCCTCCCCTTGGTCCAGAAGTTCCTTGAGGACCTCACTCGCTGAATGGAGAGAACAGCTGTCCGTAAAAAGGGCAGGACATGTTGAATCTGCGTGCAGCACATCTGAGGGAAGAAAGGCGGGCGCGTTGAGCGAACGCATCGTCATCGTTGGAGGCGGGGTCTGTGGCCTGGCCTGCGGGGCGCATCTCCTCGAAAACGAGCCGTCGTGCGAGGTCACGATTGTTGAGGCCGAGGAGCAGGTAGGCGGTCTTGCTTCCCTTTGGAGGTGTGGTCCCTACGCAGCCGATCTCGGCCCACACCGCATCTATACCGAGCTTCCCGAGATCGCCGCCCTCCTACCAGAGCTCATTGGCGAAGACCAAGCCCTATCGGTGGAACGCCGCAGCCAACTTTTGCTCGACGGGCATTATTACAATTATCCTGTCCAAGCGCGCGAGCTTCTGAGAATCATGGGCCCCCTCAGACTTGGGTGTTTTGGGGTGTCTGCGCTCTTGGGCCAGATTGAAGCCAGGATGCGACGGCCGCGCCACTACGCGGACGCCATGCGCCAGGCGTTTGGCAAAGCGCTCTACGAAAAGATTATCGAACCGTATACCTACAAAGTTTGGAAGACTCCGCCAGAACAACTTAGTGAAGAAGTGGCTCGCGTGCGGGTGAGCGCGGGGAACACTCAGCGCCTTGTGCGTCGGTTGCTGACGCGCGGCGACGCTGCCAAAGCGCGGACCGCCCTGGAGCGATTTACCTACATTCGAGGGGGCGTCGAGGGACTTGTCGAGGCTTTGCGGCAGCGGGTGCTGCAACGTGGCGGAAACATCGAAACGGGATTACGGGTCACCACTTTCTACTGTGACGGCCCGTCGGTGACAGGATTGGGCGCAAGCGCCTGCAGCGAAGAAGCCGTGGATTCCTTTTTCGAAGCGACCGCTGTCATTTCCACCATGCCCATCACAGACCTTGCGGCCTTGCTTCCCACTCTTTCCGCCGAAAGCCGTGCTGCAGCCGATCACCTTGAGTTTGTGGGGATGGTGCTCGTTGGAGTCGCGCTGGCGATGCCAAAGATGTCCCCCAACACATGGCTCTATTTTCCCGAAGAGCATTTGGTTTTCAATCGGGCATACGAGCCAAAGAATTTCGATCCGGAGATGGCGCCGCCCGACCGGACGCTGGCAGTCTTCGAGGTCACCGCACGGCTCGACTCAGCTCTGTGGCAAAAAAGCGATCGCGAGATTGCGGAGCTCGTTGTGCATGATGGAGTCGAAGCCGGCCTCTTCGGCAAAGAGCAAGTCTTGGACGTGTTCACGAGACGACTGCCGCATGCCTATCCCATCTACACGGTCGATTTTCGCAAGCACCTCAGCGAGGTGTGTCAGGGGCTGGCGCGCGTGAACAATCTTCTCAGCACGGGCCGCCAAGGGCTTTTCAATCACAACAACATGGACCACTCCATGCTCATGGGCATCCGGGCCGCAGAAACACTCAAGCGCCACGGGTCGCAGTGTGCGCAAATCTGGTACAACAAATTGGACCAGTTTTCACACTTCCGAATTGTGGACTAATTCCTAAGGCACGTCAGGCAGGAGAGACAGCATCTCCCGCACTTCCTCGATCGTCCAGCGGTGAAGGAATTCGTGCAGGCGCACAAGCTGGCGCTCATCGGGCTCGAAATCGATAATATGGTGAATCTGGCCGGTGGAATCTTTGACTTCGAAATGAAACGTGGGCAGCTCCCCCTTGCCTCGACTGCCGAAGTAAGCTTCAATGCGCGTGATCGCGTCGCGCCGTGCTTCGGCATCCAAGCCGATGCGCACAAAGCACTCAAACTCATACTGCAAATACTTGGCACGGTCGCGATCGACTTCCATGGTCAGAGACTTCCACGCAATCAGGTCAATGCTCAAGCAGATTCGGGAAGGCTCTCACCGGAAAAAGACGCGCTCAGCTAACGCTGGCCCTCATGCTCGAGCATCGTGTTCAAGCTGCCTGTTCGGTAACCAAGGAGATCGAGGGCCGCGAAAGCAAAGCCCAACCTTCGGAGGTGCTCGGCTACAGTCGCAGCTAGACCATTGTCGAAGAGTCGCGACATTTCTTGCGGAAGCAGCTCAATGCGCGCGACAGGTCCATGATGGCGCACACGCACTTGCGTGAAACCGAGGCCTTTTAGGAACTCCTCCGCCTGGGCCACCTGATCGAGTTTCTCGCGAGTGATAGGCGTTCCGTAAGGGAATCGTGAGGAAAGACAAGCGCCAGAAGGCTTATTCCAAGTTGGGAGCTCGAAATGCTTCGCGAGCTCACGCACCTCCGCCTTCGTCACCTGGCATTCGAGCAAGGGCGACCAAGTCCCTAGCTCGCGAGCCGCTTGCATGCCGGGCCGGTAATCGCCGAGATCATCCGCGTTGGTCCCCTCAACCACCGCACAGCAACCGAGCTCGTCAGCGAGCTTTTTCAGACGCGAGAAAAGCTCGCTTTTGCAGAAGTAGCACCGATTGACGGGATTCGCGGCATAGTTGGGGATCTCGAGCTCGGAATACTCAATGATGCGGTGATTCCAACCGCGCGCTCGGGCAAGCTCGCACACAGCTTCAAACTCTTGCGCTGTGAGGGTTTCGCTTTTTGCCGTCACCCCGATGGCGTTGTCGTGGCCGAGGGTGCGGTGAGCAATTTCCATGAGGAGCGTTGAATCCACTCCCCCGGAGAGGGCCACGAGAACGCGCCCTTTGCTGCGGAAAGACTCTTCGAGTTGATGCAGTTTTGCTTCAAGTTCGGGTCTCATTTTCGAGTCTCTTTTCGTCACTGGGAAGATGGTTGTGTTTGCGTGGGCGCAAGCTCGGGACGAGGCCGCGTCCGCAGCCATTCAAGATATTCGGCGAGCGCTTCTTCGAGCTCCGCGAGGCTCTCGATGTGCATGAGGCGCTCGCGGAAGCTCCGCGCTCCATGAAGCCCGCGGAGGTATTGCACGGTGTGCTTGCGCATCTCAAGGATACCGCGACGCTCCCCCTTGGCGGCAATCATCATGCGCGTGTGCTCGATCACCAAAGCAAAGCGCTCCTCGAGGCGCACGTCGAGGAGGTAGGCAGGCACTCTCACCGTAGTGCGTAGCTCGCCCTCTTCGCACACAACCATTTCATCTCCTGGCACCTGGCTCTCGTCCGTGATCCGGCCCTCACAGTAGTCGCGCATGGCCTGCTCACAGGCTCGCATGAGCCAGGGGTTGCCAATGAGTCCGCGACCAATCATCACAGCGTCGCAGCCCGTTTCGCGCACCATGCGCACTGCGTCAGCAGGTGAAGTAATATCGCCATTGCCAATGACGGGAATGTGCACGGCTTCCTTGAGGGCAGCAATGAGGCGCCAGTCGGCCTGCCCGCGATAACCTTGCTGGCGGGTGCGAGCGTGAAGCGCCACTGCGTCGGCCCCTTCGCTTTCGCAGATGCGCGCGAGTTCAGCAGCCAAGAATTCGCCATCTTCCCACCCTGCCCGCATTTTCACAGTGACAGGGATTCTCACGGCACGGCGTAAAGCGCGCACGATCTCGGCCACCAGCTGAGGCCGTCGCATGAGGGCGCTGCCGCAATCATTTGACGTCACCTTTCGCGCTGGGCATCCCATATTGACGTCGACCAAAGCCGCTCCCTGTTGCTCGACGATGCGTGCTGCTTCGGCCAGACGATCCGGCTGTCCGCCGAGAAGCTGGACAGCCACAGGTGGAGCTTCCCCTTGAATGTCGAGAAGTGACCACGTTCCCTTGTCGCCCCGGATGAGGCCTTCGGCCGAAATCATCTGCGTATAGACGAGCTCAGCTCCCATGCGGCGGAGAATCTCGCGAAAAGGCCTATCCGTGATGTTGCACATCGGGGCTGGCAGCACACGCTTGTCCAGCTGCAGGCTCCCGATCCTCCACTCAGCGGTGGGGCTCGCACTCGTTGTCATAGCTGGTGCCACCATGGTGTCATCGCCAGAACTTGAGGTCGTAGAGGATTTTTGCATCCCAGGAATTAGGACGCTTCCGGTTGCGTTTTATTTTCTGCTTCCGGCGTTGTGACCCGCGCCTGAAGCTGGCGTTTCGTTAGGGTGATGAGCCAACGCGTTGTGAGACGGTTGACGATCACAATGCTGAGGATGATGGCTGCTTCCAAGATCTCGATGATATCCTTGGGAATCTCGCTTGCCGCGGCAACCTTGCCGTAGTTGAGGATGCCAAACAACAAAGCGGTGAAAAGAACGCCAAGCGGGTGATTGCTGGCCAAGAGCGCCACGGCAATCCCCAGAAAGCCGAGTCCGGCAGAAAAGTTCTCTTCAAAGTATCCTTTGTGTCCCAGAACAAAGCTGACTCCCACGAGCCCGGCCAGTGAGCCACTCAGAAACATAGCGACAATGGTGATCTTGCGCGGAGAGATTCCGGCCAGACGCGCCGCGATAGGATTCTTGCCCACAGCCCGAATCTCATAACCAAGCTTTGTGGCCCGCAGCATCCACCACACAGCAAACGCCGCTGCAATCGCCAAGAAGAGCGACACATTGACCACTGAGCCTTGGAAGCCGCTGAACCATGCTGAGAGGCGCGGCAGACGCATAAAGTCAGGAAAGGCGGGGGTGCGCACTGTAGCCGGAACGGCGAAGCTGTTGGGATCATAGCGCAGCAGATAGTTGATCCATGCGAGAGCCACAAAGTTGAGCATGATCGTGGTGATAACCTCGTGCGCCCCAGTGAAAGCTTTCAGGAGGCCAGGAATAAGGCCGTAGAGTCCGGCGGCCAGCATGGCCAGGAGGGTCAGGGCCACCATCCACACGACCCAGGGAAGCTGCTGGATTGTTTCGCGCGGCACCCCTTTGAGGTAATACCCAGCGATTCCGAGAGCCATCGCGCCGACGTAGAGCTGACCTTCGGCGCCGATATTGAAGAGTCCGGCACGAAAAGCCACCGCCACCGCGAGCCCAGTGAACGTCAAGAGGGTGGCAGTGTGAAGGACCTGGCCGAGACCGTACCAATCTTGGAGACTCTGAGTAAGAATGGCACGGAACGTGGAAATGACGGGATAGCCACAAACCCACAGGAACCCCATCCCCACAAGAAGCGAAAGGGCCAGCGCAATTGCTGGGGAAAGAATGACACGGACAAACCACAGCTTCATGAGGTCGCCTCCAAGCTAAACTGCGATGAGCTCAGGGCCAAGCCTCCCGCCATAAAAATTCCCAATTCCTGCTCTGAGACCCCACGGTTTGGTGTCTCGTGCACAATGCGCCCGCCGTACATAACAAGGATGCGGTCCGACAACGCGAGAATTTCGCTGAGCTCTGCGGAAATGAGAAGGATCGCCACGCCATTGGCCCGCAGCTCTAGCAGCTTGCGATGGATAAATTCGATCGCGCCGAGATCGATCCCACGTGTGGGATGAGCCGCAATCAGGAGGGGGGCTCCTCGCGTGAATTCCCTCGCCACAATGAGCTTTTGTTGGTTGCCCCCGCTAAGCTGCGACGCGCGCAGCCACGGCTGGGCGGGACGGACGTCGAATTCTTCGAGTCGGCGGCGGGCTGCTTCTTCGTCGAACTTTCGCGCCACTTTCCAATCGTGGTGGCGCCCAAGCAGAAGGTTCTCACGAAGATCAAAATCGAGGATCAGTCCCTGACGCTGACGGTCTTCGGGAATGCAGGCCATCCCTGCTGCAAATCGTGCGCGCGGAGCCAGTCGCGTGACGTCACAACCGTTGACATGGATCGCTCCTTGTGTGGGCAGGGTGAGGCCGGTCAACACCTCCAGCAATTCCTTTTGGCCGTTCCCCTCAACCCCCGCGATGCCGACGATCTCACCCGCCTTGACTTCAAAACTGATGTTCCCGAGGAGAGGTTGACCGCGTCCGTGCTGAAGACAAACCTTTTCGACTCGCAGGGGTGTGGGCAAGGACCGCACGCTCTCGGCTGGGAGATGAGCCGCCTGTTCGCCGTCTGAGAGGCAAAGAGTTGATGAGCTCTCTACCAAAGCGGTCTGCCCCCCCGCGGTTTCCCGCGCTTTCGCAATCTCGCGGGCAAGCGTTGGAAGAATGACTTCGCGTCCCACCATCAAGCGCGCAATCTCTTCCGGGGTCGTGGCATGCGTTTCCATTGTTCCGACGACCCGCCCATTGCGTAGCACGGTGAGCCGATCCGATAGAGCCATGACTTCGCGAAGTTTATGCGTAATAATGATAATTGTTTTGCCATCGCGCGCCAGCTGGCGAATTGTGTGGAAAAGCGCATCGACTTCTTGAGGCGTCAGGACGGCCGTCGGCTCATCGAGGATAATGATCGAAGCCTTGCGGTAGAGAATCTTGAGGATTTCAACGCGCTGCTGCTCCCCAACGCTCAAATCAGCCACAAGAGCACGGGGATCAATCGGTATGGCGTAGCGCTGGGCAAGCTCGGCAATGCGCTGAACTGTCTCCCTCGGCTTGTAGAGTCCCCATCGAAAACGCTCGTCGCCCAGAACAACGTTTTCAGCCACTGTGAAGGGTGGAATGAGCATGAAGTGCTGATGAACCATGCCAATACCGGCGGCAATGGCGTCAGCGGGTGAGCGAAAGTGCACAGGCCGCCCATGGACGCGGATCTCGCCGGAGTCCGGCCGGTAGAGCCCGTAAAGGATTTTCATGAGCGTTGACTTGCCAGCACCGTTCTCCCCCACAAGGGCGTGGATTTCGCCCTCATGCACACGCAGCGTGATGCGCTCATTGGCAACGACGCGTGCGAAGGCACGGGTGATACCTAACATCTCAACAGCGTAAAGTTGACGATCCTCTGGTTGTTCGATCATTAATTCTGTGGTGCCTGGCTCCGCTGAGTCATTGGCGACAACGCCTAGTGCTCACAACCTGCTCGGCTCAATGTCGCATTTCAGTAGCTAAAACCTGCGTGATTTCGTCAAGCTCTCAGCAGAACAATTAGGAGGCGGAAAAAATGCGTGGTGCCCAAGAACTCCCAAACTGGCTTTTTCTCCTGCAGGGACCGTGGCTTGTCGTCCTTGTGCTCATTGTTGGGTACTTGGCGAAGTGTATCAACATTCTCAACGAGTACGAGCGAGGCGTGGTGTTTCGCTTAGGCCGGCTTTTGCCGAAGCCCAAAGGACCTGGCCTCGTGCTGATCTTTTGGCCGATCGATCGCATGGTACGCGTGAGCCTGCGCATCGTCACGTTGGACGTCCCCCCACAGGACATTATCACCCGCGACAACGTCTCGGTCCAAGTGAATGCCGTCGTTTATTTTCAAGTCGTGGATCCTGCAAAAGCGATTGTCGGGGTTGAGGATTACTTGTTTGCAACTTCACAAATGGCGCAAACCACTCTGCGCAGCGTCTTAGGCCAGGTTGAGCTCGATGACCTTCTCGCGGAACGCGAGAAGCTCAACATGGAACTGCAAGGGATATTGGATCGCCAGACGGACGCATGGGGCGTCAAGGTTACGGCCGTAGAGATCAAGAAAGTCGACCTTCCCCAAGAGATGCAGCGCGCCATGGCTCGCCAGGCTGAAGCGGAGCGCGAGCGCCGGGCGAAGGTGATCAGCGCGGAGGGAGAATTCCAAGCGGCAGAAAAGCTGGTTGCGGCAGCCCAAATGATGGCCTCCCACCCCATGGCCATGCAGATGCGCTACCTTCAGACACTGGTGGAGATTAGTTCGTCCCATAGTTCGACCATTGTCTTCCCGTTCCCCCTTGAGATGCTAAGAACGTTCGCACTGGATCGAGGGACCACCAAACCGCAGACTTGACTCCGACTCAGCTCTCCGCCCGAAACTCGGGGTATGAATAATCACGAGCCACTCAACGCGCCGCGGCCGCAAGTCGTTGTCCGCCGTGCAACAGAGCAGGACGGCGAAGCCCTGTTGGGTCTAATCCGAGCACTTGCCGAATACGAAAAGCTTGAGCCGCCGACGCCGGAAGCACAAAAGCGCCTTTTGCGCGACGCTTTCGCTGAGCGCCCGCGTTTTGAGGTCTACTTAGCCGACCTTGACGGACAAGCCGTCGGTTACGCCTTTGTCTTAGAGACCTATTCGACTTTCCTAGCGCTTCCCACTCTCTACATCGAGGATATCTTCGTTCTGCCGCAATACAGGGGAGCGAAAATTGGTCATGCTTTATTCCGCAAGTGCGTGGAACTGGCACGCGAACGTGGATGCGGACGAATGGAGTGGGTCACGCTGCATTGGAACGTGTCGGCACAGAACTTTTTCAAACGCTACGGGGCGCAACATCTGGCCGAATGGTACTTCTTCAGACTGACGGCTGACAAATTTGATGAAATTCTCTCGACACCCTGAACAGCACACAAGCTAACAGCCACCGCCAACAATCGTGATGATCTCAACAGCATCGCCGTCATGGAGAACTGTGGACTCGTGGTCTGCGCGACGAATGACGTCGCCGTTGACCATGACGGCCACCTGGTCTCGCTGAATAGCGAGCGCGTTGAGAAGATCGATGATCGTTGTCACGTTTTCAAAAGTCTGGGGCTTGCCATTGACTGTCAGCGAGATCATGGTGCACTCCTTGACTCTCTTCGCCGATTCAACTATAGATCAAAGCGCTTGGGCATTCAGCAAAACCATGGGGGTAGGCTTTTGCGCCTGAAGCGTGACTTTTTGTTGACAAATACCGAATGCCTCTTTAGCAATGCGGCTAATGAATTAGGATTTCGTCACTGTTCGAAGAGTGAATCGGAAAACGGAGACGGAAGCTCGCTGAAGCAGCCAAGTGGAAGCAACCGATGCTGATCGGGACCGCGGCGCTGGCCGCGGTTGGGTGACGCTGAGAGTGGAGGTTCAGAGCGGCTGATGATCCGTAAATTTTCTATCAAGCAGGTGTGTGAACGCACCGGTCTCGAAGAAGCCGAAGTACGCTATTACGAGAATGCCTTCCGAGAGTTCCTGACGTTCACCGAAATGGGGCTCGACCGCAACGAATTCACGGAAGACCACATTGCCATACTGACCCGCATCAAGGACCTGATCTATAAGCGTGGCTTCACTATCGAAGAGGTCAAACGCGAGCTCAAAGGCACCCTCTCAGACATTCGATCTAAGGTGAAGACGCCCGTCCGAGGCAGCAATTACGCGCGAGTCATCGCCGTGACGAGCGGAAAAGGAGGCGTGGGGAAAACCAGTGTGGTCGTTAACCTCGCCATCACCATTGCGCAGACGGGACGAAAAGTTGCTATCTTTGATGCGGACTTAGGCCTGGCAAACGTCCACATTCTCATGGGGATCAAGCCGCGTTTCAATCTGGCCCATCTCATCCAGGACGACTTTCCCCTGGAAGAGATCATCACTCATGGCCCGCTTGGGATCCAGATCATTAGCGGTGGGCAGGGAATTCGTGAGCTGGCCAACCTGACTGATGAGCAGCGTCGGGTGCTCCTGCGCCAACTCGATAAACTCGAGCAGGAAGTTGACGTCCTGCTTGTGGATACAGGCGCAGGGATCAGCGAGAATGTCCTACGTTTTGCGGCCTTTGCCGATGAAATCATTGCCGTAACCACACCAAACATTGCCGCGAATGCGGACTGCTTTTCGATCATAAAGATTTTGTTGGAGATGGAGCCTAACAGCAAGATCGGGCTCCTCACCAATATGGCGCGCGATTGCTACGAGGCGAAAAACGTCTTCAACAAGATCCAAGCCGCAACGCGCAAAGCTTTGAATTACGAGCTCAATGACTTGGGTTTTCTTGTCGAGAGCGAGCAAATGCGAGTGGCCACCGAGCAACGGCGGCCGGTAGTTTTTGCTTACCCGCATGCGGAGATAACCAAAAACTTCCGTGATATCGTCGACACAATTTTCAACACCCGCGTTTTCGTCAACGAACGCAAGGAGTCGAGCTTTGCCGACCTCATGGGCGCTCTGAAACGCAGCATGACCCGCTCCGAGCGCGCTGTGGCTTACTGAGTTCCAGCGAGGTTCGCCTGAGAAGAAGAAACCAAGCGAACGAACAAGTTACGAAGAAGACAAAGACAAGGAGAGAGTCAGTGATTTACCACTCGATGACAACGTCCGAACGATGGACGGCACGGCTCATTGTGGGCACAGCGGCGCTGTGTTCCATCATTGTGGCCGCCTATGTCTCGCTCAGCGAGATCATTTGAGAGCCTGTTAGGACGCGGTGCCGAGGATAAGGCCGCCCTTCGCGGATGCCTGTCGCCAGCCAGGGAGGTGGCAGGCATCCGCCCAAGGAGGGTTGCAGGCAAGCGACAAGCACCGTGAAACGGTCCTGAGGGAGCGGGTGTTATGAGTGAAAGCTTCAACATTGTGGACTTAGTTGATCATGGGGCCAGCAGTGGTGAGGTCAGCTTTGAAGAGCGAACCGCATACGTCCTAAGGCACTTCCGCTTTCACGAGCATCCCTTTGGGGACAACGTGAACCCAAAGTTTTTCTTTCGGACGGAAGCTCATGAGGATGCCTACATCAAGATGAAGCGTTGCATCGAAGAGCATGTGGCCGTCGGCCTGACGACAGCGCTGAGCGGGACTGGCAAAACCCTCCTGACGCAGATCCTCATTTCAGAGCTCGATCCGGCGAAATACGAGGTGATTTTGGTTCTTGCCTACCCCGGGATGACGCGCACCGGGCTTCTCCGCGAAGTGGCAAGCGAGCTTGGAGTGGGCGAACTCAATCCGCGCACTCCCGTCCACGTGCTCATGAGTATTGTGCAGCAGCAGGTGATGGCTCTCCATGCCGCCGGGCGGCAGCTCGTGATTATCATCGATGAATGTCATTTCCTCGGCCTCGATGCCTTACAGGTAATCCGCACCCTTTCAAATATCGAGGTCCCTGAGCGCAAACTTGTCACCCTTCTGCTTTTTGGGGAGGAGTTTTTTCTTCAGAAGCTGGCACGCCCCGAGTTTGCCTCCATTGCCAACCGCATGTTTGTGCGCGCCCACTTGCGTCCACTCACCCGCGAGGAAACAGAGCAATACGTGAAATTCCGATGTCTTGTGAGTGGAGGCCGCCCCACAATTTTCTCGCCCGATTGCTATGAGGTGATTCATGAGCTCTCGCGAGGCATTCCGCGCGACGTGAACCGCCTCTGTCACACCGCCCTTTTTGAGGCCGCACGCCGAGGAAAATCGCAGGTCGACAGAACCTTGTTGAGCGAGGCAAATGCCTGAGAGGGTCGGCCGTAGGGCGCGAAAAAATGGCTTTTGCGTGAGATCGGCACAGGTTAGCGAGTATTTGTTGCATTAGGTGTGATGCGCCATCTCAGAATGGGACAACTCGAGAGCTTCGGAGAAGAGAAACGTAAGTGACGATGACCAACGATAGCTCGTTGACTGATGTTTTTGAGATGCCACGGCGTCGGTTCAGTCGCGAGACCCTTTTCATCGGGGCTGCAACTTTCGTCATTGCCACCATTTTGCGGGTTATTTCCCTTGGACGTCGAGATCTCTACGGGGACGAGTATTTTGGACTCGACTACATCCTCCAATCGCGCCCCAATTTTCTCCAGGAACTCTTTCGGGGGCACATGCCCCTTTACTATGAAATCCTTCGCGGTTGGGGGAGACTTGTTGGCACGGCCAGCGACGCTCTACTGCGCACCCCCAGCATGTTTTTTTCCTTACTTGCGTTCGTGGCCTTTTTCTTTTTCGCAGTCCGCTTTCTCCGAGGGCTGGCTTTTGTGCTTTGCCTCGTGGGGTTTGCCCTCAACCCGACGCTTGTGCGTTCAGCTAATGAAGTTTCCTCGTATGCCCTCTTGAGCCTCTTGGTGGTCGGCATTCATTACTTTGGCATCCGGGCATTGGACGAGGACCGCTCCAAACATTGGATTCGCTGGGCCGTAACGGCTGGGTTAGGCCTTCTCACGCATCCGCTCTTCGTTCTTGTGCTCTTGGCGCAATTTATCTTTGCACTCATGCGCCCTCACAAGACACCGCGAAAATTTGTCGTTGTCGCCAGCGCAGGGACGTTACTCATCGTCGGCCTCATGTTGATTGCTGTGATCGTGGCAAAGCAGTCTATCCCTGACTTCCAGCCTTCGACCCCCTCGGCGGCAGATTTGGCGCGCGGTGTTGTCGCGGCTACGGTTGGGGAGTTTTATCGCTACGCCGGTGGCGAGAGGGTCTTTATCCGAACGGTTCTTTATCTCTTTGTTCTCGCCAGCCTCCTGCTGAGCTGGGTTTACTATCAGATCCGCAAGGCGGAAGCGCAGGCGCTGCCTGAGGACGTGGTGTGGATCGATGAAACACAAGACGTCGTCGGCCGGTGGACACGCCTCAGTTTAGCGTCCTTCTTGCTCTATTTGTGGGTTTCTTTCCTGGTTCCGGCTCTGGGCATCATGATCATTGGAGGTTTTGCCTCTGGGGTCAGCCTTCCTCCGCAGTTCTTCATCGTGACACTTGTGCCGCTTCTTGTGCTTATCGCTTGCGGAATCGATGGCGCACCTGGTCGAGCTGGCTCGGTGATCCTCGGCCTGCTCTTTGTTTTCGTGATGATGGCTTACAACTTCTACCAGCTCAGCGACCCTGGCTACGGAATCAAAGTGGCTGTGAAACGCACGATGCGGGCAGAATTTGCTCCGCCGGCGGACATGTTCCTCGTCGTCACTCCTGGCGGCTTGGGGAGACCTTTGGCGCGCTACATGACAAACATTTCCCACGAGGTAGTTGATCCACCAAGAACGCCCGAGAAGTGTGACGCCCTCCTCCAGCAAAAGACTGAGGGAAGAGACCGCGTCTTCGTGCTCTACCACAATGACTTCCGTCGGCTGGGAAAAGCAGATCGTTCCCTGGTGAGGGAATGGTTTGGGTTGCGCAAGGATAAATGGGAAACGGATAAGAAGTGGATTCTGTGTGAACCCGAAAAGACAGAACTTCGGATCTATGCGCGCATTGATCCGACAAAAACACCTCCGCAAATCGACTGAGGTGAGCGGTCGCCCGAAGCTGTAAAGAACATGTTTTGATGAGTGGCAATCCTCGCACAGCCCAGCAGGTTTTCGCAGCAACGCTTCTACTGATTCTCTCGATCAGTGGCAGCTTTGCTTCAACTCAGGACGCCCTCACTTCGTTTACGGTGCCATGGGGCGATGCTCCCGACCAGTTGGGACTCGTCAAGGGGCCGGAAATCGAGCCCCTGGGGCCTCTCACCTTTGCCGTGTCTCCTCAAGACGAGATCTTTGTGGCCGATACCGTGCATCACGTCATCAAACGCTATCGCAATGACGGCACGTTTGCTGGAGTTGTGGCGGAAAACTTGCGGCCGACGGCGATGACGTTCGATTCTCAGGGACGCCTTCTTCTCCTCTGGGCAGCTCACGTTTTCATCCTAACTGAAGGTGGAGGCATCCTGGCGGAAATCAATCTTCCTCAGAACCTCGATATTGTCGAAGGCTACGGCCAAGACATTCTCGAAGAAGAAGGATTTATCGCGGTCAATAATCCGGATGAGCTCACCTATCTTTTCCGCGCAGACGAACCGTCGCCCACAACGGCAACTCGCATCTTGTTGGGGCGGCAGGGTACTGGCGGTAAACGCCTTCTCGTGACTTCAGTGCGTGGTCGTGTGGGAGCCTATGAGCTTCCGGTGGAACGGGCACTGCCTAAGGAACTTAGCACGACGACCAAGCTCGAAAGTTATCGCCTCGCTGACTTTACGGAGATGTCGCGGCGTGCAGCTGCGTGGCAAGGAGGAGTGCTCTACAAAGGGTGGCTGAGCTCGCGCAGCAGCCATGTGTTTGAAACCGATGCTGTCCAAGGGAGTCAAATACGGCTCTGGCTGCGCGTTGTGGCGAGCGACGGGCGTGTGATCTCACGCGAACTTCCCAACGACTACCTCACCACGGTATACAAGAAAACTGAGCTGAGGCCCGACGGCAGCGCTTGGCAGATGTTGACCACGACTGCTG